>VOFH01002795.1_pt1 | contig 38574 bp, 66 predicted proteins | sample 5384091 | NCBI WGS metagenome assembly VOFH01 (sample SAMN12384727, study PRJNA508395) | human gut metagenome | isolation source: healthy gut G | host: Homo sapiens
ATAGAAATGGCCATGAGATATTCAAAGCAGTCGGTTATGGAAAACCAACCAAGAACAGTATACTAGAAAACTTCCTAAAAAATCTAGACCCAAAATCAATTCTATATTCCGATGGAGCATTTTGTTATGATGAACTAGCCAAAAAGGCAAACTGCAGTCTTGTACAATTAAAATCACATTTGTCATACAACACCGTAGAACATATCAATACAGTGAACAGTATACATTCGCTAATAAAAGGTCAATTGGCTGGATACAGGGGTATCGCAACAAAATACATGAACCGATACATGAGCTTGTTTGTATTTGTTCGTAGATTTCAGGAAATGGATGATAATGAAAAACTGCCTATCATCTTACGAAGATTGAAAGATTTAAATTTTACCATAACAAGACGGAGTCGCAAGTCCAAATCCATTCTATTGGTCTACAAAAGGATATGGTGTAGTTCGTAATATTGGAAGCCAGGTGCTTATGATTTTACAAGTAATGAACAAATCACAACAACGCACAATGAAGAACGTTTTGATGCATATTTCTTTATTGATCCAACACCAAAAGAAATTTTAAGTGACTATTATGAATTCACTGGAAAACCTATTGAGCTTCCTGAATATGCTTCTTTATTTAGGACATTTGAACTGTTATAATCGTGATTACTGGAAAGAAACAACTGAAGGTAATGGTATTAAACTAGAGATAAATGGTACACTGAATCACAAAGTAATAATGGTGGTCAAAAAAGAAACTTTAAATGGTGATGAACCTTTTTTCAGCTAAAAGCTTATTAGAGGAGCACAAAAAATATGACATGCCATTAGGATGGTTCTTACCAAACGATGGTTATGGTTGTGGATATGGACAAGAGTCTACACAAGACGGAAATGTAGCGAATTTAAAACAGTTTGCAGATGAAGCAATTTCTAAAGGTGTTCAAACTGGATTATGGACACAGTCAAATTTATATCCAGCAGATCCATCAAACCCAAAACCAGATGAACGAGATTTGGATAAAGAGGTAGAAGCAGGAACACATGCAATTAAAACAGATGTTGCATGGGTTGGTGCAGGTTATTCATTTGCTTTAAATGGTGTAATGACTGCTTATAATGGTATTTTAAACCATTCTGGTATGAAACCGAATGTTGTATCTCTGGACGGTTGGGCAGGAACACAGCGATATGCAGGTATTTGGACTGGTGACCAGTCTGGGGACAATGGGAATATATTCGTTTCCATATTCCAACATATATAGGTACATCTTTATCAGGTCAGCCTAACGTAGGTAGTGATATGGATGGTATCTTCGGTGGAAAAAATGAAACTGCAGACTCGTGATTTTCAATGGAAAGCGTTCACAACATTTATGTTAGACATGGATGGATGGGAAGCAACCAAAAATCACCTTGGGCATTGGGAGTTAATAGTGAATCAATTAACCGAGCATATTTAAAATTGAAAGCACAATTGATGCCTTATATTAATACAATTTCTCATGAAGCAACTGCAGAAGGTGGACTTCCAATGGTACGTGCTATGTTCTTAGAGGAACCTAATGCATATACGTATGGAAAGTCTACACAATATCAGTACATGTGGGGAAATCAATTCCTTGTAGCTCCAATTTATCAAAATACAAATGCTGATGGGGAAGGAAATGATATTCGTAATGATATTTATTTGCCATCTACAAGCGATGTATGGGTTGATTACTTAACTGGGAAACAATATCGTGGTGGACAGATTTTAAATAACTTTGATGCACCATTATGGAAGCTTCCAGTATTTGTGAAAAATGGATCAATTATTCCAATGTATCCGGAAAATAATAATCCAGAAGCTATTACAAAAACGAATGAAGATGGATTAGATCGTACACAGCGTATTGTAGAATTTTATCCAAGTGGAAAAACAGATTTTTACAGCATATGAAGATGATGGAAAAACACATGGTGGAGGAAGTGCAACCACTAAATATACTTCAGTTGTAGAAGGCGATAAGGCTACTTTAACTGCTGAAAAAACAGTAGGAAGTTACGAATCAATGGTAAATGAGCGTTCTACTGAGTTTATTGTTAATGTTTCAAAAGCCCCAAGTGCTGTAAAAGGTTCTGTAGCAGGAAAACCTGTTGAGTTTAAAGAAGTAAAAACACTTAAAGAGTATAATGAAGCAGAGGGTAATGTCTACTTCTATGATAAAGCACCTGAAACAATTGTGGAGCAATATGCTTCTAAAGGTTCAAAATATGAAAACATGGAAGAAACACAAACTCCAAAACTTCGTGTTAAATCAACAGATAAGGTTGGTATCCATGACAACATATTCCAGGTTGTTGTAGAAGGCTTTGAAAATAAACAAGATTTAGGTGGAAATGAATTGGATAAAGAGATTGCAATTCCAACAGGATTAACTTCTACTGAAAAAACAAGTGATTCTATCACACTTGGATGGGAAGCATCAAGTGGTGCAGTTAGTTATGATGTAGAGGCAGATGGAAATGTTTATCGAAATATTTTAGATACAACTTATGTACACGAGGGATTGAAATTCTCTACAGAACATAAATATAGAGTACGTGCCGTAAATGCAGAAGGAAACTATTCAGATTGGTCAAAAAGAACTTACAGTAGCAACAGATGATGATCCATATAGAAATGTACCGGAACCAGCAAAAAAAATTACTTGGACGGGAAGTATTTATGGTAACCATAAACCTGATTTAGCATTTGATCATCAGTTCCAATCAGGAGATGGTGGATTCCATTCAGGTGAAGGCGCTGTAGGAAAAGATTTAATTGTGGATTTTGGTAAGTTTTATCAATTAGACAAATTAGAATATTACCCTCGTGATGATGCTGGAAATGGAACAGTTACAAAAATGAACATTTCTACAAGTATGGATGGTATCCATTGGACAGAACCAAAAACATATAACTGGGATAGAAATGGAAACATGAAAGAAGTGGATTTATCTAGTACTAGAGCTCGTTTTGTTAAATGACACCACAAGCATCTGTTGGAGGTTATTTCTCAGCTAGTGAAATTATGATTTTTAAAGAAGATGGAACAGAAGGTAAAATTGTTGGGGATGTTAATAATTCAGGATCATTGGATGAAAATGATTTAACATTCTTCGAAAATTATGCTGGTTTAATTCCAAGTGATAAGGACTGGGAATATGTAAAAACATGAATGCAGACTTAGATGGTAATAATTTGGTTGATGCATTTGATTTAGCTTATGTTGCAACACAGCTAAATGGAGGTATCAGTAATCCTGCTGAGGGTGTTGAAGGTAAAATTCGTTTAGTTCCTTCTAAGACAAACATTAAAGAAGGAGAAACAATTAATGTAGATGTATATGGAATCGGATTGAAAAATGTTAATACATTTAGTGTGAACATTCCAGTGGATACAGCAACATACAGTATGACTCCAGCAAGCAGTTCTGTAAGCTCTGTTTATATGAGAAACTTCAGTAAAAACACGTTCTCATACAAACGGAACGGTAGATAACTTTATTATGTTCACAAATATTGGTAAACAGGAAACATTAAACGGTTCTGAGTTATTGCTTCTTTCACTTTAACAGCGAAAAAAGACTTTACATGGCAAGTAAGAGAATCAGGTGCAGCAGTTGTTGGTCAAGACTTGTCATATGCTGATGCAAGAATTGATTATAGTCAAAAAACCAGAAGTACCAGAAACTAAGAAAGTATTAACAAAAGCTGAGGCTCCTGTTACATTCAATACAGAAGGAACTCCAGTAGAAGGATCAGAATTATGGCAACAGAGTAATTGGAACGATTTATTATTCGATGGTGATAATTCTGGAAATCTAGCTGAATTTAAATGGGATTTACCAAATGGTGAAGTAGATTTTGGCGATAATGTTAAATTGCCAATGGATTTTACATTTGATATTTCTAAAGATGGGGAAGCAAGACCAATTACAACATTCAAAGTATATGGTCGAGAAAACTCTAACGGTTCATTGAAAAAAAAATCCAAGCTGGCTTATATTGATGCAGAAGGAAAAAGACATGAATTAGATGAATCAATAGCAACTTCACCATCTTGGGAAATTAATGACAATGTAAAACAGATTATCTGGACTCCTATGGAATCAAGCGGGACTACAGAAGATTGTTACGAAAACAGAAATAATCGTATGTTATCTCTATATGAAATAGAAATTACAGAAGATTCTGCAGTTGAAGCGACTGGTATCAAATTTGATGACAGTAGTGTAAAAAAAACATTGAAAGTAGGAGAAGTAGGAGAGGTTTCTGCTACTGTAGCTCCAGAAAATGTATCAAATCCATTCTATAACATTACAAGTAGCGATTCAAATGTTGTTTCTGTAACGAAGATTCCGACTGCTGATAAATACTTATATCAGGTACAAGGTATTTCTACAGGAAAAGCAACATTAACAGCTACTTCTGAAGACGGTAACTTCACTGCAAAATGGGAAGTTACTGTAGAAGAAGGATTGAATTATGCTGAACTTGATAAACAGATTGCTGAAGCAGAAGCATTATATCAGAATTTGTATACAGAAGAGTCTTGGGCTAAGTTCTGGTTAGTTGTTGAAAATGGTAAGGCATTGAAAGAAAATCCTGATGCTTCACAGACTGATGTAAATACTGCAGCTAAAAAATATAAAAGAGGCTAGAAAGAGTTTGAAATTAAAAGGTTCTATTGATACAAATCCAGATAGCCAGAATTTAATTGATCAAACAACATTAAAAATGTATGATGAATCAAGTTATTCTGCTGCAGAAAAAGAACATGCAGATAATACGATAGATGGAGATAGAAATACAATATGGCATTCTAATTACAATAGCGGATATTCATTACCTCAGTATTTTACAATTGACTTAGGTGAAGAATATAGCTTAGAACAGGTAGATTATTTACCACGTCAGGGTAATAGAAATGGACATATAACACATTATCGTATTGAAACAAGTACAGATGGCGAAATTTACTCCAGTAGTAGAAGGTTACTTTGAGACAGAAGATGGAGCACTAAAAATCCAGCTGAATTTAAGAAAGTTAAATTTGACAAAACAGAGGCTCGTTATGTACGTTTTATAGCACTTGAATCTTTGGAGATAGACCAAATGCTTATGCATCTTGTGCAGAAATTAATTTCTATGGTACAAAAAGCAAGTAAATTGGAAGATTTAACAAAATTAATTGAAGAAGCAAAAAGAAAAATATAAAGATAGTTCTAAGTATACAGTTGCTTCTTGGGATGCTTATCAACAAGCACTTGCAGCTGCTGAAAAGATTACAGGTGAATCTAGTCCGGCTGAAGTTCAGAAAGCATACGCTGATTTAGAAATTGCTATTAAAGGAATTAAAGAACGATGCAAGCCAAGCGACATTGGATGATTTGTCTGCAGTAGTAAAAGAAGCTGAAGCTTCTATTGAAGCTGGAAAAACAAGTGAACAATTAGAAAAACTTGTAAAAGAAGCAAATGGATATATTGCAAATCCTGAAAACGCAGGTACATTAGATGTAATTACTTGTATGGTAAATTTGAGGAATGAACTTGCTGATATTGCTGAAACTACAGAGATAGAAAAACTTAAAGAAGGATTGCAGAAAAATGTAGATCATATTGTAAATCATGTTATGAATAATACAGATGGATATCGTAAAGATGACATTGATGCAATGAATACATTATTGAAAGAAGCTCAAGATATTATCAATAAAGCTGATGCAACAAAAGATGAAATCTTAGACATTAGTCATCGTCTTGCAGATCAATTGACAAAAATGGTAAAAATTGATAAGTCTACATTGGAATCTGTAATTGAAACTGCGAAAGCATTAGATCCGGAAGAATATACAGAAGAAAGTTATAAAGCATTAGCAGATGCTATTGCAGCTGGTGAAGTAGTATTAAAAAGATGAGAATGCTACTAACAAAGATGTAGAAACTGCAATTGCAAATATTTCAGAAGCTATTAAAAATCTTGTTGAAGATGAAACAACAACATTAAATAAAGCAGATCTTAAGAATGAAATTGAAATGGCAAAACAAATCCTCGCAAATGCAGATAAGTACATTCCGGATACTTTGAAAGGATTGGAAGAAGCATTAGTAAATGCAGAGAAAGTATATGCTGAAGCAACAACACAAGAAGAAATTGACAAAGCTGCTGATGAGTTACGTGCGGAAAGACAGGAAGTACGTCAAGCTGCAGATAAAACAGAGTTAAATAAAGCAATTACACGTGCTCATAACTTAAATTTAACTCTTTACACACCAGAAAGTGCTCAGAATGTGCGTAATGCATTAGATAATGCAAAAGATATTTTAGATAATGAGTATGCAACTCAAGAACAGGTAGATGTAGCTACAAATGCATTAAATAAAGCTATTGATTCATTAGAATTGGCTGGTAATGAGCCTACTGATCCAAGTGAACCATCAAATCCAGGAGATAATTCATCTAATGGTGGAAATGGCTCTTCAAATGGTGGAAATAATTCAACAAACAATGGTAATAATTCTTCAAACAGTGATGCCACTGAAAATGATACGCCAAAGACAGGTGTTCAGTCCAATGTGACTGGTTATGGTATCTTATCCATTGTGACATTAGGCGGATTATTTGGACTTCTTAAAAAAGAAAAAAAGAAGAAAAAGTATCTAAATAAATAATTGTCTTAGTGTGGAGGTTGTTGAACAATGTTTCAACAACCTCTATTTAATTTAAAAGGGGTATGAGAAATGAAAAAAATTTGTATTTTTTTGTACGTTACTTCTATGTTTATTAACAGGGTGTTCAAGTAATAACCAAAAAGAATATCCAAGTGTAGCATTACTGCCCTGGTAAGGGAGAAGTGGAGGCAATTTCATTAGATCAGGCAATTGAAATGAAAGAAAAAAACAACGAATCATTTCTATTAATTATTTCACAGACATATTGTACTCATTGTTTAGAGTTTTTTATGGAAAGTGATCCATTTACAAAGGAAAAAGGAATTAAACTTTGGGATGTAGTTTTAGATGACGAAAAGAAAATAAAGAACAGATTCTAGTGAAAATAAGAGATAACTTTGGTGAATTCTCATCAACTCCATCACTCTATTTTGTTGCAGAGAATAAGGTTCAATCAAATTTATTGGCAAATGAAACAGAAATAAATTTAAAATCCTATGAAGAATGGTTAAAGGAATTGCAAATTATTAAATGATTTGTTGAAAGGAAATAGGTAAAATTGATTATGAAGAAATTTTTTATTGTAATATTTTCTACCCTAATTTTATTTGGCGCTAGTGGATGTGATTCAAAAGAAAAAGCTGATAAAATGTTGCGGTGTGATTTTTATCAAAAAGATGCAGAAGGAGAAAAACATTTAGTTCTTTCTTTACGTATGTAGATAAATCAAAAGAAGCAGTTAGTGGTGATATTACGAATAATTATTCAGGATTTGCTAAAAATGAAGTGAATAATAAAGTGTTAACTGAAATATTAATTCGAAATAGCGTACTGGATGACGTTAAAGGGGTAGAGATGGAAGTAACTAGTAATGATACAGATTTTGGAAGTCACGAAAGTTGGAATTATAGAGATGTTGATCTTGAATTAATAGCTACAACAGATGAAATTCAAGGTGAATTTATCGATAGAAATTCAAACTATTATTCCATTGAAATGATTCAGAAATATTATGAGAAAAATGGATATTCATGTAGTAGTAGCAATATTGAATAGGAGGGCATATGAAAAAATTAGTAAAAATATGTTTGGCTTTTTGCGATTGCTTGTTCAACAACTTCTATCATACAAATAAATTATAATAATGAAGAAGTTGCTGCAAAAACATTCCAAAATTTCATTTATGAAGAAAAAAAGATGGTGTTTTTATAACATATTATAGTGGGAAAGACGAAATTGTAAATGTTCCTTCTATGATTGATGATAAACCTGTCATTGAATAGAAAGTAAAGCTTTCGCAGAGTGTAGAGGTGTTAAAGAAATAGTATTGCCAGATACAATAAAAACAATAGAAAGTTTTGCTTTTTCTAAATGTACGGAATTAGAAAAAGTAACGATTCCAAATTCAGTAAGCTCTTTAGGAACATATATATTTAATGACTGCATATCATTAAAAACAGTAAATCTTCAAAAAATATTTCAACTGTTCCAGAAGGTATGTTTAGTGGATGTAAGGAACTAAAATCTATTGCATTACATGATGGATTAGAGGTAATTGGTAATGCTGCCTTTAAAAGATTGTACGTCATTAGTCAATGTGGAATTACCAAATACTTTAAAGAAAATAGATGCTTATGCTTTTATGCAATGTGTTAAATTAGTAAATGTAACTCTTCCAGATAATCTAACAAGTCTAGGAAATTATGCTTTTTCAAAATGTAGTTCATTACAAAACATTAATCTTCAGAGTCTCTAACTGGTATTGGAGAAAGTGCGTTTTTAACTGTGTGAATCTTAACAATGTAACAATACCAAATAGTATTAGTATAATTGCAAGTTCAACATTTAGTGGATGTAGTTCTTTATCTACTATTAAACTTCCTGATGGTTTAACTTCAATAAATACAGCCGCTTTTAGCGCATGTAGTTCTTTAGAGTATATTGATTTACCAGAAGGATTAAAAAATATTGGGGAAAGCGCATTTGCAGCTTGTTCAAAATTAAAAGAAATGAATTTTCCTTCTTCAGTAACGGAAATTGGTGTTAATGCATTTAGTGATTGTGATTCTATAGTATCTATTGCTATTCCTTCTAAAGTAAGTACATTATCTGCAGAGACTTTCCGAAATTGTGATAAACTACAATATGTGGTAATACCTGATTCAGTAAATGAGATAGGAAATTACGCTTTTGCTGACTGTCCTTCTTTAGAAACTGTTATAATGCCGGCAAGCATACAGGAATCTAGAATAGCTACAGGTATTTTCAATAGCTGTCCAAAACTTACTGTAGTTGTAAAAAGCTAATAGCGGAGCATATACCTATTGTTTAAACAATATGGTGAATTATCATGTTATTGAAAATCAGATTGAAATTAGCCAGAGTAAAATGGATCTTCGTAAAGGAACGTCAAAAGAATTATCAATTATAACGTCAAATGGTAGTTGTTGTTGATAATAGTAAGATTAAGTGGGAAAGCAATAATTCTCAGGTAGCTACTGTGAAAAATGGTATTGTAACGGGTATTGCTGTTGGCGAAGCTACAATATCAGCTACCTATAATAGAACAAAAGTAAATTGTAAGGTTAATGTCAACGATACACGTATTCCGATTGAAAGTTTAGAGATAAAGGGAAATAGCAGCGGAAGTGTTGATAGAACCATTTTATTAACAACTGAAATTAACCCAGAAGATACAACAGATGACAAAACGATTACATGGGAAAGTAGTGATCCTGCAAAGGCAATTGTAAATGGTAGTGGTGTTGTTCAGCTTTTGGAACCGGGAGAGAAGTTACAATTACTGCCTCTGTAGCAAACGGTGTAAAAAGCAGAACATAAAATTTCTATTAAGAGTCCTATTACTTCTGTAGAAATTAGTCAAATACAAAGCAAACAATGTATGTAGGAAATAGTTTTCAATTCCGTGCAAGTGTTTCCCCAGTAGATACAACCGATGATAAAACTATTTCCGGAGTCTAGTAATCCTAAAGTTGCAATTGTTGATCAAAGCGGTAATGTAACAGCATTAACAAATGGACAGACTACTATAAGAGTAAAAAGTTCTAATGGAAAAGTTGCAACTTGTATGATAGATGTAAAGAGAGGGCAAGTTATACCAATAACCGGTGTTGAATTAAATTATGAAACAGCAGATTTAAAAAGTAAGTGAAACAATTAAATTGACGGCATCCATCTTACCAGAAAATACAACTGAATCAAAACAGTTACTTGGGAAAGCAGCAATCCTGAAATTGCAGCAGTTAGTAGCGATGGGTAGTAACTGCTAAGAAAAACAGGTGATGCAGTTATTACAGTAACAACAAGTAATAATCTTAAAGATACATGTTTAGTTCATGTAAGTGAAAATGAAATAGGTATTACAGGTGTAGAATTAAATAAAGATAAACTGTCTTTGACAGAGGGCATGAGCGAAACTTTAATTGCTACTATTTTGCCTGCAGATACAACGATGGACAAGACATTAAAATGGAGTTCGGATAATCCATCAGTGGCTACAGTAGATCAACAGGGAAAAAGTAACTGGAGTAGTTGAAGGGAAGCTACAATAACAGTAGAAACAATTAATGGAAAAACAGCAATATGTTTTGTAAGTGTTAAGAAGAAAGAAATACCTATTGATAGTGTATCCTTAGATAAAACTGAGGCAGTTTACGTTCTGGAAATACATTGTCTTTAACGGCATCAATTAATCGGAAAATACAACTATGGATAAAGCACTAGAGTGGAGTTCAAATAATCCATCAGTAGCTACTGTAGATCAACAGGGAAAAGTAACTGCAGTAGGTAAAGGGGAAGCTGTCATAACAGTAAAAACGGTAAATGGAAAAACAGCAACTTGTAAAGTAACAGTTTTTACAGTTTCTTTAGATGCATTAAATAAAACGATTGAGGATGCTGAAAAATTAGATGCAAATCGATTTACTGCTTCTACTTATCAAAATCTTTCTTTGATTTTAGCAGAAGCTAAAGAGGTGCAAAATGATAAGGATGCTACACAATTAGATATTGATACGGCTCAGAAAAAAACTACAATCTGCTATAGATGGTTTGGTAATTCGTGCAAGTGAAGCAGAAGTTTCAGAATTACAAGCGAAAGTATTAGAATATTCGAAATTAGCAGATAAATATACAGAAGAAGAATTTAAAATGATGCAGCAACTTCTTGATAAAGCAAATACAATTTTAAATAAAGATATAAGTGAGATAAGTCAAGAAGAAGTTACAAAATCTTTAAATGAATTAACGACTGAAAAAAATAACTTGGATTTGATTTCTGTGAAAAAAGAATTGCAAAATATTATTGCAGAGGCAAAATAGAATTTTATCAGAGGAAGCTCAGGACTATACAGAAGAATCAATTCAAGCTCTACGCGTAGCAGTAGAAAGGGCAGAATCAGTACTAGATGATCCCAATGTCGATGTGAACACTATAAAAACAAATATTGAAGCAGTAAGCACCGCAATTAAAGCATTAGATCCAGTCGTTCATGAAGATGTTGATAAATCTGTTTTATCCGCATTTATTAAGATGGTTAATAATACAAATCCTGATGATTATTCAATGCATAGTTATCAGTTATTTAATGATGCGTTGATAACTGCTCAAAAGTTCTTGCAGACAAAGATGTGAAACAAAGCGAAGTTGATAAAGCATTATCTGATTTATTGAATGCATACAGTAACTTAAAATCTTCAGCACCATATGCTGGATTAAAAGCTGAATTAGATCAGCAAAAAAATATTTTAGATAATAGCGATTTATATGTTGCAGAAACAATTAAAGATTTGCAAGTTGCTTATGATAACGCTATGAAAATTTATGCTTCTGATGAAGTTAATGATTCTGATATTGAAAGTGCTACAGAGGTGTTAAGGTCTGTGCGCATTTTAGTTAGACAGAAATAGTCTTTCATTTAAGAAGTAAATACAAAATATATGGGGGCTTTTGACTTATTGGGGAGTTAGAGCTCCCTTTTGTGAAATTTTGGAATTAATATAAAATAAGAATATGAATATATTCTTTAAAGAGGGAGTATGGAAATGAATTTTAAGAAAGTTTTATCTATTTTAACTAGTTTTTTATTTCTTTATCAAGTATGAACTTTATAGGACTTTAAAGCAATTACTAAACAGAATGACTTAAAAGAAATATTATATATGAATTTTGATGATGGAAATTTACAGGATTTAAGTGGTTTGAATAATCATGGAGTTGAAATTGGTAAGATTGATTTTGTAGAAGGTGTTTATGGAAAAGCTGCTCATATTTTAAATGATACCGGAAGCAGCTCAGAATTAGGGGAAAACTATATTGATTTGGGAAATAGCGAAAAATTCGTTTGGGAATCGATGATTTTTAGTATTTCTTTTCTGGTATCGAAGTGGTAGTGGCAATGAATCAGGAGGAACGATTATTTCTTCTAAAAATTATAATTCAGGAAGTAATGAAGGTTTTGCAATCGGAAGTTTTACAAAGGAAATTAGAGCAAATTTCGGAGGAAAAGGGAATCGAAGAGATATTAAATTTTCACCAGTAGATAATACATGGCATCATAGTGTGGTTAGTGTTGATCGTGATGGAAATATGATTACCTATACAGATGGAGTAAAAAAAACAAAAGAAATCGACATAAGTGATTTTTCTGATGTAGATGCAGGAGAAGGGCATTTGATGATTGGTGCAGATGGCTATGGATGTAATTCTTTATTAGACTCTTATATTGATGAAATTCATATATATAAGGGAATAGTATCATCAGAAAAAAGTAAAGGAATTATATGAAGAGGTAAAAAATGATGATGGGAATCAGATGAATCAAATGGAGAAGTTGTGTTAGATGTGTCTTTTGATGGAAATGTCAAAGACAAAAGCGCATATGGCAATGATGGAGACATCATAGGTGAGATCAAATATGTAGATGGTATAAAAGGAAAAGCAGTTCATATCAAAAATAGTAACGGAAGCAGCAGTGAAGTAGCTAAAGAATATATTAATTTTGGTAATGATGCATCCTTAAAGTTTTTCAAATAAAGATTTCTCTATTTCCTTTTGGTATAATTCAGATAACGGAGTTTCAGCTGGTGGAACTATGATTTCTAATAAGAATTTTAATAGCGGATCAAATCCGTGTTTTGCTGTTGGAGATTTTGATACAGGAATTCGTATGAACTTTACTGCTGAAGGACAATCGCGTAAAGATGTTTATAACTTTGCGCCAATTGATGGTAACTGGCATAAAATTGACATCAATATTGATCGAGATGGCTACATAGATACATATTTAGATGGAAATAAAAAGGAATCTGTTTGTATTAAAGAACATCAAGGACGTAGTATTGATGTTGCTGACTTTGTAGTAGGTGCAGATGGTTATGGACGTAATGGTTTGAATGACGCATATATTGATGAATTAAAAGTATCAAAAAGCATACTTGATCCAAAGAATATTAAAGAAGTATATCTAACAGAAAGATTAGATTATGAAATTTCAAGTTCTGTAAAGTTTTTATGAAGAAGCAATAGGAAATGCATATTATGATAAAGAAGTATTGAATAGTTTGGCTTCTTGTATAGAAGATGCAAAAAAAAAAACTAATAGGAAGCAATAATGAGAGTGCTATTTTGGATATCATTAGTCAGTTAACAAACTTAAAAGAAGCATTGCAAACTAATGAAAAAAGTGGTACAAGGACAAATGTTATATTTAAACTTTGACGAAGGAACAGTAGAAGATGGGTGGTCGTGAGAATCATGGAAATGCACATGGTGATATTCGTTTTGAAAATGGTGTTGATGGTAAATGTATACACATTGTAAATGATAATAATGGAAGCGTTAGTGCTCCTGCCACCTCCTTCATAGATTTTAAAGATAATAAAGATTTTCGCTTAATTTAACAAGAGTGTACCTAAATATATTTTATTACATATAATATGTAACAAAATAGAGTAAGATTGTTTCGAGAAATGAGGTATGATATCATGAAACAATCAGAATTATTAAAAGCTATTTCAACACTTACTCCATATCAGAGAAGAAAGTTAGAGATGTTTGTTGTTGATGCATTATTGTTAAATGAAAAAGATCAAAATATAAAACCACAAGTTTGTCCCTACTGCCATAAACCATCACATATGATAAAAAAGGATTTTCTTCCGGTAAACAAAGATTCCTGTGTAAAGAATGTAACCATGTCTTTACTTACAACTCTCATACGATTACAAGCTATTCTAAAATTGACAGAAGTATGTTTTTAAAAATCGTGCAGGATACATTGGCTTTTTGTTCCAATTAAAAAAACTGCTGCCGATTTAGATTTATCTATTCCCTGTGTGTTTGAAAATCGTCATAAGTTTCTATGTGCTTTAGAAGAGCTGCTGGATTCGGAAAATCAAATATTAAGCGGAACGATTGAAATTGATGAAACCTTTGAATTAAAAAGCAATAAGGGAACCCGTAATATAAGCAGAAAAGGCTCGCAAAAGAGGCGAGGCCTTCAAAGTATAGAGGAATATCCCATGAACAAATATGTATCGTTACCACAACGGATAGAAATGGACATGAGATATTTAAAATGGTTGGTTTTGGAAAACCGACCACTAAAAAGTATACTAAAAATACTTCTCTAAAAGTCTAGCCAAAAAATCTATTTTATATACAGACGGAGCATTTTGCTATGACAAATTAGCACAGGATACACAATGTACACTAGTACAATTAAAAAGATCATAATGCATACAATCAAGTAGAGCATATAAACACAGTGAATTATATTCATTCTTTTTATAAAAAGGCAGTTAGCGCAGTATAGAGGGATTGCAACGAAATATATAAATCGATATTTAAGCTTATTTGTATTCACAAGAAGATTTCAAGAATGGACGATAATGAAATAATGGAAATTATTTCTAGAAAACTTAAAAGATTACATTCTACCATTACTAGAGAATCTTTAAAAACTTCTCATTTAGTCACTATTTAAAGGCGAATCGTAATTTGTCAGGTACACTTTTGTTAAATTAAGCGAAGATTTTCAATTTGATACTAATAATTTCTCTATTGCTTTTGGTACAAGTCAGTAAATGGAGGTTCTAAAGAAGGGGCGTTATTTTCAAATAAGGATTGGTCTTCAGGAAGTAATCAGGGATTCACTGTAGGCAACTTTGAGAATGGATTAAGGATGAACTTTACACCTGAAAAATGCAAATCGAAAAGATATCTACAATATTAAAGGAAATGATGATGAATGGCATTTCGTTGTGATTAATGTAGATAGAAATGATAAGATGTATGCATACGTTGATGAAGTTTTGGTAAATTCTACTGATATTAGTGACGTTAAAGGAAGTATAAATTCGAAATCATTTGTTATTGGTGCAGATGGATTAAAAAACTATGGTATTGAAGATGTTTATTTAGATGAAATACGAGTTTTTAATAGAATTCTTGAGGAACAAGAGAGAGAGCTAATTATTTTATTCAGTAAATCTATCTATGCGTTTGCACGATTTAGAAGAATTATTGGAGAAGGCAAATCAAGATGAAGCGATATCAATACATAAAATAAAGGAATTGGAAAATGCAATTGAAGATTTTAAATCTGGAATGAATAATCTAAGTAATGAAGAAATGCTGGAAATGGCAAAACGTATGGATATTGTTAAAGAACGCTTTTTTTGAGGATGAAGATACGTCTAATATAAGTTTTCAAGTTTTAAGTGATGTTCATATAGAAGGAAAGTCAGAAAATTTAGAAACAGTGAAAATATTTAAGGACGCATTGCAGGATATTCGTTATTTAGACCCAGATAGTAGCGCAATTATGATACCGGAGATTTTACAAATGGAGGAAGTACGGAGCAGTATGAATCATTCTTTGATCTAATTGAAAAATATTCTTCAACAAATCCACTTGTAGCATTAGGAAATCATGATGTGCGTTGGTTATGTGACAGTGAAGATCGAAATGAGGCAGGATTGCGTATTCCTACCTGCAAATTAGGGACATCTCCATTTGCGGATCGTTATTTAAAAGGAAATAAAAAATATATGGGAGATGTTAAAGAAGGACAATTGTATTTTGATAAATGGATTGATGGATATCATTTTATTACTTTGAATACGGAACAAGATTTAAAAAGATCAAGTTTATTTGTCGAATGAACAATTAGATTGGTTAGAGAAAGTTATTGCGGAAGATGCATCAGCAACAAAACCTATTTTCTTACAAATCCATCAAGCTTTTTGAAGGAACAGCGGAACATGAGGAACTTGACTTAATTGGAGGCGAAAGTGAGATACGATTAAAACAAATACTAAAAAATTATCCACAATCTGTTATTTTTACAGGGCATATTCATAATGGAATTGATTTAATAGATGTTTATCATAAAAGAGTATGGATATGTAGTAGATGTTCCTTGTTTTTGGTATTCTTCATATGGAAGTAATAAGAATCAGGTAGGTTATCAGGTGGATGTAAATGGAGAAAACATTAAAATACGATTAAGAGATTATGAAAATAACGTGTACCTTGATGAATATGAGCTAAATTTTAATATTTCTGATCCGCTTCCAAATGACCCATCAGATGATGTAAAAGATATTGTTTTTGATGATAAAATGAATATATATGCTGGTAATGAACAGTCTGAAACAGGTTCAGAAGGACCAGCTTATAATTTGATTGATAATAATGAAAATACTTTGTGGCATACAAGTTGGGATGGAACAAATTTAGACAATTTATGGGTTGAAGTAGATTTAGGCAAAGAAATGCTAATTGATGGATTACGCTATTTGCCTAGACAAGTAGGGAAGCAATGGTACGATTAAGCGATATAAAATAGAAATAGTAAATGAGGATGGGGAATATGTAGAAGTTTCCAAAGGAAAATGGAAAGCCAATGCGACATGGAAAAGTGTTACTTTTTACACCTGTGCTAGCAAGAAAAGTTCGCTTATCTGCATTAGAAACAGTTTCATCAAGTGGAACATTATATGCATCAGGAGCTGAATTACGTATTACAAAACCAGTTATAGATAAAGATAAATTAAAAGCAGCACTAGATAAAGCATATGAGATAACAGCAGAAGAATATACACCTGCAAGTTATGAAGAATATAAAATTTTGTAGAAAAGCACAAGAAGTATATGAAGATGAAAAAGCAACACAGGAAGAAGTAGATGAAGCATTAAAAACATTAGAAGCAGCAAGTAAAGTGCTTGTAAAAAAGCAGATAAGAAGGTACTGGAAGAAACAATCAAGGAAGCAGAAGTACTACAAAAAAGAACTGTATGAAGATTTCCATGGAGTAGAAACAGCATTAAGTAAAGGAAAAGAAGTAATGTCTGATGAAAATGCAACACAGGAAGAAGTAGACAGTGCAGTAAAAGCTATTCAAGAAGCAGTCAAAGGACTAAACTATAAAGCAGCAGATTACAGTGAATTGAATAAAGCAATGCAGGAAGCAGAAAGTTTGAAGAAAGAAGAATATACAGAAGAAAGCTGGAAAAATATTGAAGAAGCAATGCAGAAAGCAGAAGAAACAAAAGGACTGGATATTCGTGAACAGGGAAAAGTAGATGAAGTAGCAGCCCAGCTAAAAGCAGCAATGAAAAACCTGAAAGAAAAGGAAAGCAGGGTAGAAAAAGAAGAGTTGTACGAATTGTTGAAGGCATATGGAGGATACGAAAGCACAACGTACACAAAAGACAGCTGGGAAGTGTTCAAGGAAGCATATGACAAAGCTAAAGAGGTCTATGAAAATAAGAACACAACACAAGAAGAAGTGGACAAAGTGATAGAAGAATTGAAAGTATCAGGAAAACAGCTGGTCAAAGCGGAGGTAGGAAATCCTGAAGTAGGAGGAGAAGAACCGGAAACAGGAAATGAAGAAACAGAAGTAGGTCAAGAAATGGAAAACCTGAAGAACCAGTAAAAAACAGGAGTAAGAATGCCTGTAGGATTATTGATGTTTACAATGGTAATGGGGGCAGGCGCAAGCATAATGTTCTATCGTAAAAAGTATTACAAGTAACTGTTTGAAAGTATTAAAATATAGTGTTGAATTAGACTAAGGACGATTTCAGAAAATAGAAAACAGATGGTGTAGGATATAAAACTTACAGTCATCTGTTTTTTGATTCTATAACTAAGATGGGGGTTGGATATAAAGGAGTTTACATTAGAAACCAGGAGTTAAATTAAAAAGTTAGGTAGACTATGTATAAATACAGCATAGAATACCTGATTTTTATATGCGAAAAACAATAAAAAATAAAAGATTTATGATTCAAAGAAAAAAGTAAAAGAGACGTTTTTTTGTATGCATAGAAAACTATATTTTTTAGTGATGGAAGCCTAAAATCTATAAAGATTGTATATAATATATAAAAGTGCTAAAATGTACTTCGTAAATTGACAAGATAGAGAGGTAAATCATGTTACATTTAATAAATATAAAGAAAGATTATAAGAGTGGTAATGAAACAGTACATGCATTAAAAGGAATATCTTTAACATTTCGTAAAAAATGAATTTGTTTCAATTTTAGGTCAGAGTGGCTGTGGAAAAACTACGATGTTAAATATTGTAGGAGGACTTGATCAATATACAAGTGGTGATTTGCTGATTGATTATCGCTCCACAAAAGATTTTTAAAGATTCTGACTGGGATCGTTATCGTAATCATACCATTGGTTTTGTTTTTCAAAGCTATAATCTGATCCTCATCAAAGTGTTTTAGCTTAATGTGGAATTAGCTTTAACATTATCTGGCGTCTCTCGTGATGAAAGAAGAAAAGAGCGTTAGAAGCATTAGAAAAAAGTGGGATTAAAAGACCAGATTCATAAACGTCCTAACCAGATGAGTGGAGGGCAGATGCAGCGTGTCGCCATTGCTCGTGCTTTGGTAAATAATCCAGATATTTTACTGGCAGATGAGCCAACAGGTGCTTTGGATTCTGCGACAAGTGTTGCAATCATGGAAATCTTAAATGAGATTATGAAAGAGAAACTGGTCATCATGGTTACACATAATCCAGAGCTTGCGCAAAAATATTCTACACGTATCATTCGTTTACTGGATGGGGAAGTTGTCGATGATAGTAATCCTTATACATTGGAAGAAGAAAAAAAATGAAATCATGAAGCCAAAAAGACATCGATGTCTTTTGTTACAGCTTTATCTTTAAGTTTAAATAATTTAATGACAAAAAAGGCTAGAACTTTTTTAACGGCATTTGCTGGAAGTATCGGTATTATTGGAATTGTGTTGATTTTATCTTTGTCAAATGGGGTACAAAGCTATATCAGTTCCGTAGAAAAAGAAACACTTTCCTCTTATCCAATTACCATTCAGGACAATTCGATGGATAGGAGTGTCATGATGCAGACGATGATGGAATGAATGCAGAAAGCAAGGAACATGCTGATGATAAAATATATTCAAAACAGATGATCAATGATATTATGGAAACAATGTCAGATCAAATGGATAAAAATAACCCGCTGCATTTAAAGAGTATCTGGATAACGATTCTGCTTTCAAAGAACATACGAAAGCTATCGAGTATGGATATAATTTAAAATTGAATGTATATAATGAACATGGGAAAATGGTCTTGTTCAGGTGAGTCCTAATCAGGTAATGGAGAAACTGGGATTTGGCAATATGGCACAAATGCAGGAATCTTTTTATGGGAGCACAGGCATCCAGTAATAATGAAGTTTGGAATAAGCTTCCAGAAAATAAAACATTAAGAGAAGAAGAGTATACTCTTTTAAAGGGAAATTGGCAAAAAAATATAATGAAGTTGTTTTGGCAGTTGATGGTGATTCAGAAATTACAGATTATGCCCTATATTCTTTAGGACTATTAAATCAGGATGATTTATCAGATAATTTTGAAGCTTTTGCAGAAAGGAAAAGAAATTAAAAAAGATGAGCAGGTATCCTATACCATCGATGAATTATTGGATATGGAGTTTAAACTTGTTTTTAAATAGTGATTTATATAAGAATATGAATGGAATCTGATCGATATGAGCGATGATGAAGCTTATGTTGAAAAATGCTGTGAAAATGGAGAAACCATGAAGGTTGTTGGAATCATTCAGCCAAAAGAAAAAGCTTTATCCAAAAGTGAAATGGGAGGCATTTACTATACAAATGCATTAGAAAACATGTCGTAGAAGAAGTAGAAAAAAGTGATATTGTAAAAAGAACAGAAAGAAAACAAAGACACCAATGTATTTACAGGTACACCTTTCTCTAAAAATGAAAAGTTTAGTTTATCTTCTTTTAAGTGATGAGCAGAAAATGCAGATGGCAATGTTATCACAGGAAGATTTGGCTGCATATATGTTAGCTATAATGATAATGTGAATGCAACATATGAATCAAATTTGGAAAAACTTGGTGCTGTTGATATGAATTCTCCAAGTTACATTAATATTTATGCGAAAAGCTTTGATGATAAGGAAGCTGTTGCAGATCTTATCAATACGTATAATGAAAAGCAGGAAGCAGATGGCAAGGAAAGCAATGTTATCAGCTATAATGATATCGTAGTAACGATGATGGATTCGGTTACTTCCATCATTGATATGATTAGCTATGTATTAATGGCATTTGTCAGTGTATCATTAATCGTATCTAGTATTATGATTGGAATCATTACGTATATTTCTGTTTTGGAAAGAACAAAAGAAATTGGAATTTTACGTGCTATCGGTGCCAGCAAAAAGATATTTCTCGTGTATTTAACGCAGAAACCTTTATTATTGGTTTGATTTCCGGATTGATTGGAATTGGAATTACAGTAGCGTTAAATATTCCAATTAGTATGATCATAGAAGATATGAGCAGGGGTAGCGAATGTTTCCAGTTTACCTGTTGCAGGTGGAATTGTTTTAGTTCTTATTTCTTTGGTATTAACGATTATTGCAGGATTGATACCATCTCGTATCGCATCGAAAAAAGATCCGGTAGAAGCTTTGCGCAGTGAGTAAAAGAAAGAATGAGCGATAGGTTTTATATCTATTGCTTTTTTTCTTACATTTTTTATATAGGCATTGACGGTTTTGAGTAATTTTGATAGTTTAAAAGAAAAGGAGGGACACTATGCTGAAAATAGAACATGTTTGTGCAGAACCATATTTTCATGATATTAGTTTTACATTGGAAGATTGTGGAATAATAAGTATAAGTTCCTCTGACAGTGAAAGTGAAAATTACTTGCAGATATTTTTGTGGTATACAAAGCATACAAAAGGCAAGTTTCAAATTGATGATTTTTCAGTTTGTAAAGAAACCCTTTTAGAATACAGAAAACACTATGTTTCTTCTCTGGTATCGGATTTTCAAATAATAAAAAATAAATGTGTGAAAGATGTTGTTTGTATGCATTTATCTTATGAAGAACAGGCATATTATGAAATCATGAATTTATGGGATTTATATACGATTGAAAAAGAAACTATGCAGGATCTTTCCTTTGAACAGTGTTTTCGTGTTTTGCTGGCACGCTGTATGTTGAAAGAAAGCAAGGTGTTAGTTTTTTATCCAGATAGTACACCTTTATCCTTAAAAGAAAGAGAATATGTGTATGAGTTATTACAAAAATGCAGTGAATATATGCTGGTAATTATTATAGGAGATAAAAAGCATCTTATTATGCAGATCGCAGTATTGAATTTCATGATGGATATTTAGAAAGTGATGATCAAGGTATAATTTTGAAGAATAAAAAACAGATAAAACAGGGTAAAGTAAAACCTTACAGTTATCCTTCTTTTTTATCTTATCGATATCGTTATCGTTTTGTTTATCGTGCTTTACGTGTAGTTATGATTTTGATACTAGGATGTTTCAGTCTGTTCTTTTTATGTACAAATTTAAATGTTGTGGATATGCAGATGAAAATATTAGAAAACATGGACAACAGCATTTTTAATTGAAAAACATGCACAGGATTTCCTAGGAAATATATACCCAAGACAATATATGCAATTTCAAGATAAGGATATAAAAGAACTTGAAAAGAATATAAAAGGAAATGTAATGGTTTCTTATGCTCCTGTTGATTTTTATATGGCAAACGCCTACTTAAATGGTATTTATACAACAAATAATGTACCATTTGTATCTACAATGGGAGTTTATGAAGCAGAGAATATGGAAGATACAGGGATAAAACTAGTTTCTGGGTATTATCCAAAGGAGTATAATGAAGCAGCACTAACCTTGGATGCTGCACGCTATCTTATAAATGAGCAGGGTACATCTTTTGAAAATTATCTTGGAAAAGTTTTTTACTGGTATGGCATTCCTTTGCGAATAAGTGGAATTGTAGAAGAGATTTCTTATGAGCATGCAAAGGAAAAACAAATGCCTTATATGAATGATACATACCTGTTTGTAAAGAAAGGTTTTATCCAGCATCACCCTTTATCCAATATGCAAAGTTTTCCATTAAGCAGCAAGCGCATGTTAATAAACAATCGTTCCTATGAAATAAATCGTTTCTCTGAAAATCCGCATTATTTATATTATACAAATGGGAGTATGGTGTTAAATTCATTAGATACACTTAAAGAAAATGAAGTTGTACTGGATTTTCAAAGTGCTGTATTATTAGGCTTTCCATATCAGAGAATATTTTTTGATGAAAATAAAACATATGAAGAAAAGATATGGGAATATTTGGTTTATATAGAACAGTGGATAAATCAAAGTGTTCGTGTACAGGCATATACCATTTCTACGAATCCAGATACCAGTGCATTTTTTCAAAAGATTTTATTATCAAGGGATTTTTATTGCCAGATGACGATGAAATAGAACAGGGGTATATTGATGATAATGCCACTATTTACATGAAACAAAGTGTATTAGAACCTTATGTACAAAGTGGGGCAGGTATACAAAATGTTATGTATTATGGAAAGAAAGATCAGCTGGAAAGTACGTTACATTTTTATATACAAACGATACGTATGATGCTGTATTGCCAAGTGATGATGTATTTCGTTTACTAGTACTTGATATACAAGATTTAAGTATATTTCTATTAGGTAGCAGTGTCTGTTTGCTGTTATTATATGGGATTGTTATGATGTGGCTGTTAAAAAGAACAATGAAGCATATGAAGGAAGAAATGAGTATATGGTATGCATATGGAAACAGCCGGAAAAGCATACAAAAAGGAATACGAGAAAACATTTTTAAAATATATCAAAAAAGATGTATGGACAGGGTTATGTGTATCTTTGTTTTTCTTTTTATATATCTGATACTTCTGGTTTGGAAACTAGAAGCGATGCCACAGCAGTTTTTGTATTTAGGGATGATTTTACTTGTGAGTATAAGTATTTATTTTTAAAAAAGGGGTACTTCTTTATGTTTTACATAAGGAAGCGGTGTTACCGGACTGGTATGCGAATGATTGAAAATATGATAAAATAACAAAGTTAGTATGAGATTAATCAGAATAAAAATATAGAAATTGATTGACTGAAAATCGTAAAAAGGGTAAATTTTCCTCTTGCCCCCAAAAAGCAGGTGTTGTTAAACAGGGATTGTCTTAGCGTTTTGTTGGATAAAATCTTTTAAATCTTCAATCGTAAGTCCAATGCTTAATAATTGCCCAATGTCTGATTTTAGATTGCTTTTAAGATATTTTTTCCTTTGTTCTGTCAGTGTTTCGATATCGACCAAGTTGCTTGGATTCCATGTTTCTCCTGTAAGAAGCATGTGATTACTGCTACCAGTATCTTTTCTGGCTATGGCTATATATGCCTGTCTCTTTCCTCTGTGTTTTGACAACTTATTAAACTTGTTGGCGTAGTAAGTATGCTCTTTATCCTTTAGCGCTGCATGCGCAATTTCAACCAGACAAGGTTTAAGATAAATTCCTGATCGAGAAATTTTAACGGACTTCTTCTTGTTTCTACTTTATCGGTGAATAGTAACATTTACCATTTTGTCTTTTATAATATTTATGTATGGCTATAACCATGGTATAATTTCTGCAGGTGATATTCAATGAAAAACATATAAATCTGTTGATGAACAAATTGAATACTTAAAAGATAATAAAAAGATAATTGTAAAAATGAACATAAACAGATTTTTGAAGAGAGAAGTTATTCTTCATTAATTAATCCTTATAAGGAGTTCTTTTCTAATGGTAGAGACGAGAAAAGGAATCATATTTATATAAATGAAATTGATTTTGAAGAGATTCTTAAAATTGTGAAAGTGGATGACAACTTTTTGTACTGCTATGTATTCTATATTGGTTCTTTTGAAAAGAAGTTTAAAACAGTTTTGTTTTCAGAAATCTGCAGCAAATATGTTAATAGTGAGAATGAAGATAAATATTGTACCTCTTATATAGAAGAAATTGATCGTTTTTTGGCAAGTGGTAATTTTGATGATTTGCCTAGATTTTGTGCGAATTATCCCTTCATTTTAACCAAGAATGGATATGTAGAAGATCAATATAATCTTGATTGTAAAAAAGATTTGTTAATTCATTTGAAAGAGATTGGAACAGGTATTTTCGTGATGGAGGTACAATTGAAAAGTCAAATCAATTGATTAGCCATTATTTGAAAACTCAAGTAATTGCACCTCTGTGGGTATTACCAAATTCTTTAACTTTGGGAGAACTTAAAATCTTATTTTCAATGTTAGATAGTAATTCTCAAAAGAAAATTATTTCAAAGTTTTATGATATTGAAGACTATGGAAAGATTTCGCTAGCAAAGATTTTGAATTTTTCTGGAGCACTTGAAATTATTCGCCGTATTCGTAATGTAGTAAATCACTATGAACCAATATTTCCGTTACTTGTATCTGAACTAAAACCAATGAAGAAAGTTAAAGAATCACAAATTTATGCAGTGTTTAAATTGTTATCCAATACTTTTGCATCTTCTTCATTTAATCATGTTACCTATGTTGATTTAAAATTAAAAGTAAATGATTTCAACTTGAAATACATTAAGATTTTTGAAGTAATGCAAGAATTTACACAGAAATAAAAATAAAAAGCAGACCATTGCTGATCCGCTAGTTTGAGAACCAAGTTCTCCTTCGTCACTATTATTATATGCTATTTTTTTAATAAATCAACAAAAAATTTTTCAGTTAGAAATTAAATATTAAATAGAAATAAAAAGACTTCGTCAAAGGCAATTATTCAATACTATGTATGCCTTGGAGCGAAGTGGAAAGGAATGGTTGGTTATTATGAAAGAATTGTTTTTAAAAAGAATGGAAGAGTATTTAAAGGAAGAATATCCGAAATATTTGGAAACATTGGAAGAAGATGCTTATCGTGGTCTTCGTGTTAATACATCAAAAATTAGTGTAGAAGAGTTTTTAAAGCTGGGAGTATGTTCTCTTAGGCCATCTTCGATATGCCCACAGTCTTTTTATCTTCCAAAGGAAGTAGAAGGATTAGGAAATCATCCGGCACACTTAGCTGGTTTGTTTTACATGCAGGAGCCTAGTGCATCCAGTGCAGTGGAAGTTTTAGGTGTAGAAGAGGGAGACTGGGTACTTGATATGTGTGCTGCACCCGGTGGGAAAAGCACACAGATTGCCGCAAAGTTAAATCATAGCGGTTTTCTTGTTAGTAATGAAATTGAGCCAAAACGTGCAATGGCTTTATTAAGCAATATGGAGCGTTTAGGATTTAGTGAATGTATGATTACCAATGCTCATCCAAAAGATTTGGAAAAAAGAAATGCATGGCTGGTTTGATAAAGTGTTGGTAGATGCGCCTTGCAGCAGGGAAGGGATGTTTAAAAACACAGCAAAGCAATGGAAGACTGAGCGTAGAACATGTAGAAGCTCAGTGCACAAAGACAGCTTCATATATTAGATAGTGCATATGAAACATTAAAAGAAGGCGGGATTCTGGTTTATTCCACATGCACCTATTCGATGGAGGAAAATGAACATGTCGTATATGAATTTTTGAAGAAGTATGCAGATATGGAGCTCATTGATAGTGGAGTTTCGTTTGGAAGATGTGGATTTGCGTATAAAGATCTGGAAGTAGAAAAAGTAAGAAGAATTTTTTCCAATGGATGAAGGAGAAGGACATTTTGTGGCAAAATTTAAAAAGAATGGATCTTCCTCTTATGATCGAAGAAAAGAAGTTACTTCAAAAATTGATCCTTGTGCTGCATCTTTTTTTTGAAACAGCAGTTAACACTTCTTCCTTCCTATACGCTGCAAATTCAGGATAAAGTATATGCAAAGAATACCCCTTTTATAAAACTTAAAAATATTCATATTCTTCGCCAGGTAACACTTCTTTTTTATGCAAATTCAGGTGGGAATATTGTGAAAATCGTTTTGAAACCTCATCAGCATTTTTATAGTGCACAAGTACATCAGGGATGTTTTGTGCAGATTTATGATATGAATGAGGAAGAAACACAAAGGTATTTAAAGGGAAATTTACTTCCTGTAACAGGTTATAAGGATATACAGCTCTTTACATGGAAACATCATCCAATCGCTTTTTGCGAAAGGGGATGGAAGTGTGTTAAAAAAATAAGTATCCAAAAGGAATGAGACTTCGTTAAACAGCAGGATTCTGCTGTTTTGTTTTATGTTTCATGTGATAAAATGAATAGCGTATAAAGACAAGGAGTGATGGTATGCTTTTGTCTGCAGAACATCTGACAAAAAACATCAGAATATAAAATGTATCGTAAAAAGATGTAAGTTTTGCGATTGAAGATAAAGATAAGATAGCTTTGGTTGGCGTAAATGGAACTGGAAAAACAACTTTGCTTCGAATGATTGCGGGTGAGGAAAAATATGAAGAAGGAACGATGATAAGAAAAAATGGACTTCGTATTTTTATTTGGCACAAGATCCTGTATTTAAGGAAGAGGATACGATTCTTCATCAGATATTATCTATGGATAAAGAAATAAAGGAATTTGAAGCAAAAAGCCATCTTAGGAAAGCTTGGCATTTATAACGTAGATGAAAAAGTAGCACATTTAAGTGGAGGACAAAGAAAAAGAGTAGCTCTTGCCAGAGCTTTGTTGAAACCATGTGATTTACTGCTTTTGATGAGCCTACCAACCATTTAGATAACCAGATGATTGAATGGCTGGAAAACTATTTACAAAGATTTAGTAAAGCTGTATTTATGGTAACGCATGATCGTTATTTTTAGAAAGGGTATGTACAAAAAATCATAGAAATTGATCGGACTTGTCTGTACACGTATGAGGCAAACTATTCTGAGTTTTTAGAGGCGAAAAGAACAAAGAAAAGAAATGATGATGGCGCAGGATAGAAAACGTGCAAATCTTCTTAGAAAAGAGCTGGAATGGATGAGAGCCGGCGTACAGGCACGAGGAACAAAAAGCAGAGATCGAATTGAAAGATTTCATAAATTAAATGAGATAGAAGATTATAAAGAAAGCAGCAGCGTAAAACTGGATACACTAACTTCTCGATTAGGGAAAAAGACAATGGAATGGGAACATTTATCAAAAGCTTATAAAGATAAAGTCTTGTTTCATGATTTTTCCTACCATTTACAGCGAAATGATCGTATAGGAATTCTTGGGGTAAATGGGTGTGGTAAAAGCACTTTAATGCGTATCCTTGCGAAGGAAGAAATGCCGGATAGTGGAATCGTTGAACATGGAGAAACGGTTCGTATTGCATTTTTTAAACAAGGCTGTGAAGAGATGGACTTCTCAAAAACTGTTTTAGATTATATTAAAGATACCAGCAATGAAATTAAAACCATGGAAGGAAGCTTTAGTGCATCACAGATGCTGGAGAGATTTTTGTTTGATAAAAAATGCAGTATACACCTATTGGAAGATTATCTGGTGGTGAAAGAAGACGTTTGTATTTGTTGAAAGTATTAATATCTGCACCAAATATCTTATTTCTTGATGAACCTACGAATGATTTAGATATTGAAACTTTACAGATTTTAGAAGATTACCTAGATAATTTTAATGGTGCTATTATTACGGTTTCACATGATCGTTATTTCTTGGATCGTATATGCGATAAGATGTTTGTTTTTGAAGAAAATGGTGTTATTCGTCAGTATACAGGAGGATATAGTGCTTTAAAGCTAGAACAATCTTATAGTAAGGAAAAAACGGAAAAAAAAAACTGTCCGTCAAAGTATTCCTAAAATGAGCACAAAAGAAAACAGGAATTAGAAAGCATGGATCAAAAAAATGGATGATATTCAAACAAGATTCAATCCTTAGATGAGGAAATGGCTTTGGCAGGGATGACTTTAAAAAGATCCAGCAGTTAAGCGATACACGAATGAATTTAGAAAATGAACTGGAAAAAATTAATGGAGCGATGGGAAGAACTAAGTGAGAAAAACAGATGATCGAAGATATGAAGAATAAATAGAAAAGGCATTTTTCTGCTTGTCATAGCAGAAAATGTCTTTTTAACTTCTTTGTTTTTGTGCCTCATCCCATTCTTGAATAACTTGTTCTAAAACTTCAGCACTTATTGCCACAGTATTTTCACACTTTGTTTCTTTTTGTGTGGAAAACAGGTTTTATTTGTGAACATAGACGAGAACCCATACGTTCTTGAAATGTAAATACAAGTTTTTGTGTAATTTCACGCATATCTTTATAATCATGTGCCTTGGTTTCTACATAACGGGAAGAGATCACACAGGCAGCTCCGGATAATGCTCCGCATATATCTCCAACCTGAAAACCTCCTCCAAATGCAGCTGCCATAATCATATCTTTTTCATGTAAACCTAAATGGTAATATTCATTTCCAGCCTGCAGAATACTTTCTGCACAGTTATAGCCATTTCTATAATATTTTACTGCAACATCTTTTTAACATCTTTTTTTCTCCTTTATCTTTCTTTAGTGTATCTGCCAGTCGATGAGTGGCAAATTGTGTTCTTTTTAAAAACTGATTTGTTTTAGAAAAATGACGACATCCAAAAAAATCCATAATCTGCGGAAAAAGGACTTGATGGGAGCATTTTAAAATCAGAGGGCTGAGGATTGCTTATCAAAGCAGCTTTGTTTTGCGCATGTTTCCCCACAATAAAAAATACGATGGGTTCTTCTCTGTTGTTTAATAAAGAAATGATTCTATCTGTTAATATCTCCCATCCTTTATTTGCATGCGAGTTTGCCTGTCCTTTTCGTACAGTTAAAACTGTATTCAGAAGCAATACCCCTGTTTTGTCCATTGCGTAAGTTCTCCATGATCTGGAATCGTACAGCCTATATCTCTGTGCAATTCCAAAAAAATGTTTTGTAAGGATGGAGGAGGAGCAACTCTTTTTTTTTACAGAGAAACATAGTCCATGAGCCTGATTAGGTCCATGATATGGATCTTGTCCTAAAATAACAGCGTGTACTTTTTTCATATGGGGTGTATTTAATGCGTTAAAGATATCATACATATCTGGATAAATTGTTTGTGTTTTATATTCATTTGCCAGAAATATACGAAGTTTTTTGGTAGTATTCTTTCTGAAATTCATCTTTTAATAAGACATCCCAGCTGTTTCCTATATGTACCATAGCATTCCTTCTTTTTTTTCCATCTGTATTTATTTTACAATAAATTGTATAAAATAAAAACAGTAAATAGACGATGTATTTACTGTTAATAATATGCTTAATCGCATGCATAGGCAGTTTGTTTTGCGATAGCTTTATTTGTTTCTTCCTGTTTTCCTTTAGGAAAGTTTCATTTAATCTGGCATTGCTTAGCATTAGTTTTAAGCGGTTTTCCTGATTGACTTTCGTTGCGCTTGGATCATAATCTACAGCAACGATATTGGAATAAGGGTATTTGTTTTTAGCTTTCTCGCCATACCTTTTGCCACGATATGATTTGGCAAGCATCCAAATGGCTGACAGCAGACAATATTGTTTACACCATTTTTAATTAGGGTAACCATTTCACTTGTTAAAAGCCATCCTTCACCCATTTTACACCGCGATCAATCATGCCTTCACTGTTTTCAATAACTTCCTGAAAACTGTCAGGTACATGGAAGATACCCTGCTGTTCAATTAGTTTGTTTCCTTTTTTCTGCAGGTTTTGAATATATGCTGATGCAAGGGAAACGATCGTATGTGATTTTTATTGCGATTATAATATTCATAATCAATTTTTGCATTCTCCAAACAGTATAGACCAAAATCAAGAACTCCGGAAACGACTGGTTCACAGCCTTCATGAATCAGGAATTCTTCTAAATCATTGTTTCCAAGAGGTGCATATTTCATATAGATTTCACCAACGATACCTACACGAATTTTCTTTTGCCGCTTCTTGGAAGAGAAGCAAAATCTTCTAACATTTCTTTATAGTTTTTTGAAGTCTTAAAAAGATAAAGAATCAAATTCACGTGTAATTGTTTCTATCCAGGTTGTCACAAGGGCATCACTGGACCCTTTTTTCCAGTTCATATGGTTTGCATTGATTTTTTAACCACATTAGCATATCTCCGTATAAAAAGCCATATAATAAACGTAGAAGCATACTAGGAGTTAGTTTAAATCCACTGTTTTTTCCAGTTTAGAGAAGTTTACAGAGATAACAGGAACATGAGCAAAACCTGCCTGTACAAGCGCTTTTCCGAAGAAGGTGAATATAGTTGGAAGCACGACATCCTCCTCCTGTTTGGGTAATTGCCAGAGCAACATGATCAGTATCGTATTTTCCACTCTTTAAGGCATCGATCATCTGTCCAATGACTAATAGGGCAGGATAACAAGTATCGTTGTGTACATTTTTAATCCTTCATCAATAATGCTTTGTCCTTTTGTTTCTAATAGTTCAACATTATAACCTTCTTTATGAAAGATATTTTGCAGGAACTGAAAATGAATAGGCAGCATCATAGGTACAAGAATCTTATGTGTTTTTTTTCATTTCTTTTGTAAATTCTACACGTTGCATAGTTATCCCTCTCTTTCTTCCATTGCGGCCTGTAAAGAACGACAGCGAATTTTTACAGCCCCTAAATTGTCAACTTCATCGATTTTTATCTGTGTATATAATTTGTTGTGTGAGCGAAGAATGTCTTTTACCTCATCTGTGGTAATCGCATCAATCCCACATCCAAAACTTACCAATTGAATCATTTCCATATTTTTGTGAACAGACAAATTGTGCAGCATTATACATGCGAGCATGGAATGTCCATTGGTTTAAAACATGGATGCTTGGTCTTTGCGGCTGTTTAGGATACAATCTTCACTAAGAACAACAAATCCTAAGTTGTTTAATAAACGATGAATTCCATGGTTGATTTGTGGATCCACATGGTATGGTCGTCCTGCCAGTACGATGCATTTACGTTGATGTTCTTTTGCGAATGCGATTGCTTCCTGTCCTTTTTGTAAATCTGGTTTTAAAGTTTTCATATTCTTCGTAAGCATGTTTGCTTGCCGCAAGAATTTCATCTTCATCAATTTTTATATTGTGAGCATGAAACACTTCTTTCATCTGTTTTATTAGAACAGCAGGATCTTCTAAATATATATATGGATATAAGAATGTTATATCTTCTAAATTCATATTTCCTTCTATAACTTCTGGATAATAGGCAACAACTGGACAATTAAAATGATTGTCGCTCATTTCTTCTTTTACGTTATATGTCATGCATGGGTAAAAGATGGTCTGCATACCTTTATCTATTAAAGATTGAATATGACCATGTACCAGTTTTGCCGGATAACAAACGGTATCACTTGGAATGGTATGCTGTCCTTTCGCATATAAAGCCTTTGTAGAATGATCACTTAATACAACTTCAAATCCAAGGTTTGTAAAGAAACTATGCCAGAAAGGTAAAGTATCATACATATTTAAAACAAGAGGAATTCCGATTTTGCCACGTTTTCCTGGAATACTTTTTAGATTGCGTAAACGTTCGTATTTATCATCATATAAATTAGGAAGTTTTTCCTTGTTTACCTTACCGCTAACTGGACGCTCACATTTATTTCCGGCAATATGACGGCTTCCATCATCAAAGGTATTTACGGTTAAGTTGCAGTGATTTGTACATAAACCACAGTTAATTGCTTTGGAAGTATGGGCAAAGGCTTGCAATTGTTGTTTTGTTAAAATAGAAGAAGATGTTTTGTTTTTATGTTTTGCGATAAGAGCAGCTCCATATGCTCCCATTAAATGTGCAATACCAGGTCGAATAACATTTCTTCCAAGTTCCATTTCAAAGCTTCTTAAAACTGTATCATTTAGAAAGGTTCCTCCCTGCACAACGATTTCTTTGCCAATCTCATCTGCATTTTTAGCACGAATTACTTTATATAATGCGTTTTTCACAACACTAATGCATAGTCCAGCTGAAATATCTTCAATACTTGCCCCATTTTTCTGTGCCTGTTTTACAGATGAATTCATAAATACGGTACATCTTGTACCTAAATCAACAGGATGTTTTGCGTTTAGTCCCATTTTCGCAAATTCTTTTTACATCATATCCCATGCTTTTAGCGAAAGTTTCAATAAAACTTCCACATCCACTGGAACATGCTTCATTTAATAAAATATCATCAATGGAATTATCTTTGATACGGAAACACTTCATATCCTGTCCGCCAATATCAATGATAAAATCTACATTTGGATTAAAATGCTTGGCAGCTGTATAATGGGCGATGGTTTCACAATTCCAACATCGAGATGAAAAGCGTGTTTCATTAATTCTTCCCCATAACCGGTAACCGCACTGTGAACGATATGAATACGATCTTCCATCAAATCATAAATTTTCAAGAGTTCCTTTTTGATGACGTCAATGGATTTCCCTGATTGCTGGCATAACTTTCATATAAGATGTTATCGTGTTCATCAATAAGCGCAAGCTTTGTCGTTGTACTTCAGAATCGATTCCTAAATAGGCATTTCCTTGATACGTATGAATATCACTTCGTGCAACTTTTGCATTTCCATGACGCTTTATAAATTCTTCATACTCTTTTTCATCTTTGAATAAAGGAGCTTTAATCCATCTGTTTTTACTTTGATATTTGCCATCTGCTCCATTTTATGTAAAGCTTCCTCATACGTATAGGTTTTTGTTTCTCCGCTTGCATAAACAGCACTGCTAAGGGCTACAAAGTAAAGGAGCCAAAGCAGGGAAGTTTGCTTCTTCTTCACTTAAATGCAAGGTTTCTTTAAAGCGATTCTGCAATCCTTTTAAGAAGTGAAGCGGTCCTCCAAGAAACAAGACATTTCCTTCTATGTTTCTTCCCCTGGCAAGTCCTGCAATACTTTGATCAACAACAGCTTGAAATATACTGGCAGCTAAGTTGCTTTTTTCTACTCCCTGATTGATGAGGGGCTGCACATCACTTTTTCGCAAATACTCCACATCGAGAAGCAATCGGATACAATGTTGTATATTGCAGGGGAAAGCTTATCCATCGTTTCCAGATTCACATTTAATAAGGAAGCCATCTGGTCAATGAAAGCACCTGTACCACCTGCACAGGTAGAATTCATTCTTTCTTCTAAAGCCCCTTTTAAGAAAATGATTTTCGCATCCTCTCCTCCAAGCTCTACAACAACATCGGTTCTTGATAATACTGGCGTACTGCCTGTGCGGTTGCGAAAACTTCCTGTACAAAAAGGAAACTGCGCATCGTTTGCGATTCCAAGTCCTGCACTTCCTGTAATTGCCAAAGCAATATCATGTCCTTTTAAATAAGGTTCTAGTTCTTTTAGTTTCGCAACACTCATTTCTCTTACTTTTGATTTATGACGTTCATAACTTTTGTATATAATTTCGTCTACATCATTCAGCAAGACAGCTTTTAAAGTAGTAGAACCTACATCAATTCCTAGTTTATATGTCATATATATCTCTTTTTTCTTTTTGTATAATGCTATGCGCAACAAATAATTTTTGTTAACTCAGGAAGAATATTTTCAATTGTATCTGGATGCTGGTAAACAAAGCGTTATAACATACAGTATTTGTTATTTCTAATAACAAAAGCACTTCTTTTTAATGTTTGTTCTATATCCTCATTCTCTTTTTTTAAACAAAGCAAGAAAACTCAGAAAGAGAAGGCAGATACGAAAAACATCTGATCTCGCCTTTCTTTTTGTTTTTATTAAGCATGAGGCATGATTGTGTACCATTTTTAAGATTTGTGGCTGCTGCTTGTAAAAAGCTGCAAGCTTTTCTACAAATACAAGTTTCCAGGATCGCTTTTCATCCAGCGAAATTTGATGAGATTCCTGTAAAATCTCATTTAACATGGTTCCATACTTCTTACAAAGAATAATAAAAATCAGTTCATTTTTTATCCTTATAATATGTATAAAATGTCCCCTTGGCTACCTGTGCATATTTCACAATATCATTTACACTGGTATCTTCAATACCATATTTTGAAAAAAAGTGCGATGGCAGAGTGCAAGATTCTGCTTTGTTTACTTAATTCTTCCATGATGTCACATCCTTATACCATAGTAAGTTTACTCCTTTTGTGACCACCGGTCAATATATGGATTTTGTTATTTTTATGAATATTCTATATATGAAAAATTGAAATCGTTTACTTTATATTTTGATGAAAGTCAGCAGGAAATGGGTGTTTTTCATTTCTAGAAAATAGAAAATGTGTTTGAGAATATGGTATAATATAAAAGTTTTATAAAGGGGGATTTTATTGATGAAACAATTGAAAATGAAACAAGAAATTAGACAGTATTTTTGGGTTATTACAGGAGGAATCCTGTTTGCGGCAGCTGTTAATTTATTTATTGTACCCCTGAATTTGTATAGTTGTGGAGTTGTTGGGATTGCACAGGTCTTACGAACGATTTTAGTTGATTATATGCATATTCCATTCCCACATCAAATCGATATTGCAGGTATCTTAAATTTTTTGATCAATATTCCTTTATTTGTTCTGGCCTATCAGTATTTCTGCACTCCTTTTTGTAAAAAAACACTGGTAAATGTCATAGTTCAAACGGCAGCATTAACATTTATCATGGTTCCCAATACTCTATCATTGAAGATGTGCTTACATCCTGTGTCGTAGCGGGAGTCATTGGCGGATTTGGTATCGGTATGGTTTTTGCGCAGTTCTGGAAGTGGCGGTGGACTTGATATACTCGGTGTTTATATGACAAAAAAAAAGCGAAAAGTTTTCTGTTGGAAAACTTTCTTTAATAATCAATGTGATCGTATATTTGTTTTGTGCAGTTTTTATTTAATGTTCAAACAGCAGTTTACTCAATTATCTTTATGATTTCTTTTTTCTTTGATGCTTGATAAAATGCATTTTTCAAAACATCAATATGACCTAAATGATTTTTTTACAAAAAATAAAAGAAATACAAAAAAGTTATCATGAAAAGAAATGGGAGAGGGGTAACGTATTGGCAAGGTGCAGGCGCTTATACAAATACAGATACTTATATATTGTTGACGGTAATCAATAAATATGAAGAAGATCAAATCAGAAGAATTGTGGAAGCTCCAAGATCCGCATGCTTTTGTTATTTTAAGTGAAGGAATGCGTGTGAGTGGTAATTTTGAGAGAAGACTATAGATAAAGAAAAGCGATTCCATGCGATCCTCTAGTGGAAAGCAGGAATCCTTTTTAGATATAATGAATATCTAATCCTGATGTTGTAAGGCTGCCATGCAAGGTAACCGTAGCTTCAATAATGGTGGCTTCATTAGAGAAAAAGTTCATCTTCATTGCATCCAGACATAGACTGATTAAAATTTTTTTTCTATTTTCCATGTTTTGGGAAAAATAATTCTACACTGGATAATTCAATATCCAGATAAATATCGGCATGATTTCCTGTATGTTTGCCTGATCAAAATAGATTTTCATAGAACCTAAGCGACATCGTATATCTGCTCCTTTAAAGTCATCGGTATGGATATAGCGGGTACTTGAATTACGCTTTGTATGCATCTTATAAAATCCATCATTAGATTGTTCATATTGCATATTGGTGTTTCCATATAAACTTTCTGCTTTCTTTGCTGCAGTTTTATAGATGTTTTTTAGGACGATAGACCATACTAATACCAATGCTGATCAATAAAGTTGTCGCAAGAAGTGTCCATGGGGTAATGGCTTGTATACCTAAAAGGTTTTGCGTAAATGATTGCCAGAAAGGCAAGGGAAAACAAGGTTCCATATACATTTTTATGGAGAATGCTTTGGATTGTTGTTTCGACAAAGAAAATTGTAAAGAATAAACTCCATGCACTGATTTCTATAGGGATATGATTTAGTTTGCTGACGATAATTAATATACCGCTGAGGATAAAAAAAAGAATCCCCAGAACCATCTTTTTTTTTCATATAATTTACCTCTTTTCTTCTAACCTGCTTTTAGCGGTTTATAATAATATCTTGAAACATAGACTTGTTTATGTGTGTTTTTGAAACTGTACACTGCAATTGGAAGGTAGTGATCGTGTTAGGGAATAAATACGCTTTTATGTTTAAAATCGTAGATTTTGATACCCGCATGAAATAACTTGGAAGTATTTCTTCCAGTTCATATAAGCGATATTTAATGGTATACATCTGATCGATTGTATGCGCAAGGATTTCTTTTCCCATCCGTTTCAAAAAATAAAATGTCTTCCAGTGGCAGATAATACGAGCGATCACCTTGATAAAATACGATTGTCTGCTGGTATTTTGATAAATCATACAGTGTCTTTTTGAATATCAAAACCTTTTTGGTTTAAGGAGTTCGCACGTATAATGATTTCTTCTTCCTGCAATTGCTCATCAACTTCAATTTTGATTTTCATAACGACTCCTTTCCATGGCTATATCTAATCATATTTAAAACAGAATGTAAATTGCTTATACGCAAGTGGTAAAAAATACAGGGTAAGTGGTAAAAACAGGAAGGAAATGAAAAGAAAAAGAGAAAAAGCGATTGCCTTTTCCCATAAATTTATCTTGTTTGTTTAGAAGATGAGATGTAGAAAGGAATAGCAGCAAGCTGTGCAAATACGGAAACAAAAATCATAGCATAGATGTTTACATCGTATAAAACACCTAACAGCCAGCTTCCTAAAACCAGAAGATACCAAAGCTGCATTCAAAAATTCCATAACCGCTGGCACGACTTGTTTTAGGAACCATATTGGTAACAGCGGCTTTTAAAATAGATTCCTGTGCTCCCATGCCAATGCCCCATAACGCAATGCCAAACAAAAGGGAAGAAGTGGAATGGAAAGCAAAAGATAAAGATAGCAAACGGTGCAGAAATCAAGGTGGATAATATTAAAATCTTTGTTCCTTTTTATCGTATAAATAACCAAAGACAAGAGCTGCCACAGCATCTATGATCATGGCACCTGCATACAGCAATGGCAATGTTCCACTGTTTACAAAGGGAAGTGGTTTCTGCTAGACCACTGGCAAGACTTCCAAATGTTTTTGATACATGCATAATAATGATAGAGTAATCAATAAATCAAACGCAAACAAACTGATGCCTGCAATATAAAAGATGAATTCTTTCTTCATTTTGAAAGGAATATATTCTTTTGGCTCTGGTTCGAAATGTTCTGGGTTTGGAAATTTGTGTTTGGTAAAAACAGTAAAAGAATGGTAAGAAATCCAGGGAATCGCAAGAATCGCAAAAACAGGTAGCATATTTTTCAAAACAGTGCCTGTAGTTTTAAATAACATAACTAAGTACAATAATACCGGTCCTAAAAAAGCACCAATTTGATCAAGTAATTCCTGAATACCAAAACTTTTCCAGAACCTTCCTGTGATGCCGCAAAGACATGATGGTATCTTTGGCTGGCTTTTGATGGCTTTTCCCATTCTTTGAATAACAAGTAACATAAAGCCATGATCCACCCATGCTCCCCAACAAGTGCCAAAGCTGGTACCGCAAGAATATCCAATAGATATCCAAGAATGGTCATTGGCCAGTATTTTTGGTTTTATCAGTAATTTTTCCAAAAAATATAACGCATGGAATAGCCAATAAGTTCACCGAAACCGGATATAAATCAATCATGCCGGCAGATGCCCCAAGCAAAGAAAGATAGGCTCCGCATGAATACTGGATGCACCTTCATGTGTCATATCAGAAAATAAACTGACAATTCCAAACAGCAAAATAAACAGCATTGCTTTTGATAAGTGCGATGTTTTCTTTTCTTTCATGGCCTTACTCCTTTATTCTTTTTGATATTGTTTGAAAATCATTTTTTGGATTCTTCTTTGCAACGCTGATATACAATATCCAGTAAAGATGCAAACTGTTTGTTTTCTTCTTCACTAAAGCCTTCACATAACCATTCATAAAATATGGTTTCGATGTGTGCTTTTGAGTTTTAAATGATTCGCTTTTTTCGCTGGCATATAAAAGCTGACTTCGCTTATCTTGTGGATTTGGCTTTCGAATCAAATAGCCCTTTGTTTCAATATTGGAAACCAATCTTGCCCCGCCCTTTATCAATACCGAGTTTTTTACATACTTCAATTGCGTAATACCGGGATTTTTTACGTACCATATGAATAAAATCCAGTTCAGAACTTCCAATTCCCTCACGTTTTAAAAGTGCGTACTGTAAATTTATTTACTTCGTGCTATCTTTGTTATCTTACGCTTTTGTATGATCCATATTTCCTCCTTAATGGTTGATATATCAACTAATTAGATGATATATCAACCATTTGCTGCTGTCAATAGAAAGAGATACGCTTACGTTTACGTACCTCTTATTTGCTGGAATTGTATTTTCGTAAATATGTTTTAAACCTTTAAATGTTAAATCACGATCATA
>VOFH01000323.1_pt1 | contig 38492 bp, 58 predicted proteins | sample 5384091 | NCBI WGS metagenome assembly VOFH01 (sample SAMN12384727, study PRJNA508395) | human gut metagenome | isolation source: healthy gut G | host: Homo sapiens
GGTGTCGCCATACTTCTCGCGGCACAATGGGCAGGCAATGTCGTGAACAATGGCCGCAAGCTCCAGAAGCTCCTGCGTATGCGCGTCCAGCCCCTCTTGTTCACCAATGGTCTTCGCCAGCGCCCAAACCTTCAGAAAGTGGTCAATGTCGTGCAGATTCCCTTAGAATAGGCGATCATCTTTTCCATTACGGATGCAGTGAGCATACTGCGGTGCTCCTTTCCGGGATAACTTACCAGGTACTGCCGCGATCGCGGCGCATCTGGTCTTATGCTTGATTTCATACTAAATTATATCGAATCATCGGAAAAAGCAATCCACAGCAAACATAAGCCCCCGACACATAAGTGCTGGGAGCCTGCATATCAGAAGTAATAGTGGAAACTGGGAATGCTGACATCGATGGAATTGAACTTGTTGATGTGGTTCAGCACCTCCTCGCAGCAGGCGATACGTCCGCGCCCGTCTCTGCAGTACACAGGCAATCCGGCGGTTCGGCAACATTGCATTCACACTGCGCACAGTCCTCTACCTCAATAACCGGATCTATCCCGCGCTGGGCAATTACCGAAAAAACTCTACGTGATTATCCGGCTGATCTTCAAAATGGCCTTTTGCATTAAAAAGAAGCGCCGCAGGCGGCGGCGCTTGAAATACCTGGAAGGATAATCGGCAAAAATATTATTGCTAATGCGAACTTTCGGCGCCAGAGCAGTCTCCAAATTGCCGCCTAGCTTTTTTAGATTAAAATATAGCAAAAAGGTTCCGAACCAACGAAGATTCGGAACCTTTTTGGAGCTGATAGGCAGATTCGAACTGCCGACCTCATCCTTACCAAAAGTCCCCATTTCTTTCTATGCAGTACCCGCCTGTGCTATTTCGTGCTATCTGGTATAGATTTCCGTAAAATCATATGCTTTTCAGAACTGTGCCGTTCTATATAATTCCATTTAATGCTATCTGGTCTGGCTGTTTGTTAGAAAAGCGTTAGAACACAGCTGTTCCCCATTTTTGAACTGTAACCAATTTTGTGTTACTCATCAAATATATTCACACATCAGTATATGCATCCAGCATATACTATCAAAACCGGCATTTTTCTCGATTATCTGCATGCTGTGTGCCAAAACCGGCACACAATATTGATTTAATGGAATGGTATGTGCTAAAATAGGAACACTACTTGATAGGGGAGGTAATCACATGGTCGAACGCGTTGAATATCTGGAACAGCTGAAGCAGTGGAAGGATGAACAGGTCATCAAGGTCGTGACCGGGATCCGCCGCTGCGGCAAATCCACCCTGCTGAAGCAGTATCAGCAGTGGCTGAAAGCCTCCGACATCCCCTGATGCGCAGATCATCTCTGTCAACTTCGAGGAGCTGGAGTACGAAGATCTGCTGGATTACAAAAAACTGTACACTTATATTAAGGAACGGCTGGTCGATGGGAAGCTCACCTATATTTTTCTGGATGAGATCCAGAAAGTGCCTTCCTTTGAAAAGGTAGTGGACAGCCTCTATGTCAAGCCGGATGTGGATATCTATATCACCGGCTCCAACGCCTATATGTTGTCCGGTGATCTGGCCACCCTGTTGTCCGGCCGGTATGTGGAGATCAAGATGCACCCCTTGTCCTTCCGCGAGTTTCTCTCAGTTTCCAATATGGAGCCGGATAAGAGCTTTGCTGAATATATGAAAACCGGCGGACTGCCTTATTTAGCGGTCATGGACCGCACCCCGAAAAAGGTGGAAACCTATTTGGAGGGCATTTATAACACTGTTATCGTCCGGGATATTGAAGATCGTCAGGCCCGCCGGGAGGCAGATCCCTCTAAGCGCAAGATCACAGACGTTGCGCTGCTGAAGACCATTGCCAAATATCTGGCCAGCGTGGTGGGCAGCCCCTGCATCTATTCGCAGCATCACCGGCTACCTGACCTCCAATGGACGAAAGGTGTCGGCGAATACCGTCAGCGACTATGTGGAGGCGCTAACGGAATCCTTCATCTTCTATCCGGCGGAGCGCTTTGACATTGTGGGCAAGCAGCTCCTGAAGGCCAATAAGAAGTATTATATCGTGGACCTGGGGCTGCGCAACCACATCCTGCCCCGCAGGACCTATGACCTGGGCTTCTCCCTGGAGAACATCGTCTATTTCGAGCTTCTCCGCCGGGGCTATCGGGTCAATATGGGCAAGCTCGGCAGCACCGAGGTGGATTTTGTCGCTGAAAAGCAGGGCACGTATACCTATTATCAGGTGACAGCAGATATGACCGCCGAGGCGACATTCGACCGGGAAATACGCCCATTGGAGCGCATTCAGGATAACTACGAAAAAATCATTCTCACCGCCGACCGACTGACCGTCGGCAATTACAATGGCATCAAGGTGAAATATCTGCCTGAATGGCTCTTGGAGAGTGAAAATAATCTTTAATTTACAGAAGAAAAGAACAAGCCGCACAGCAAAATTCTGCTGTGCGGCTGTTCACTTCGTGGAAAACTCACTGTGTATTTAGGCTGACCCACATAGCGGGCCGAACCTCATTCCCGGTATACTGAACGCCAACGCCTGAACTGCTCATAGTGCCTTTATTATTGACCAGCATGACCTCTGTAGCTTCGATACCTGGAGTCCTGAGCCACCACCAGCCAGCTTCAATTCCACCGACATACGAGGCTGTTGCAATGCCTGCACCGTTGGCAATGGCAAATTTTGTGGGCTCGCACCGGAGAAAATTACGCAATTCTTCTCGCAATTCTTCTGGCTTAAGGTACTGCTTCACTTCTGATGCACTCAACAGAAAGAGCTTATCCTCCGTGGCATTGCCTGGATCAGTTGAAAATTCCGGATTTGGATCCGCAGAAACAGTAGACGTCAAAATTTTCTCCTGATCCTCTGCATTAAACGCCTGATCCATAAATGTGCTGTTCAGCCAGGTCCGGAGCGTGCTTGTCTCCCATGTGGTATCGGTCCGCGTCTCATTAAAGAATTGGCAATCCAAGCCCTTTGTGCTGAAAGAGAAGTGCGCTGTCCTCTGTCCGGTCAAGTACGACCCAGTTGATCGCCTCGTCGCCGTTGGACAGATCATTATCCTGCTCATAAGTGCCAAAGGTGACAGTACTGCCGACCTCTGCAGATGCCAGACTTTCCGCAAGCTGTCTATGCCAAAGAGTCTTCATTTCTGCAGCCTGATCGTCCGAATCCTTATAGCCATTCAGATTACCATAGCATCCAGCCGCCTGCTCATATTCGTGCTGAGACGCGTAACCGCATGCGATTTGATAATCAATTTCCGTGCACAGATCAGACTGCGCATCACTGATTTGTGCACTGATTTCCTGTGCCGTCTCATAATCTCCATCATTCACTGCTATCAGCGCGGTCTGATAATAGCTGTTATCCAAGTATGCGGCGCTGTCCTTGTAATCCAAATGGTTCTCAAAATATTCTATCGCCGTCTCATAATCTCCGCTATCGTAGCTGGCAATAGCTGCTTTGTAATTTTTCTCCGGGATGATGACTTTTGTCGTGGTAAAGTAAGCGCCCACGGCGACAGCGGCGGCCAGCACTGCGGCGGTGCTGGCGATGGCAATGCGCTTATTTCGCTTTTTCTGGAGCACCTGCGCGGCGGCATGGTTCTGCTGAATCTTTTCTTCGATCGCCTTAAACTTTGCCTTTTGCTCTTTACTGCACAGGCCGATGAGCTTTTTATAATTCTCACTTGCTTCCAGAGTCTGCGTCTGCTGAGCAAGGTCATCCACGGAAACACATTTCCGCTCCACCAGCAGGCGGCCGATATAGGCATCCACATTGTTCACGTCATAGTCCAGCACATTATTGAAGTATTCTGCGGCCTTGTCCCAATCCTTCTTGTGCAGGGATTCCTCCGCACGTTTCAGCATCGTCGCAACGATCACATCTGTCGTGCTGGCACTTTTCTTTTTCTCGTCGAACTCTGCCAGCTTCAGTACGCCACGGACAAGATCCTGCATTGCACCGAGTTTGCCCATATCCTGCGCCTGAAAACGCTGCAACTCATGGGGAATCTCGTAGGCGGTCATGGTCTTAAACACCGGAACGATGGTCTTGTTGTGGTCTTCCTCCATGAACTTCAGGTAGCGTGACCACTCGTTTCGGACCCAAACCGCGTCACACTGCGCCGGATCTGTTGCCACCAGAAGCAGAACTTTAGAGCTTCTCAGGGCGGCATAAATGCAGGGCTCGTAGTCTGAGCCCAGCTTGTCCTCCAGCGAGATGCGGGAGAAGAAAACGCGGACACCCTCCTTAGTTAGAACGTCATAGATCTCCTGGGCCAGCACGCTGGCCTCGGTGCGCTGGCCGGTAGCGTCGTTCAGCTCCTTTGTAGCTGATGAACACATCATAGGGTTCTTCCTTGCTGGAAACGGCCATGATGTGCTTCTGGATCTTGTCGATGGTCTCCGCTTCCTCCTGATAGAGGAAGCGGCTCAGCGTCGGCGTACTGGCAGGCCAGCTTGTAGTTGGAGCTCTCCAGAATGGACTGGGTGAGCGTCCGGTGGCAAGTCGGGATGCGTTTGTGGGTCTTGGGATCCTCCACATATTCAATGCCGTATTCTGACAATAACATCCCCCAGTAGGCTTCTGCCGCCTGTGCGTCTTCTTCTACGATTGCCTTGTAAGCATCGTAGGCCTTGTCAAATTCATTGTTCAGGCGGTATGTATTGGCGCGGTCATACATCCGCAGGGCTTTGTCGCTGTCGATCTGCGGCAGGGTCATGGTGGAGCCGCAGTATTGGCAGGTTCCGACTGTCGTGCCGGGGACGACCTCAATGTCGCCGCCGCACATTTTGCATTTAAACAGCATTTTCATCAGTCCTTATTCTTTCAAAAATACAATAATAGTAAAAATGTCTTGTTTTCCGCATTATTGTGAATCCAGGTTGACCCATATGGCAGGGCGAACGGCAATACCAGTATAATAGACTCCCACACCATCTGTATAATTGCTATTTCCTATTATCATCACCTTATCTTGCGTGCTGCCAGGTGTTCTGAGCCACCAGTACTCCTTATTGGTGATAACATCGGTATAACGTTTATATTCTGTTGCGCTTAATAAAAAGATTTTATCGGTCGTATCATTGCCAGCATCAGTTCCATAGTCTGGATTGTTGTCTGCGGTCACCAATGAATCCTGAATATAGTTCTGATCATTCGCATCAAATGCCTGATTGACAAAATCATCATTCAGCCATTGGCGAAGTGAACAAGTCTCCCATGTTGTATCTGTAGTAGTGCTATTATACGGCTGATATGCCAGCCCCTTTTTGCTTATTAGAAGAATCTGATTGCCCACTCTGTCAAGCACAGTCCATTGAATTGCCTCATTACCGTCTGCTTGATTGCTATTCTGGTCGTAAGTACCGAATTTGACTGTGCCACCAATCTCTGCAGAGCTCAAGCTCTCCACCAGCTGTCTGTGCTGCAAAGTATTCATTTCTACTGCCTGCTCTGCGGAATCTTTATAATCAGATAAGGCAGTATAATAGGCCGCCGCTAATTTATAGTCCTGCGTGGCGGCATAACTTCCTGCAATTTGATAGCTGACCTCATTGCGCAAATCCGTCTGAGCGGCACTGATTTGCGCACGGATTTCCTCTGCCGTCTGGTAATCTCCATCATTTACTGCGGCCAAAGCCATTTGGTAATAGCAGTTATCCAAATAAGTGGAACTGTCTTTATAGTCAAGATGGGATTCAAAGTACGCAATTGCCGCATCATAATTTTCAGCATCATAATCTGCAATGGCGGTCTGGTAATATATGTCGTCCAAGTATTCTGAACTATCCTTGTAACCCAGACAGAGTTCAAAATATTCGATTGCCGTCTCATAATCCCCACTGTCATAACTGGCGATAGCTGCTTTGTAATTTTCCCTGGGATGACAACCTTGGTCGCAGTAAAGTATGCGCCCACGGCGACGGCGGCGGCCAGCACTGCGGCGGTGCTGGCGATGGCGATGCGCTTATTGCGCTTCTTCTGGAGCACCTGCGCGACAGCATGGTTCTGCTGGATTTTTCCTTCGATCGTCTTGAACTTTTCCTTTTGCTCCTTGCTGCACAGGACGATGAGCTTCTTATAATTCTCACTTGCTTCCAGGGTCTGCGTCTGCTGGGCAAGGTCATCCACGGAAACACATTTCCGCTCCACCAGCAGGCGGCCGATGTACGCATCCACATTGTTCACGTCATAGTCCAGCACATTGTTGAAGTACTCCGCGGCCTTGTCCCAATCCTTCTTGTGCAGGGATTCCTCCGCACGCTTCAGCATCGTCGCAACGATCACATCTGTCGTGCTGGCATTCTTCTTTTTCTCGTCGAATTCTGCTAACTTCAGTACTCCACGGACAAGATCCTGCATCGCACCGAGCTTACCCATGTCCTGCGCCTGAAAGCGCTGCAACTCATGGGGGAAATTCATAGGCGGTCATGGTCTTGAACACCGGAACGATGGTCTTGCTGTGGTCTTCCTCCATGAACTTCAGGTAGCGCGACCACTCGTTCCGCACCCAGACTGCGTCACACTGCGCCGGATCGGTCGCCACCAGAAGCAGGACTTTGGCACTTCTTAAAGCCGCATAAATGCAGGGCTCGTAGTCTGCGCCCAGCTTGTCCTCCAGCGAGATGCGGGAGAAGAACACGCGGACACCCTCCTTAGTCAGAGCGTCATAGATCTCCTGAGCCAATACGCTGGCCTCGGTGCGCTGACCGTCTGCGTCGTTCAGTTCCTTGTAGCTGATGAACACGTCATAGGGCTCTTCCCGACTGGAGACGGCCATGATGTGCTTCTGGATCTTGTCGATGGTCTCCGCTTCCTCCTGATAGAGGAAGCGGCTCTCAGCGTCGGCGTACTGGCAGGCCAGCTTGTAGTTGGCGCTCTCCAGAATGGACTGGGTGAGCGTCCGGTGGCAGGTCGGGATACGTTTGTGGGTCTTAGGATCCTCCACATATTCGATGACATACTCAGACAGCACAAGCCCCCAGTAAGCCTCCGCCGCCTGTTCATCTTCCTCGACAATGGCCTTGTAGGCGTCGTAGGCCTTATCAAATTCGTTGTTCAGACGGTATGTATTGGCACGGTCATACATCCGCAGGGCTTTGTCGCTGTCGATCTGCGGCAGGGTCATGGTGGAGCCGCAGTACTGGCAGGTCCTTTACTGTCGTGCCGGGGACGACTTCGATGTCGCCGCCACACATTTTGCATTTTAATACCATTGGCATAGTGTTCTCCTTATTTGTCTGACTGTGTGTTATTTATGAACCACGGGTATAGGTTCCTGCATAACCCGCATCTGGTACATCGTCTGCTAGTTCGATTGTCATGGTATTCCCATTTGTTGAAGCTACATATACGCCACCGGCATAGTTGAAAGACAGTGTCCCTGCATCATTATCATATCGAATTGCGGAAAACTGGGAGTCCTTCCATTTCTCTTTTCCTGTAACACTCATTCCGTCATCAATATAGATTTTATTTTCGTCCATACTAATTTTTAAATCATAACCAATAATATATGAGTCAATCTTCTGATTTCGCCACACACCATCAAATGATTTTTTTCACAGATTGAATCTTCTCACTACAGGTTTCTGTTAAGGCCGCACTATCTTCATAATTTCCAGCGGCCAATGCCTGCATCTGCTCGTAAGCCGTCCCCCAGTGTTCGGCATCGTATTCCTGTCTTGCCTGGGCATAGAGTTCTGCGGCCACTTCACTATATGTATCTTCCGCCGCCTCATAGCCCTCGTTATGCAATTCGCTCAAGCAGGCTGACTGCATCTGTCAAATTACCGTCTGCACGCTCGCTGGCAGCCAGCTTGAACCGCGCTTCTGCATAAAGCTGGGTTCCATCCTTATAATCTTTCTGATGGCTCAGTGCACTAACCGCCACTTTCCATTCTTCCGTGGTGGTAGCTGTCTGGAAGTGATCCACTGCACTTCTGTATTCAGCCTCTCTTCGGCATCCGAAGCCTTCTGGGCTGCATCCTGATAATCGCCTAGACTGTCAAACAGCTTCTGTGCAAGTGCAGGCTGCTCTGAATCAAACAGCTCCTGGGCGGCGGCATAAATGACTTCATTGGACCAACTGCCATCATTGATATAATTGTAATAATCCTCAAAAGCCGCATTACTGGCTTCGGTATCTCCCGCAGCAGCAAGACTCTGGGCATAGCTCGCCTTACACTGTCCCAGCTGATCGGCGGAATCTTTGAAGTCGGTGATCCGGACAAAATCATCTGCCGCCGAACTATAATCGCCCTGCTCCATCAATGCGGTCGCATTCTTATAGATCTTCAACGGATCCAAGTAGTTCGCTTTCAACACAAGGAAGCCCTTTGTGGCCGCCGCGACTACAATAACGGCAACTACTGCCGCGATCACGCGATTTCTGGCCTTTCTGCTCTTTTTTCTGCCGGGTCTTCAACAGTTCAATCTGCGCTGCGGCATCCGCATAGTTGGAGACGCGTTCAAAAATTGCGCAAAGCGTCTGAAACGGCCTTGCTGCCGGATTTTTGCTCTCAGCCAGTGCGTAATGATAAATCGAGCCCCGGTTATATTCTGCCAGCCTTGCTTTTGTCGCATTGTCGGCAAACTGCATCAGCTGCTGATAATATGTCTCGTTTTCAAGGATCGTCTCGCACTCCGCCAGCTTTTCCTCCTGCGGAACGTGCAGCTTCTCCATCAGACATCCGATCAACGCCGCAGTGTTTTTCGGGTCATAGCCGAGAATTGTTTCCAGGCACTTTTTTGCCGACGTCCAGTCTTCTTCGTTCAGAAAATCATAGGCCTTTTTCAATGTCACATCGACGATATTCGTGCCGCCGGTGACCGTTTCCTGCTGTTTGCTCTCTGATTTCAGAAGCTTATCAATGCCGCGCAGAAGATCCTGCGTTGCGCCAACCTTGCCCAGATCCTGCGCCTGAAGCTTTCCGAATTCCTTTGGCATATCGTAGGCGTCGATTCCCTTAAAGCAGGGGATCAGATGCTTGCTCTTGTCCTTCTCCATCAGCTTCAGGAAACGGCTCCACTCGTTTTTGACCCAGACCGCGTTGAAATATTCGTAGTCGGTGCCGATGGCCAGCATCACCTTTGCGGAGTTGAGCGCGGCAAAAATATAAGGTTCAAATTCCTGGCCCAGCTTGTCCTCCAAAGTAATGCGCGAGAAAAGACGCGGTAGCCCTTATTCACCAGCGCGTCATAGATATCCTGCGCCAAAACGGAGTCGATCGTCCGTTGTCCTTTTTTCATCTGTCTCCTTGTAGCAGATGAAGATATCATACGGCGTTTCCTTCGATGAGACTTCGATGATCGACTTGCGAAGCTCCTCAATCGCCTTGGCTTCCTCGCGATAGATCTTTCTGGCCGTGGAATCCGCATTTTCCAGCGCCTGCTCATAGTTTGAATCATCCATTACGCTTTCAAAAGAGCTGCGGTGGCAGGTCGGCACCTTCTTCCCAGTGGCCGGATCATCTACATATTCAATACCGTATTTGCAGAGCACCAATCCCCAATAGGCTTCTGCCTCCTGATGGAACTCTGATACGATCGTTTCATATACACCGGCGGCTTTGTCAAACTCACAGTTCCGGCGCAGGCGCTCCGCCCGCTCAAACTGGATTGCTTTTTTCTCGTTGTCCAGGCAGGGAACAGTCTGAACTGTTCCGCAGTATTCAAGGTAGCAACGGTGCTGCCTTCCTGAACAATCAGGTCACCGCCGCACATTTTACATTTATAGACTGCCATTATTTATTTTCCTCCACACCGGCCACAATCGTCCATATGCTCACATAACGCCCAGTCAACTGTTTGATCGAGCAAACTTTTTCTGACACCATCATCATTAGCGCAATAACACGGGCCGCTATAAATTCTCTTTAGAGAAGTGCCTAAATCTAGTCCTTTTAAGTCTATACAGACATCTGTCAGGCCAGCCGTATCTTCAGGCAGTACAGATTTTTTACGCAAACAACTAGACGACACTCATTCTCATATGACCATGGGTATTGCTTTTTACAGATGGAAAGGCCCTTAATTACGCTTTTAGGAACATAAACAGCCTTTTCATCTGAACGCTTTATAAAATATCCATTTGTGTGCTCTGCAACGTAAACCATATCAATTAACTTAATATCAAAATCAGGACGAGTTACAGTCTTGCCTGCAATGAATTTATCATTATAAAAACGCCCAATCTGGATTTGATCAATAGACAAGATATTATGTATTGACCGGGTAAAATCAATCATTCCGCTTTTCTTTTCGATGCCGCCATAAAGCATCCACATTGCTACACTTTCTTCTCTTGCAAAAGAAAAACAGATTCCATAATTTCTGGTTTCATATGCGTCAGAATTGAAATTATCTCTATCTGTACTGTCATTCCAGTTTTCTCCGCATCCCAAATAAAGTTTTTGTCTTGTTTTATGCGTATGATCCTGTCATATAAAGCATAGTGTTTATAGTAATTGTGTTTCACCGCTTTTTGCATTAAGTATTCTTCGAGTTCTTCTGATGAGGCAATGTGTCTGTTTAATTCACTCGTTTTCATTTCAACACCTTACATCTCTGATTTCTCGCATTGATTGCCGCAACTACCTCCTGCGCGGCCTTCTCCGCTCCAACAGCGTTATCTGCCTGCACAAATGCCGCAAACTCCTCCATTTTGTCGCTGATCTGGTTCTCCAGGTCGGCCAGTGCGCTGTCGGACATGGGGTCAGAATAACGCGCGACTTCATAGACCTTCTTCGCAGCGGCTTTGGTCTCGGCACTCTTTGCACTGGTCATCAGGCTCTCGGCCTGGATGGTCAGTTCTTTGATAAACAGGGTTTTACGCTCTACCTTATCCTGCAGGTCGGACACCAGATCAGCAGCGGTCGTCGCCTTAACTGCCGCAATGGCATTGAACGCAAAGATCAGGGGCACAGACAATGATACCGATCCAGTTGGGCAGATTCGGAATAGCCATGCAGAGCGTACCGATGATGATGGAAATGACCAGTGTGGAATAGCTGATCTTAATCAGCGGCAGATGCAGGAACAGCTTGTCCTTTGTTTCTGATTTCAGCGCTGTAAGGGTGCAGATCAGCTGACCAATAAAAGCCAGCATGATAACGACATAGCCCACCCAGAAGGCTCCGCCAAACTTGCTCAGTCCACCAGCCTCAGAGGGGGTAACAAATACAACGGCATTGAACAGGGCAACCAGAACCGCCCAGATGATCACATAATTGCGAATAGCCTTTTTCATTTCATTCACCTTTTCCCTTACATAATTTCAGCCAACAGCTTGGCTTTCATCTGTCCAAACTCCTCATCAGAGAGCAATCCGGCCTCCTTCATCATGGTCAGCTTATCGATTTTCGTCTTAAATGCCGCCATATCATCCGCCGGAGCTGCGGCCTGTGGCGCTGGCGTTGCTCCATCTGCTGCATTCAAAGCACCGCTGACTGCACTGCCGACCACTCCGCCGACAGCGCCGCCGACACCAGCCATTGTGCCAAGGCCGACACCCATATTGGTAAACTGCCCACCGCTTCATTCTGAGCGACTTGCTCGGCCACATCAAAGCCGCGCTCCTGCGCATAGGTGTAGCCCTCCTGGGCTCGTTTGGTGGCCTGCGCCTGAGAGTCGATGACCACCTTCTGCGCCGCCGTCTGGGCATGGATCAGCTCCGTCTGCTGTTGGAGCTTCGCTTCCGCAATGTCGGCATACTGACGGAAGTGCAGTTCTTTGAATTTCTCGTACTGCCGATCTCCGTCCGGCTTGGCGACCCTCGTGACAAAGAAGCGCTCCAACGCAACACCATAATCTGCAAAATCCGGGATCAGCAGCTGGTGCAGGCTCTCTGAAAATTCAGCCAGATGTTCGTCGATCTCGAAAATGCTGATTGCCTTCGATTTAATGATCTGGGCAATGTAAGTTTTGACACGGGTCATCAGAAAGGCTCGGAATACGTTCACAAGCTGCTGCTGACTCAGAAAATTCTCTGTGCCCACCAGCTTCAGCAGCAATTTGCGGCTGTCCTCCACCCGGAGTGACATCTCACCGGATGCACCGATGGACAAGGGAAAGCCATAGGTCGGCTCAATATACTGCACCTGAGAATCCGTGCCCCACTTGATGGACATCTGCTCAGTCTTGTTGATGAAGTAAAGCTCCGCATGAAAGGGCGTTTTTGCTTTGACGCTGCGGTTCAAATACTTTCCGATTTTCGGAATATTCTGCGTCTCCAGCGTATACCGGCCCGGGCCAAACAAGTCGAGTGCCTGGCCGTTCATAAAGAAGATCGCTTCCTGCGATTCGTGGACGATCAGCTGGGATAGGGTGTTGAAATCTTCTTTGGGATATTTCCAGATAAATGTTGAATTGTCCCCTTCATATTTGATCACATTTGCAAATGCCATATTGCGTCCTCCGTTCTTTTGCTGTTTCGGAAAGCAGACAATACGAAACAAGGGTGCTATACTGAAATTTAGTTAAAAAGCATAAAAATGCAGGGGTTTCGCACCGATATAATTACGGCGTTGCACCCCTGTTCGGTGTATCATTAAGTCTACTATTTGCAACACTTTTCTCTCTTTTCTGCGTTTCTATGCATCTGCGATAAAACGTAGATGGTGAAATACCGAGGCTCTGCGCACCGGCACTGATGGTAGTTTGACCGTCGCGCCAATTCTGATAAACCGTTTCAAAATCTTCCGGCATTGCCATTGGTCTGCGGCCTAACCGTTTCCCGCTGGCCTTTGCGGCGGCAATTCCCTCCGCCTGCCGCTGATGAATGAACTCGCGCTCAGTCTGGGCCACATAGGCTAAGATCTGGAGCACAAGATCTGCGATCAGTGTTCCGGTCAGATCACCGGCCTTCGCTCGCGTGTCCAGTAGTTCCATGTCCAGCACCAGAATATCCGCTCCGATCTCCTTGGTGATCTTCTGCCACTGCTTCAGAATATCGTTATAGTTACGCCCCAACCGATCAATGCTTTTGACGATAAGCAAATCACCCTTTCTGAGCCGCCTCAACAGTTTCTGATAGGCCGGGCGCTCAAAATCCTTGCCTGACTGATAGTCACAGTAAATGTGTCCAGATGGGATGTGATAAGGCTGAAGTGCCAGCAGCTGACGGTCGGTATTCTGATCCTTGGTAGATACCCGAATGTACGCAAATTGTTCCATATGGCAACCTCCTGTATGATAGTGCCTATCAATTTACAATAGGCATTGACAATTGACAAATAAATTGTCGGACTACTTTGGGTAGTACTGTGACGTTGCCGCTTCTTATCGATAAAAATATGACATATGAAATTGATGCCAAGACAGTGCAAACTTTTCTACCAGCACCTGCTTCCATTCGATCACCACCACCTTGGTTAGCGCCCCGTCCTGTAAATGGGCGCTGACCTCCCGCAGGTCGTGCGCATACTTTTCAGCGTAGCCGAAGAGCGCTCCTGCTCCTTCAGGTAATTGATATAGCGCACGATCAACGTTTCCTTGATCCCCGGCCTCCTTCGGCTCATACGGTATTCTCCTGGATTTGTAAAGATAGCAATAATTTTACCAATGGGGAGAGTTTTATTAGTTTGGGCGGCTATTATCAAGCCCCGTTAGCTTCTATTTAGTTCCTATGCGCAAATTATTAACAATACGAATTTATATGAGCAAAAGTTAATTTTATCCATTTGTGGTTGACAGTGCACCTTTTCTGTCATACACAGAAATCGAACAAAAGTTCTGGCGTCTACCAGAGCTACAACAATTTCAGTAAAGAAAGGACAAATGTTTATGGAAAGAAACGAACCTGAGCACATTTTAGTGAAGTTAGAAAAAGAGACGTATACTGTACGCGAGGATATTTCTGCCATTAACTGTTATTCAAAAGAAATGCGTACAACGCTGATTAAAAGCTGGTTATCCCCGCCACTGTCAAAACCATCACTGACACTTCAGAGGTGGCCGATTTCGAAATCTTTGACGTCTCTGAGGACAACCCGTATTTTTCCACAAGAGATGGTGTCCTGTATACGAAGGATTTTAAAACGTTACTGTCTTATCCTCGCAGCAAGCCCGACAAGGAATTTATTGTTCCTCCCGAAGTAGAAACTATCGCTGACGAGGCTTTTTGTCGCAATCTCTTATTAGAAAACATTGTAATTCCGCCCAGCGTAAAAACACTTGGCAATCGCGCCTTTTACTCCTGTAAGCGACTGACTAACATCACCCTTTCCGAGGGTTTGAAACAGATCGGCCACGATTGTTTCTCTAATTCTAGAAAAGTGACTATACTCACTATCCCTCCTCTATCACAAAATTGTACACATCTATCCTGACCGCCGGACTTTGTGTTGCGGTTCCGGATTCCGTTCAATCATTAGATTACGATGATTCTGACCATTTCTCTTCTGGGACGATTATCTTGGTTCATAATAATCCCCTCGTTACTGCCTTTGCTACATCTGGCGCCTGCAGTTTTGTCGCTAACTACAGTATAGGTGACAACGGTAACATTTGGTCGCCTGACGGGGTGCTGATCCGTTTCTCTAACCGTTGCAACAGCAAAACATATACGCTCCCAACTCATACCACCGGTATCTTGGCCAACGCATTTGTGAACTCTTCTGTGAAAACCATCACATGTAAATACGGGCACAAGGCAGAATGGATCTCCTCGCTGGGTAAGAGTACATTGGCGTTGCAGATGGCGGATCAGATGGCCGCAAACAATATTCCCGTGGTATATATGTCGTTGGAAATGAGCCGTGAGGATATTACCGCCAAGCTGGTAAGCATGCATACATTTACGGATGTCGGAGGGAGATTTGCCAAGACTGCAACCGAGTTGACCGGCTCTCAGCTGGACAAATTTAGTGATGCGGACTGGGCCGCAGTGGGGGAGGCAGTCAGTGCGCTTACCAGTCACCGGGCAAATATAACGATTTGCGATGCTTGCGTACACGGCATGTCTGTGGATGATATTTCCAACTATATGCAGGAGTATACCAAGGCATATGATGTCGCACCGGTATTGATCATCGACTACCTGCAGATTCTGAAGGCATCCGAGGGAATGGAGCGCTATACGGATAAGCAGGCAGTGGATCATAATGTGGCGGAATTCCGCACGCTGGCGGCAACGTATAATGTACCGGTTATTGTAATTTCTTCATTTAACCGGGAGAGCTACAATTCGCAGGTCAGCCTCAAATCCTATAAAGACAACGGCAACATCGAATATTCGAGCGACACCTTGATCGGATTGCAGCTGCAGGGAGCGGGAAGTCCTGGTTTCGACGCGATTGCGGCCAAGGTCGCCTACCCGAGGAAGGTAGAATTGGTTATTCTGAAGCAGCGATATGGGTCCAGCAGCGCCAAGATCGGATACGACTTCTATACCAAATACAATTATTTTGAAGAACAGAAGCAGGGTAATTGCGGAAATAGATCGTCTGGATATAAATCCCGGTATGTATATTGATTGAAAGCAACGCCGGACGGGAAAACTGTCCGGCGTTGCTTTGTATACCGATCACGCCTGCTTGCAGTTATCATCCTTTCCCGACCAATCAATACCATCGAACAGACAATGCGCCGCCAGATCATACTCGACGTCAAAGGGGCTGATGCCGCACAGACTGGTCATGATCCAATCGCCCCACTTCATGCGCAGGATACGGCACATCGTCCGACACTCCTGCACAGTCCAGGGCGTCGAACGCTGGAGGCGGCCGCGGAGCGTCTGGGGAGAGATGCCCAGGGCGCAGGCCAGTTCCTTGCTGCTGCGGTAGCCGCAGGCGGCGGCGCGAGCGCGGATGTAGCGCTCATAAGGACTTGCTTGAAACATAAATAATTCCTCCTTGAGGTGATATATTGAAGCCTTTTTAGGCTTCAATATAAATATGATAAATACCTCAAAATAAAATTTTGTATGTCAATCGCAGTCCTTCTTTGGGTGGATGACCACAGCTGTAACACCAATCAATTCATAAAACACGGGTAGTTCACCACAAGAATTGTGTGGAACTACCCGCGCACGCCGTTATACAGATATAAAAATTTAAATTCAGGGTTCTTATCATATTATATATAAATTCAAAAATAGGAGGTGTTGATAAATGCATGGCTTGTCTGCAGTCAGTCGCCGCACACGAAAAGTACGGCGGCCCGAAGAACAAGTGAGGGGCTGGCTGCAACCCGAAGAAGAAATCGTAGCAGCTTAATCCGCGTTGGACAGGACGCTGTTAAGTCTGGGGATGCATGAGCGCCCGCCGCATGGCAAAAGATCTCATGCCTGTCAGATCAACAGCTCCGTCCAAACGGAGGGGCGCAGGTGCGGCGTTACAGCACACATCTTATGGAGAAGGGAGGTTTATAGAGCTATGGCGAAGCAGGATCGATTTGCTGGCCGAAAAATGCTGGTTCAATCGGAAGTCTGATGCGCTCTCGTGTAAGGGAACACACCAGGCGTATGAGCGAGAAAACCCGAAGAAATTACCTGCTGGCGTGCAAAGCATTTGATGGACGGCGTAAGGAGCAGGGTTATTCCAATAAGGTTATCTCCAGAGCCCCGCAGACCTATGTGGAGCAGTGGCGGGATGCGCTGGCCGAAGCGGACTACCCGCTGGGACAATACACACTTATATTGCTGGCGTCTGCTGTGGTCTGGGCATTCCCATGACGGGAATTACCAAAACAGGAACTGCGGCAGACAAACGCAAGTCTCTTGGCGGCTGTCTCCGAGCGCGCAAAGCATTGGAGCGCCCGGAAAATGCGGACATTGTATCATTTCAGCGCATGGTTGGCGGCCGCCGCTCCGCATTACAGCGGCTGACCGGTTCTGACTTCGTCAAGGACGAGAGCGGCCAATGGTGCGTGAGATTTGTCCGAGACAAGGGTGGCAAGAGCCAGCTACAGCGCATTGCGCCGGAGGATGTGCCAAAGGTCAAAGTATATTTTGATGCAGCTGCGCCCGACGGACGATTGTTTCCGTACATGATAGACCGCAACCTGGATCTGCACGGCCTGCGGGCGGAGCACGCAAGGCAGGAATATGCCCGCTATGCGCAGATCTGCAAAACGCCGGAAGGGCGAGCCGAGTTGCGCCGCCAGTTGTGGGCACGCTTTCATGACCCAGCCTATGGCTGTAAAGCGTGGCTCTCGGCCAAAGAGCGCGGCGACTCCGCCGGGATGAAGCGGACCGAACGTGCTTTTTGCGGCGGAAATGACGGATGGAATCTATTATTTACAGCGCGACAATCGCAAAGTGGCACTCCAGCGGGGCAGACCGACTGGCTATGACCGGCTGGCACTGTGCTGTGTCAGTGTCTTTGCCCTGAGCCATTGGCGGAACGAAGTGACAGTCAAACACTATATGCTGTGATTACGACAACAAATGTACGTCATGTGGATCAAGTCGGTGCTGTGATGGAGGATACTATGGATATTAATAAAGTATGGCACTATTCCCGGTATCAGCACTTACTGACGCTGGCCAGTTTAACGCGGCCAGTGCGGACGCGGTCCGCCGCCTTTCGTGCTCCGCTCTACATACTGTCAGGCAATAAAGAGCTGTTTGAGGCGGCCAGAGCATATGTGTCCGAAGAAGGGATCAACTTTGATAAGATCCGTGAAGCGGCAGAGGCACGCAGTTTAGGTGAGGCCGCAGCTGTGGCAATCGACACCGCAGCTTGCTTGTATTATGACCCTTCAGAAAGACCAATCGACTGGTTTGCATTCGCTGAACTTGATGAAACTATGCTGCAAATCGTCCTGGATGCGTTGGCAGTGCGCATGGTGTGCAGTCTGTTCCCATCATGCAATCAGCACGGCGAGATGGTTTTAAAGCACCTCGGATAACCTGTCCCCAATATTCCGCCCGGATTCCCGGGCGGAATATCAGGCGCACCGCTTTTTTTCGTTCACAAAAATTTAATATTTTAAAATGGTCGAAATCACCCGAAATACGCTCATTTTTTATCATATTTATAGTATACAGCATCACACTGTATAAAAAATTTATGATTGGAGGTGATCCCATGGAAGATAAGAAGAATGAACTGCCGCTGGTGCTCTCGGTGCTTGAGCTGGCTGAAGTCCTGCACATCGGGCGCTGCGCCGCCTACAAGCTGGTCAACAGCGGCCAGATCCGCGCACATCACATCGGGCACAGTATCCGTATTCCACGCTCCGCTGTGCTGGAATATCTGGACGCGGCATCTTGACCTCATTGCAAATCATAACCGGGATATGCTATACTGTCCGCTGCAGGCGGGTACTCCCGGAGGAAGGGGTTGAACAGAAGGAGTACCTATGGAAATAAAAAGAACCATAATAAATATCAGATCTATTACCGTTGTCCCAAATTCCCAAAGACGATCTACGAGAGCTTTGATTCATACGAAGAAGCAAATCTTCGTGCCGCACAAATTGAGCTCGACAAGAAAAACGGCACCTTACGGCCACCGGCCAAATGCGTCACGCCCGATCAAGAGGAACGGCGCCGTGAGATCATGACCGTCCGGGAACTTCTGGACGAGTATGTCAATCTTTACGGACTCAATCATTGGAGCGAAAGAACATTGACCGGTACGCTTCACCGCATTGAACATTACATTGTTCCGTACATCGGTGATCTGACGATCAAATCATTGACCACCCACAAGCTGGAGAGCTTTTACGAACAGCTCCGCAGTACACCCGCGGTCCTGCAGAAGGGCCGTAAGGATACCGGAGCAACCGTTTCTCCCAGCGTAATTGAAAAAGTCCATGCTACCATCCGCAGTGCCTTGAATCAGGCCCTGCGCTGGGACTATCTGCGGGGTGCAAACCCCGCAGAGGCGGTCCAACTCCCCAAGTACAAGAAGAAAAAGCGAGATGTCTTGTCAGATGAAGAGGCTCATCAGGCACTGGAACTCTGCACTGATCCTGTGTTGAAGCTGTGTATTTTCCTGGCGCTGGGCTGTTCGATGCGCATTGGAGAAATCCTCGGACTCACTTGGGACTGTGTCCACATCGAACCGGATCTGATCGACTCATACAGCGCATGGCTCTATGTTGAAAAGGAGCTTCAGCGCTGCGACAAATCGGCCTTGGCGAAACTTCGCTCACAGGGTCGGGGCGACATCATATTCACCTTCCCGGAACATAAAAAGACCGGGAGTAAGACGTCTCTTGTCTTAAAAGCACCTAAGACGGAAAGCAGTGTCCGGCAGATCTACCTGCCCAGAACAATTGCCGAACAGCTCACCGCGCACAAATCAAATCAGGAGCTCCTAAAAGAATGACCTGGCCGATGAATATCAAGATTTCAATCTGGTGGTCGCCCAGGCAAATGGTCGTCCTTATGAGACACGGCAGATCGACCGCAAACTGAAAGAGTCCAACGCTGACTTTGATCTCCGCTCTGTCGTCTTTCATTCTTTGCGCCACAGCAGTGCAAGTATCAAACTCAAGGTAAGCAAAGGCGACATCAAAAGCGTTTAGGGCGACACCGGACACGCTGTCAGCAATATGGTCACAGACGTTTACAGCCATATTTTTGACACCAATCGCAGGCATCTGGCCAAGCAGGTAGATGAACAATTCTTTGCTGCTCCAGATAACAAAGAAGCAGCTGCACTTCCCGACCTGACCAGCACTCAGGCACAGGCAGCACAGCTGCTCCAAGATCACCCGCAGTTAGCCAGTACCATCTTACAAATAGCACAGGCGCTGGGTGGAAACGTAAGTTCTGATTGAGCTGAAAATCTTTCGTTTTAGTTCACATTCGCATCAATGTTAGAACTTGTTAGAAATTGAAGCTTTCAATTTTCACTTACGCTCAAAAAGTATAAAAAAGGTTCCGAATCAACGAAGATTCGGAACCTTTTGGAGCTGATAGGCAGATTCGAACTGCCGACCTCATCCTTACCAACGCACCATATGGTGTTTTTATAGTGAAAAAGTTCTCATATCTAATTGCAGCTTTTCACAGTTTAGCGAAGCAATCAACTGGGGCTCAACCGGTTCAGACAGATGCTTGTTGTATCCTGCTTTGAACTTCCGCAACTTATTGCAACCTGAAATTTTGCCGTTTTTCGGCGCCAAAACGGTTTTTTGGTTACCGTATTTTACCATTCTCAAAAATTGCATACATTTTCTGGAATTTGCTGGTTCTGTATACATCCATTTCCCCCTGTCCATGTCACCGCAGCGAACTCACAACGCACTTACAACACACTTCCAACGCACAGTAATGCGTTGGAAGTGTGTTGCGCCTCTTTATATGTACACATAGTTTTGCAAAGTCAATTCCTTTTTGTTAGCTTAATTTTGATTATTCGCCGCGTTAATCAAAATTAAGCTAAGAGTTTTTAAACTTTAATCAAATTTATTCTACTTTATTCTATTGTTTTCGCTTTTCTATTATGTTAGAATTTCGATAAACGGGAGGGATTTACAATGACAACACCCGAACTGATCCAGCTGGCCGACTTGGTCCGCACTCATCAGGCTGAATTTCAGACCATCGAGGTCAAAGCCGCGCATCAGGGCTGTCCGCACAAGCTCTATGACACGCTCTCCAGTTTTTCCAATCAGGACGAAGGCGGAACCATCCTGTTCGGTCTGGACGAAAAGACCGGTTTTGCACCGGTGGGCATTTATGATGCTCAGGATCTGCAGAAACAGGTCACCGAGCAGTGCAATCAGATGGAACCGCCTGTGCGCGCCTTCTTCACAATTGCGGAATATGCCGGTGTGACCATCTGCAGTGCTGAGATCCCTGCCGTCGATTATGCCGAGCGCCCCTGCTACTACAAGGGCAAAGGGCGTTCCACCGGCTCTTATCTCCGCGTGGGAGATGCCGATCTTGTCATGACGGATCTGGAACTGTACAGCTACGAGGCCTTCCGCCGCCACCTGCACGATGATGAACGGCAGGTCCCCCGCGCCTCCCTGTCACAGTTCGATCAAAACGCGCTGGAAAGCTACCTGTTGAAGCGGCGCATGGAGCGCCCCGGCTTCTCCCGCCTGTCCAGCGCCGACGCCTACGAGATGCTGAACATCACCCGCGGCGGTGAGCCGACACTGGCCGCCGTGCTCAACTTCTCCATCTATCCTCAGGCATTTTTCCCCAGCTCTGCATCACCGCTGTGGTCGTCCCTGGCAGTGAGATCGGCTGTGTGGATGAGAATTCCGCCCGCTTTCTGGACAACAAGCGCATCGAAGGCACGATCAAGGAAATGCTGGCCGGAGCACTGGAATTCTGCACTCGAAATATGAAGGTGCAGACCGTCGTGGATCCCAGCACCGGCGCGCGGGCCGACCGGACTGAATATCCGATCAACGCTATCCGCGAGGCACTGCTGAACGCGTTGATCCACCGGGATTACAGCAATTTCACCGAGGGCACGCCGATCCAGCTGGACTTCTTCCAGGATCGGCTGGAGATCCACAGCCCCGGCGCACTTTACGGCCGCATGGCTGTGCATATGGGTCATTTTGTATATCTATTCAATTCTGCTGTGCGTATGGGCACTTAGATTTTCCCATGTCGCCGCAATCTTCTTCAAGCGTTCCTTATCAGACTTTCTCAAGCAATACGCACTCCCTCTGAAAGAACATTCCGATAAAACTCAGTATCCGTATTCACTTCGCGAATTTCAAATGCGTCAACTTTTTTCTGAGTCAGCTGACGGAGATCCTCGCCAAAAGCAAAAATATTCATACTTTTGAAGTGCTCACCGCCAAATACAATCAGGTCAATATCCGAGTCTTCCGTTGCATCACCCCTCGCATAGGAGCCAAACAAGATCGCATAATCCGCATGATATTTCTCAAGCAGCGTCTTCACAATCTCTGCAATTTCCTGTTTTGTCAGCGTCATATCAAGCACCTCCCCTTGTTAATATATCATTTATCTTATGCCCTTTCAAGGACAATCATTCGCAGCATTCTCTGAAAACGACCTTGAATATGCACTTTCAAATCTCAGGACCACGCAGATTGTTCAGATACTCCTCCACATTAGTATCATAGCGTTAAAGCATCGCAGTAATGCGGCGCTTTTTCCCGTCCCTGTCCGAGAGTATAACTAGATTTCAAGTATACACTATCGCCTTTCAAATCACTCTGAGGTAGCGCTTCATATACAAACAACCAGTTGCGGTTGAAATCATCGTCATTTGAAGCTAAATCTCTCGCGTGTTTTTTAGTTCCGTCTCTGCATCTTTGTTTTTGTGAGTAGTGTAATACAAAAACGTAAAGAGTTTGAACAGGCAGGAATCACTTGAAGTTGCTTTTTCTGCGGAAATGTCATTTAACTCGAAATTATACTTTATTGAAAAATATATTGCAAAACAAAGCGCCTCGTAGTTGTGACTGGTATATCCGAGCAGAAATACCTTTTGTGAAAAAAGAAGCTATTTGTTGTGGATCAACAGAAAATGGATCAAATACATTTTTTTCGAGTAGCGGAATTAAATATGGATATAAAAAGCTGAGATGAAATATTGTTTTTATATAGTAGTCTCGTGCATTTGGTGTGAGCTTCTTGCTGGATAATACTTTTATGGCATAATTCAGAATAGCCGAATTGTCTTTGTTTTTTTGCATTAGCTCAATCGCCAAATCCAGATATGCACGGACCCCAGTAAAACCAAGTTTTCCATTTTGCTGTATCACGACTACAGAATTTATTTTTCGTACCCACTGCTCTACAGATGCTACAGGTAACTCTAGTATCTCTGTTTTTTATAATTAAGAGATAAATCAAATTGACGAAGCTCGTTTCCAAGATATAGAAGAAAATTCTGTCCGGCTTCAGTGCTTTCAACATAACATGTGTAATCATCAATGTTGCGTATATAGCGCCATTCATTGTCATATAGCCTTTTATCAATGACTGTAAGAATAAGCTCTGATAAGAGATTCGATGCGTGGGGGCCAATCAGTAAGCCATGAGTTTCGCCGTTTTTGCAATTTTGGGCATAGTGATCGATTTGATTATACCATTCCCCCTAGAACCTCTTCGTGCCTTAGCATCATCTTTCCCGATCAGTGCCCATGGAATAGAGTGCGTATAAATACTTGGGAAACATGTTGAAATATCAGCTTTTACGAGATATCTTTTTCCAATAAGCAAATCTGGCTCTGGTGTACCATCCGTTTTCCAGTTAGAATAGTTCATAGAAAAATGGCATTTGAATTGTTGCACTTGCGGATATGAATACGGCTGATTTTATAGTCTTGATTCGATGTTTGCTGTGCAAAATGCTGTTTTAGATTATCCCAATTATCTGAAAGGCAACGACACAGCTTTTGATAGGCCATAGGGTTTGGAATGCCTAAGGGCCTGGGAACATTGATGCTGCGCATACTCTCATAATAGACATACTGTTTCGGCTTATCTGGAAATGGGGTAGCCATCTGCTTACAATAATTATAGAAATCGACAGAACTCAATACAGGAGGAAGTTTGTCTGCAAATAGGCCATAGGCCAGCAGGCTTTCATACAACTCATCAGCTGAGATGTCATTCATCAGGTCGGCGTAGCTTTTGACATTGCAGGAACCTCCTTCTTCCTTAAGTCTATTATTCTTAATTATAGCACTAATTCGACAGGGAATCTATTGACAAATAGCAAGCGGGAAAAATTCAACCTTGATATATTGCTGGATCTGTTGTGATATAAAACATTTGAAAGTGCACATTCAAAAGCCGGGATTTCCCAGGCTTTTGCTTTATACAGTGGACTATGCAATAGTCCCTGCCCAAATGTTTATTGAAAGCTCCAGTGGTTTTCGATATAATAAAAACAGAAATTTGCCCGGTTTATGCAAAAATGCAGGTATCCGGGAAACAGGCTTAATGAGAAAGAGAAGGGCGGCAGAACAATGGCCAATAAACTGGAACTGACATGGTACGGCAAAGACGAGCCGATTCGGGTGGAGCCACGGCTGCTGATTGAAAATACAGAGCTTTCCAATACCGCCGCCGATTCGGAGACGCAGAATATGCTGATCCATGGGGATAATCTGCTGGCACTGAAAGCGCTGGAGAGCAAATTTGCCGGACAGGTAAAGTGTATCTATATAGATCCGCCGTATAATGTTGATGCTATGAATGAGCACTACGACGATTTGATTGAGCACTCCATTTGGCTCAACAGAATGCGCCCTCGTTTACAGTTATTACGCAGTTTGCTGTGTGATGAGGGTGTTATATTTATTCAAATCAGCGATGAAGAACAGGCTTATTTGAAGGTTCTTTGTGACGAAATATTCGGTCGGGTTAATTTTGTTAACATGGTCTCCGTAAATATGAAAAACATAGCTGGTGCGTCTGGTGGAGGCGAAGATAAGCGGCTGAAAAAAGAACTGCGAGTACATACTTATTTACGCAAAGAAATATGACTTTCTGCCTCTGTTTAATGGTCCATATGAGTACACTGAACTTCCTGTAATGATTGAGCAGTATCTTTCTGAAGGAAAGAGTTGGAAATACACTACTGTTCTGGTCCAGCCGGGAGAAAAAAGAATACATTGGGTCTACTGTTGATGGAGATGGAAACGAGATTAAGGTTTACCGAAGAATCAGCCCCGTGATGATGTCCATTAAGCAGGTAGCAAAAGGGATGGAATATCCGAAGATGAAGCCTATCGTAAATATGGCATCAATATTTTTCAAACCACAAATGCGCAATCATCAATTAGAACGCGCATCATGGATTATCGCCAAGAAATGAAAATCAATGATGATGTTCTGTCTATTGAGTATGTCCCGCGCACAGGTAAAAATCGTGGTTCATTGTACGAACAATTTTATAAGGGTGACAAATGCAGACTTTTTGTGTGGCTGAAGGATACCTCAGAAGTAATTGATGGTAAATTGTATAAAAAAGATTTGCAAGGCACCTATTGGGATATGAATGCTTGGATGAAGAATGTGGCAAAAGAAGGAGCAGTCGACTTCCCTAACTCTAAAAAGCCTGAAAAGCTGATTCAGCAGATTGTAGAAATGTGTACACAACCCGGTGATCTTGTTTTGGATAGCTTTCTTGGCTCTGGTACAACTGCTGCTGTGGCGCATAAAACAAATAGGCGCTATATTGGTGTTGAAATGGGCGACCATGCCTATTCTCTGTGCAAACCTCGATTGGATAGTATAATTTCAGGCACTGATAATAGTGGTATTACAAAATCCGTTTCTTGGCAAGGAGGCGGAGGGTACCGCTTCTATGAGGTCGCACCTACGCTCATTAACAAAGACCCCTTTGACGAATATGTCATCAACGAGGACTATGACGCCAATATGCTGGCAGCAGCGGTCGCCCTGCATGAGGGATTCCACTATCAGCCGGACGGAGACCTGTTCTGGAAACAGTCAGTAGGCAACGAGAACAGCTATCTCTTTGTGACCACCCGCCACTTGAACAGCCCCTATCTGGACTCCATCAAGGACACCATGGAGGAGGACGAATATCTGATCATCGCTTGCCGCTCTTTTGACAGCGGACTGGACAAGGCCTACGATAATATCACAGTGAAGAAAATCCCGCAAATGCTGCTGGAACGCTGTGAGTTCGGCAAAGCAGATTACAACCTGAATATCGTACACCCGCCAGTGTATGATGATTGCGACGAGGAGGAAGAGGATGTCTAACGATTTTCCGCTCTATACCACAGACTATATCAGCGGCGTCATGTCTCTCCGCAAGCCGCAGGCGCAATCGTTGAAGATTCTTGAAGAGATCACCAACGCCGTACAGCTCCGTAAAGGTATGAATCTGAAAGCGGCACTGGGCGCTGTCCACGCTATGTATCCGATCTGCTTCGATTTTGAACGTGACTTTATGTCCCTGACTTTTGCTCTGGCGACCGGTGTCGGCAAGACTCGCTTGATGGGAGCCTTTATCGCCTACCTTTACACACAGCACCATATCAGGAACTTTTTTCGTGGTTGCTCCCAATACTACGATTTTTGAAAAACTCAAAAGGATCTCAGTGATAACAACAGTGCCAAGTATGTGTTCAAGGGGCTTGGCTGTTTCAGCACGCTGCCGCAGATCATTACGGATGACGATTACCGTGAAAAAACGCTCTCCCTGTTTGAATCCGATGTTCACATCTTCGTGTATAACATCGATAAATTCAACAAAGAGGGCGTAAACATGAAAAAGGTGAACGAGCTCATTGGGGACTCGTTCTATCAGGTGTTGTCCGACTTGCCGGATCTTGTGCTTATTATGGATGAGTCGCACCATTACCGGGCAGAAAAAGGGGCGCAGGCACTGAACGAGCTGCATCCGCTGCTGGGACTGGAATTGACAGCGACACCGTTGGTGACCAAGGGAAATAAGCAGGTGCCGTTCAAAAATGTGGTATATGAATACCCGCTGTCCAAGGCAATCGAGGACGGCTATACCCGCACCCCATATGCCGTGACCCGCTCGGACATTGATTTTTACAACTTTGGTGACGAGCAGCTGGACAAAATGATGCTGCTGGACGGTATCACCTGCCATGAAAGCACAAAGCGCAAATTGGAAGTCTACGCTGCCAATCACGGCAAGCCTGTGGTGAAGCCGTTTATGCTCGTAGTTTGCAAGGATACAGATCACGCAACCTGGGTGGAGCAATTCGTAAAGTCAGACGAATTCCGTGGTGGTGCGTATCGCAACAAAACGATCATCGTCCACTCTAAGCAGAAAGGCGCAGAGACCGAAGCGAACACTCGTCTGCTTCTGGATGTGGAAAATCCGGAAAATCCGGTGGAGATCGTGATCCATGTCAATATGCTCAAAGAAGGCTGGGATGTCAACAACCTCTATACCATTGTCCCGCTTCGGACAGCCGCATCCAAAATTCTGCGAGAGCAGATGGTGGGGCGTGGTCTCCGTCTGCCTTACGGGGAACGCACTGGAGACCGGGATGTGGATGCAGTCATGCTGACCGCCCATGATAAGTTCAGCGACATTCTGGAGGAAGCCCAGAAGGGCGATTCCATTTTCAAGGCAGGAAATGTCATCCATGTGGAGGAAATCAAACCGGAGAAGATCGTTTATCCTCAAATGAGTTTTCCCTTGGAGACGGATACTGTGCTGGAGCAAGCCTACGCGCATACAAACCTGGAGAAATCCGAAACCGCTGATACCCTCTTGAAGGAGAGCGTTAAAGAAATTTCTGAGCAGGTCACAAGGCAGATCCAACATAACGCGGCAAAGCCGATTACTTCAGAGCAGGTCGGCCAGATTGTCGACGATGTCAAAAAAAGAAGGTTTCGAGGACAAAGATCTGGGCGACCTGTTTCAGGATAATGAAATGCCGCTCACGGCTTGGATGCGTCAGCAGGCGGAAGAAATTCACCGGACTGCGGTCAGCAAATTCATTCCCATTCCGCGTATCAAAGTGACCGATGCTGGTGTGGAGCAGTATACCTTTGTAGATTTTGAACTGGATCTGACAGAGTTTACCCATGCGCCGATAGAAAACGAGCTGTTGCTGCAAAATCTGGAGGATATTCGGGATCAGGAGCGGATCAAGGGCAATGCCATTGATTTTGACGGCTATAATCCGAAGAAGGTCATTTTGGAGCAGCTGCGGCAGAAGCCTGAAGTTGACTATGAGCGCTGCTCTAAACTGTTGTTCCAGCTGATTACCGAGGTCTGCAATTACTATGAAGGTAAGCACGGAACCAATGGAATGCAAAACATTGTCATGATGTATAAGCGGGATCTTGGGAACAAGATCTATAAGCAGATGATGCAGCATTTCTATTATGAAACCGGCTTTTTACAGGAAGAAGTTGTGGGTACCCGGAACTTCAATTTGCAGCAATCTTACAGTTATTCGCAGCGAGTGAATCTGTTTGATCCGTATAGTGAGAAGATTCAGGCAGTCCTATTTGACGGCATTCAAAGGGCGTTTTCAATGCAGCCAAGTTTGACAGCCGCCCAGAATTGCTGCTGGCCCGAATTCTGGAACAGGATCCTGACGTGCAGAATTGGCTCCGGCCTGCTCCGCAGGAATTCAATATTACCTATAACCACGGTCATAACTATGAGCCGGACTTTGTGGTGGAAACCGAGGAAACCATTTATCTTGTAGAGGTCAAGGGTGAGGACAAGCTGAATGACCCGGATGTGATTGCCAAGAAAAAGCGCGGTGTTCAGTATTGCAAGGTTGCCTCCAACTGGGGCAAGGCCAATGGCTATAAGGAATGGCGCTACCTGTTCATTCCGTCAAAACAGGTCATGCCGAGTTCTTCGTTTATGCAGCTGGCAAAGCGTGACACGGTTGAGATGCCGTTTTGAATGTGCACCATCAAAACAGCCTGCACTAATAACACATACATCCCAAGAAGGGCAAGAGGTAAAAATACCTCTTGCCCTTTTTTTTATGCCAATTTCAGTGGAACCATGCAGTCACCACAGATAAGATTCAGATCTTTCGTTGCTCGACAGCTGTTGCCGCAACGAGGGCAGATATATTTTCGTGTCGAACTGGGGCGTTTGCCCTCCAGCCGGAGCGGTTGGCCGCCAGTCACCGGAGCACCCAAAGAAAGCGTCAACGTATTTCGTCCGATGCGAATCTCGTTCCAGCCTTTGCTCAGGGCATATTCGACAAGGTTGTCACCGGGCTTGGTGTTCCAGCCATATTGGCCTGCGTTGAAACAGGTCAGCCCGTGTGCCTCGGCAATGCGCTTGAAAGTTCCATTGTGATATTTGCCGCCCCGGGACACTTCTTTGATGTCATGTTCCCGGCAATAGAGATGCACCATCTCGTGAAGCATCGTGTCGATCAGATCTTCCAGCGGGTAATTCAGCGCTTCAGCCGAGATGTTGAGCTCATAGGTGGCTTCATCACTCCGCCGCCACACCTTGGCAGTGGTGCAGTGTCCATAGGTGCCCGGCTTGGACTGAACCGTGATGATCGGTACCGGAAGTTCTCCGTTCCAGAAATCTGTATTGAGCGAATTATAAATGTGTTCTAGCTGGGATACGGCTCTGGACATTTTAGTAGTTTGTTTCATTAGTGGCAGCCTCCTTGTTTGCTTCTGGACTTGCGGCTGTTTATCAGCACGCAAGCGCTTGCGCTTGTCTGACTACCACAAAGCACCCCGGCGTCTCCTGTCAAGGCTGGCCATAAGGCCACCACCGCAAAATTTTGGCTCAAAATTTTGCGCGCTTTGACGGGAAAAGCTGGGATGCTTTTTTTACTTTAATTTTATATTATACCACACTCAATATTTAGACTCGTTTTTCCAAAGATAGTTTTTTGCCATATAGCATCCATACCATTTTAGCCGGAAAATGCACAATCTCTGTAAAAACAAATGCTCTGAGCAATTTTGATATAATGTTTGTAGGACCTCGAAGAACGCCCCTTGGGTGACTTGTTCCGCTTCCTTTTTCAAACACATTCAAAATATAGGAAGCAGAAATACAAGCAGGCAAAGGGAAAACTCCAGAGGATCTGATGCGCATCTACCGGCGAGTATATCGCCGAAGAGTCGCTATGACAGTTCATCCCTGCGGCCGCGGGGGTGCGTTCGCAGCTGCATAGCGGCGTACCAATTAAATAGAGTGCCAGCTGCGAACGGCTGGTCACCGTAGAAGCGGAGAAATCCGCAGAGGTGACCAACTTTGAAAATAAATACTGGCAGCCATAACGGTTATCTCCGCTTCGGTTTTACAACCGAAAGGAGAAGCGTTATGCGCAGGAAACAGGCAAAGGACAATGATACCATCTTTACCGCAAAGCAGATCAGACATACTCGGAAATATAGACATCTTACTCAAAAACAGCTAACTGAGCGGTCCGGTGTCTCAGAAGGCTACATCAGAAAAATTGAAGCACATGAAAAAGAGCCCACCCTTCCCGTCCTGGTTTCCATCGCAGTTGCTCTTGACGTATCCCTGAATAGCCTGTGGATTGACCTTAATCCATATATTGATCCTGAGTTTCCCCGTAAACAAAACAGTTATGTCCCTGAAGTTGGCGGAAGACTCATTGATTGTGCAATTAAAACCGCTGTTCAGGACAAGCAGTGCGATGGTATCCAGGATGTAGAAGAATTTGTAGAAACAGAACTTGATATCTCTTTTGGATATTACCATGAAATTAAACGTGGTGCTAAAACGCCGTCTTTTGAGCTTCTTGCAACGATTGCTGAAAAATTGGGCGTATCTCTCGATGAACTTGTTTTTGAAGAAAAGTGATCACAACCGCCACTGAGAGCTTTGGACAGATTCAAGCTTCTGGGTTAGGCTATAGGCAACATAAGGCCTTATGAAAAACGAATGTGAATGGAGCTACTGGCAACTATGAATCTTGTTGTAATGAATGGCCGCCTGACGGCCGACCCGGTTACCACGGTAACCAAGGAGGGCACCAAGGTAACTAAGTATCGCCTGGCCGTATCCCGCGGCCGCCGCCGCGGGGCCGCTGATCCGAATCAGCCTGATGCGGATTTCGTCACCTGCACCACGTTTGGCAAGGTCGCAGATTTTGCCGAGACCTATCTGCACAAAGGAATGAAAATCGGAATCACCGGCAGGCTGCAGACCGGGTCGTACGAGAAGGATGGCATCCGCCGCTACACCGCCGAGGTGATCGTCCGGAGCCACGAATTTCTGGAGGCCAAGCGCAACACCGCTTCCGCCGCGCCCGCACCTGCACCTGAAGAAGACATCTCTCACTATGCCTTGGCGGACGACGCCGAGGATGAGGAACTGCCCTTCTGATCCACTTACATAACAATAATGCCCGCCCCTCACGGGGCGGGCAGAGAGGAAACAAAAATGGCCTATTATACAAAAGACAAACCACCGAATAGAGCTGGCCCACTGAAGCCGGATGACTATAGCGATGTGGGCCAGGCCAAGGTGCTGGTGGCACGTTACCACGATTGTCTGCGCTACACCAAGCAGACCGGTTATCTGTTTTACGATCAGCATTATTGGATTGAAAGCGCTCTCCGCGCGCAAAAATGCGTGCAGGAGCTGACAGAGGCTCAGCTGGCCGAGGCCGAAGACGAAGTGGCCGAAATTCTGGCGCAATTCTCTCAAACCGGCGCATTAGATCTGCTGTTTTCAAAAAATCCAGCAACCAATCTGACGGACCCGCAGAAGAAGCTACAGGCGAAATATAAGAGCGCGGATGCCTATTGCAAATTTGTTCTGCGCCGTCGAAACACCAACTATATTGCTGCCGCCTTGAAAGAAGCCGCCCCGATGCTCGAGATTCAGATTGGGGAACTGGACGCCAATGGCTTTTTCCTCAACACTCCAGCTGGCACTATTGATCTGCGCAAGGGCCTTGAGGGTTTGATGCCCCACCGTGCTGAGGACTACATCACCAAAATTACCGCTGTTTCCCCGGGTGTACAGGGCAAAGGGGAGTGGAAGGCATTCTTGCAAACAATCTGCTGCAATGACCAGGAACTGGAGGACTACATCCAGCAGGTCTGCGGTTTAGCGGCAATCGGAAAAGTCTATGTTGAGGCGTTGGTGATTGCAATAGGCAGCGGTCGCAACGGCAAGAGTACATTTTTAATACCATCGCCAGAGTCCTGGGCAGTTACAACGGCAATCTTTCGGCCGACGTTTTGACTCAGGAGTGCCACCGCAACGCAAAGCCTGAGCTGGCCGAACTGCGGGGCAAGCGGCTGATCATCGCATCTGAGCTCAAGAGCGACACCCGACTCAGCGATTCCATGGTCAAGCAGCTTTGCTCCACGGATCAGATTTATGCGGAAAAGAAGTACCATGCGCCCTTTTCTTTCTTGCCCTGTCACACCCTGATCTTGTTCACAAATCATCTGCCCGCCGTCACCGCCAGCGATGACGGAACCTGGCGGCGCCTGATCGTGATCCCCTTCAATGCCAAAATTGAGGGGTCGGCAGATATAAAAAACTACGCCGACCACCTCTATCGTACAGCAGGCCCTGCGATCCTTTCTTGGATCATTGAGGGCGCCAAAACTGTGATCGACAACCAGTTTAAACTGACTCCGCCGCCGTGCGTAACGGATGCAATTGCTAATTACCGTCAGGCCAATGACTGGTTTTCACAATTCCTCGAATGCTGCTGCACCGTAGGGGAGGACAAGTCGGTTAACTCCGCGGATCTATACCGCGGGTATCGCAGTTACTGCGAATCCCAGTGCGAGACCGCCCAAAAGCACCACCGCATTTTACCGCGCCTTGGACTCTGCCGGATACAAGCGCGTGCGCCGCTCCGGCAGGAGCATCATCACCGGCCTGGGCCTGAAGTACAACTAACATATGAGGGTCGATGAGGTCATTTTCATACTTTTTATATTTCACATTTCAGTAAGATCATTTTGAAAAAGTTATAAATATGACCCCATCGACCCCACCAGAAGAAAGGAATATCTATTATGAAGAATCCTAAAATGTCCAAGCGTAAGAACGCTGTTACTGATCGTTTCACGATTGTCGACGGTTTGGATGATAAGTACGAGCGCACACTCGGCTTTTACATCCATGACAGGGAAGATGACGCGGTTCGGACCAGACTCGTCTATATGCTTGTCAACGATCCCTATGGCTGGGACACCGAAAAGGAAGGGCCCATGCCGTTGTTTTTGCACCAGATTGAGATCAATCCGAACGGTATGGAGTATCTGTGTGCACCCATGAACTATCTGCGCTTTTATGCCCGTGATCATGGCTATCCCGGCATTCTCTGTTGCGGAAAGAGCAGCTCTATCAGCGAGGAAGACATGGAAGCCTTCCTGCTGCAGTACGGATTTAAAGCTGTCGGTTACCGTAAATACTGGCTGGATCTGTGATGCGCAAATTATTTGCTTTTCTTTGGGTGCATTATATTTGGACAATTCCTGTTGTATTTATTCTCTTGTGGGATGTAGCCAAGACCTATGGAATATCGGCTGAAGAAAACATTGTCATATTATCTATACTTTCATCTATTCCATGCATAGCAATCAATTTAACTTCCCTGCGCCAGCCGTCTCCGCGTCTGGCGCAGGAAGAGCGGAAGCGGGAACAGTCCCAGCAGAAGATCCCCCAAGAAATGCGGAAATCGGCCAACGGCCGGAGACTTGATCCTGGGCCGCTATAAAGGTGACTATGTGTGCACCAGTCTGGAGCATACAGACAGCCACTATGCCATCATCGGTACCTCCGGCACCGGCAAGACGAGCTGTTATCTGCTCAACAATCTAATTCTCAACCACGATACCGGCGCTCTGATTCTGGATGTCAAGGACAGCGAACTTTTCAGAAAGAGCACCCGTTTGGGCGACCCGAATGTTCTGCGCTTCGCGCCGGGGACAAGGACGCCTGGGGCTACGATCCCTTTTATGCTCTGGGTGACGAGCCGGATGACAGCGAGATTTTACAGGTAGTTCAGCTCATTGGAAACTCGGTCATCTCAATTCCAGCCGATACCAAGGACAAGTTCTGGCCCAAGGCTGCGCGCAATCTGTTCTGCGGCCTGGCCGTCTACCACTACAAGCAGGGCCTTCATGATCTCATCTCCATCGTGGATGCAATCCTGGGCCAGCCCATCGAAACCTCTGTTGCAGGTGCACTTTCAACAAGCACCCCGTCCAGCCCGGAATACCGCTATCTCATCATGTTTCTCGGCATGGAGGCGGCCACGCTTTACGGTGTGTACGCCGAGTTGGCATCCAACCTCACTGTCTTTGCAAATAATCCCGGTCTGCGCTATGCACTGCGGGACAACCCGAGGAAAATCACCCCACGGGATCTGGAGCGTGGGAAACAGATATTTCTCTGCGTGGATCAGACAGAACTGGCCGCGCTGAACGGTGCGGTCAAGCTGATCCTGGATCAGATGCTCTACGCTATGCAGAGGCGGATGCGTTTTCGCACAGAAGCCGAAGTGCCGCCGCTTCTCTTTATTATCGATGAGCTGCCCCAGCTGTTGGCCAACGGCCCGCTGGAACAGCTCATCCAGGGCCTGCGAGTGCTCCGCAGCTCCAGGGTGCGCATGATCCTGGCATTTCAAACCATTGAAAGTTTGGAAAGCGCCTACTCCCCATGCTCAGGTGGTGGATCTGTGTTCCAACTGCAATCACATGATCATCCTCAATGGAGGAAATTCCACTGCAACATTAGAAATGGTGTGCAGTCTGGCCGGGCAGTTCTCCGAAAAACGCCAGTCGGTATCCAGCGGGAGCCATGGAAGTACCACGACGTCATACGAGGAGAAAAACATCCTTACCCCGGCGGAGATCAACCATCTGCCCCAGCAGGGCAAAGCCCTTGTCTTTGAGCCCCTCCGGCTATATGATCCTGGACAAGGCACCCTATTTTGAATGTAAATACATCAAGCCCCTGGCCGAGGAGATTTCGCGCCATAACCAACAAATTCAGGAACTGGAAAAGAGGTGATGGCAAATGGACAAGGAACTGGACGTCCTTCTGGTCCAACCCATGCGGCCGCCCCGGGAGGTAAAGATGGACGGTTCACTGGAGTCTTTACAGAAGGCCGTCGGCGGCATGATCGAATGTGTTTATCCGTTTGAAGATCGCGTCGGCATCATCTGCAACGAGGAGGGCAAGCTGAATGGTCTGCGGCCCAACCGCTTTCTCTTCGCAGAGGACGGCAAGCCCTACGACATGCTCTGCGGCGACTTTCTGGTGGTCGGCCTGAGCGAAAGCGATTTCGCTTCGCTGACGCCGAAGCAGGTGGAGCACTACAGTGATTTGTTTTCAAAGCATATGATCCTGTCCAGGCCGCCGGAGCATGACCGGGGAAGATGACACACAAAAAGCAGGAAGGGGAAATTGAATGGATCCGCAGGACATGAGCCTCCGAGAGCTTTCAGCGCTCCAGGAGGTGCGGCGGCAGAAGATGGCGGACAAGCGTGCGGCAGTGCTGGCCCGGAAGGCCCGCACCCACAAGCTGATCGTCATCGGCGGCACCCTGGCCAGCCTGATCCCGTCCCTCATGGAGCTGGATGACGACGGCATCCGCCAGGCGGTGACCGGCCTGTTCTTCCAGCTGTAACCGCCGCAGAAGCCCCGCCGGAGCTTCAGACACAGCCCCGGCGGGGCGCAGACATCATGCAGAGCGTGATGAGTAACTGCGCCCTTTCCCCCTTCCTGCCCCAAAATTCAAGCCGAAAGGAGGCCGCATCGTGGCCCTTTACCGATGTTCGTTCCAAAATATCACCCGGTCCGAAGGACGCAGTGCGGTGGCCGCGGCGGCCTACCGGGCGGGCGAAAAGGTGACCAACGAGTGGGACGGCGTGACCCACGACTTCACGAAAAAGCAGGGCATCGTGCATACGGAGATCCTGCTCCCACCGGGAGCACCGGCGGAATACAAAATCCGCCCCTGCCTGTGGAACGCCGTAGAGGCGTCCGAAAAATCCACCAAGGCCCGGCTGTGCCGGGAGTGCCTGCTGGCCCTGCCGGTGGAGCTCAGCCGGGAACAGCAGATCCAGCTGGTGCATGATTATGTGGAACAGAATTTCGTCGCGCTGGGGATGTGCGCCGATGTGGTGATCCACGATCCCCATAAGTCCGGCCAGTCCAACCCCCATGCGCATATTCTGCTGACGGTCCGCCCCATCTCCGCGACAGGGGAGTGGGAGCCCAAAACCCAGGCGGAATACCGGTGCAGGCGCGGGACCGAAGAGCGCGGCTTCACCGCTGAAGAATTCCACATTGTCCAGGCCGACGGCTGGGAGAAGGAGTACCGCTACCGCACCCAAGGAAAGAAGCTGTGGCTCACGCCTACCGAGGCCGCCCAGCTGGGTCTGAGTTCGTCCGACCGGGTCAGTCGCTCGCCCCGCACCACGCCTCACGGCCGGGAGAATCCCACCGCCGCGCTCTGGAACAGCCCGGAACAACTCTGCCTCTGGCGGCAAAGCTGGGCGGACTGCATCAACGAAAAATTCAAAGCATTGGGCATGTCTGAGCGGGTGGATCACCGCTCTTACGTCGATCAAGGCCGGGAAGAACTGCCCGGCGTGCACACCGGCTCCCATCCCGGCCGGAATGCGCTGGAGATCAACGCCGCCGTGGCGGAGTACAACGCCATGGTCGCGGAATACCGCAAAACAGAATCTGCTCTACGCACAAAGCTGGCCGCAACGAAGAAAGAACTGGCGGGTTATCGGCAAAAGCTGGCGGCCAATCAGCTGAGCGCCCAAGCACTTAGCCGGAGCATTTCCGACCTGGACCGCGTAACCCAGCAGGACGCCGATGCCGCTGAAAAGGCCCAGTCCACGCTGAATCTTTTGGGCGCCGTGACTGACGATGCGATGAAGACCATTGCCGCGCTGGAGCAGGCCATCGAAGCCCTGGGACAGTTCCAATTTACCCGCCGCCGGGAACTGATCCACAAGCTCGAAGAAGTCCAGCAAAAGCTGGACACGCAGACGTCCTATCTGCGCACCCAGCTCAGCCAGCGCGGCTTTTCCGATCAAAGTTCTATTGACGCGGCGAAAAAGAAATTTCCCCGCCGCAGGCAGGAAATCAATACATTAAACGAGTCACTGCTCCAGCTCCAGGCCGAGGCGGAGAACATTCAACAGCAGCTCTCGGATACGCTTTCCGCCGTACCGGAGCAGTACAAAAGTGAAGTTCTGACGCATGAGCCACCCAAAGAAGAGAAAAACCATTTCAGAACCAGATAAGGAGAATTTTATGAACGAGAATATCCACTATGAAGCGCCCTTTTTAAAGATCAAGGACGCGTGTAAAGTCACCGGTCTGTCCGAGTATTATCTCCGCACCGGGTGCCGAGCGGGTACCATTCCCCATATCAGATCCGGCGTTGTCTACCTCATCAACATCCCGCTCTGCTCCGTCAGCTGAACGCCGACGCTTGACAACTGGCAGAGGCCCGGCTATAGTGTGTACAAATACGGTAACCGGGCCTTCCATTTCAGGAAAATGCAGCCCCTGCGGCCGCGGCCGCACAAATTTATGAAATCAGGTGATATTTTTTTATGGCATACATCCGTGAACGGACGACAAAAGAAGGAAAGCGTTTTTACGAACTGGCTGTGAATTGGGCCGGCGAACGCTACAGCAGACGCTGGTACGCGCCGGAAGGCATGAACAAGAGGAAGGCCGACATGGCGGCCGCCGTCGCCGCGTCGGAGTTTGAAGAGGAATGCCGGGCAGGCCGGGTGCAGAAGCATCCGAATAAAACCTCGATCAAGTACCCCGTAGGACTCAATCCCACGCTCAAGGAATATTCAGAGCAGGTGTTTATGCCTGCTAAGGCCGTGACTATGAGCGAAAATTCCCGTTCAAACTTCCAGAGCTATCTCAACAACCGGATCTATCCTGCGCTGGGCAATTACCGAATGCAGGAAATCACGCCCACGATGCTCTCTCAGTTTCTGCTCTCCCTCCAGGAAGAGGGACTTGCCCTCGGCACGGTAGAAAAAATCTATGTGATTATCCGGCTGATCTTCAAGATGGCCTTTCTCGGTGATCTCATCGAGCGCAATCCGATGGATAAGGTGCCTCATCCGAAGCGCAGGAAGTCGGAACCCCGGCGCGCGGAAATTGAGGCCTACACCGCCGATGAGCTCATCTATATTCTGAACTGCCTCTCTCTGGAACCGCTGAAGTGGCGCGCGTTGGTCACACTTGTCGCCGTTACCGGCATCCGCCGGGGTGAATGCTGCGGCCTGCAGTGGAAGTACGTTGATTTCAAGAATAATGAGATCACCATTGCCAAGACCATCAACTACACGCCCAAGGCAGGTATTTATGAAGATACCCCTAAAAATGGCAAGACCCGCACGATCCCGGTCGATCCAGGCGCCATGGAGCTGTTGAGGCAGTGGCAGTGGGAGCAGTCCCAGCACGCGATCAGCCCCTATGTGTTCACGCAGGAAAACTCCGCTGATCCGATGCACCCGCAGAGCCCCGAGCGTTACCTCAGAAAATTTTCTAAGCACTACGGCATCGAGCATCTGCATCCCCACAAGCTGCGCCACACCTTTGCCAGTGTCGCGATCACAAACGGTGCCGATATTGCCAGCATCTCCGAGATTCTGGGCCACTGCGACAAATCGGTCACATTGAGAATGTATACCCACGCGGACAAAGAAAGTATGAAACGTGCCGGGAATGTGTTTCTTTCCGCATTAAAAAGAAGCGCCGCAGGCGGCGGCGCTTGAAATACCTGGAAGGATAATCGGCGAAAAACATTGTTACGGATGCTAAATTTCGGCGTCTTTCGGCGTCAGAGCAGCCGTCAAATTGCCGTCTAACTTTTTAGGCTGAAATATAGCAAAAAGGTTCCGAATCAATGAAAATTCGGAACCTTTTGGAGCTGTTAGGCAGATTCGAACTGCCGACCTCATCCTTACCAAGGATGCGCTCTACCGACTGAGCTATAACAGCATATATCTTCTCAAAGAGAAGATATGGCGACCCGGAACAGCTCGAACTGTCGACCTCCAGCGTGACAGGCTGGCGTTCTAACCAA
>VOFH01000442.1_pt1 | contig 38447 bp, 73 predicted proteins | sample 5384091 | NCBI WGS metagenome assembly VOFH01 (sample SAMN12384727, study PRJNA508395) | human gut metagenome | isolation source: healthy gut G | host: Homo sapiens
CGTCAGGCTTGGTAAGAAGGAGTTTGCCAAGAGATACACGGGTCTTCTGACCACCGGATAAAGAATCTACAGGTTTAGTAAATTCTTCTTCTGTAAATCCGAGACCTTTTAGAACGCCAGTAAGCTCACTTTTATAAGCGTAACCGTCTGCGTGCTCAAATGCAGAAGTCAGTCTCTGATAAGTGGCAAGACGTGCTTCAAGAGCATCTCCGGAAAGAGACGGAAGCTCTATCTCGATTGTACGGATCTGCTTTTCCATCTCAATGACTTCAGCTTTTGCCGTGCGGACTTCTTCGTAAATGGTATTGCCGCTTTCCATCTCCTGATGCTGTGCAAGGTAGCCGAGAGTTTTGCCTTTGGTAAGAACAACCGTCCCTGCATCGGGAGAAAGCTGTCCTACGATCATCCTGAGGATCGTGGATTTGCCGGCTCCGTTAAGACCTACAAGAGCAGCTTTTTTCATGGTTTCTATATGAAAGGATCCGTCTTTACGATGACCTGATCCCCAAAACTTTTTTGACAGATTATGACATGCCAGTATCATTTTATATCCTCCTGTTAAAGTGGCAATTATGTTACTGCTCACAGTAACATAATTATAGCTGAAATACGACAAAAAACAACTATAAAATTTGACTTTTTCACTAGATTCTTATATAATTAAAAATAATGAGTCAAAAAACAGGAAGGTGGAAGTGAAAGTGGCATCAAGAGAAATATCTCAGGCAGTAATAAGGAGACTTCCGCGGTATTATCGTTATTTAGGGGAACTACTGGAGAGCGGAGTCGAACGGATATCATCCAATGAATTAAGTAAAAGAATGAAAGTAACTGCTTCACAGATCCGTCAGGATCTGAATAATTTTGGTGGATTTGGACAGCAGGGATATGGCTATAATGTAAAAAGTATCTTTATACAGAGATAGGTAAGATCCTTGGACTGAACGAGAAACATAAATTCGTTATCATTGGAGCAGGAAATCTTGGACAGGCACTGGCGAACTATGCAGCATTTGAAAATCGGGGATTTGTTTTAAAAGGGCTGTTTGACGTAAACCCAAGGCTTGCCGGATTGACGATCCGTGGAGTTGAGATCCGTATGATGGATGAATTGAAGGATTTTGTGAAAGAAAACGATATTGAGATCGGGGTTCTTACGATTCCGAAGACAAAAGCAGTAGAGGTTGCCAATCTCCTGGTAGATAATGGAGTTAAGGCTATCTGGAATTTTGCGCATACAGATCTGAATCTGCCGGATAATATTATTGTTGAGAATGTTCATTTGTCTGAAAGTCTGATGAGATTATCTTATAATATCACCAGATACAATGAAGAACATGAAGGAAAGTAGGCAAAGCAGACCAGAAGGCAGAGGTGCAGGAAAATTTTTTCCTGCACCTTTTTGAAAATTAAATGTATGGGAGACCGGATATGAAAGAAATACTGACAGCAGATCAGATGAGAAGATCGGATCAGAGAATGATACAGAAGATGCAGGTCCCGTCCCTTGTCCTGATGGAACGGGCGGCACTTCAGTGTGTGGCTGCGATGAAAGCAGAAGACATAGATTTGTCGAAAGCATTGGGCGTGTGTGGAAGTGGCAATAACGGTGGTGACGGATTCGCAATTGCAAGGATGCTCGTAGAAGAAGGAAATCATCCAGATGTAGTATTGGTCGGAAATTATGACCATCGTAGTGAAGAAACAAAATCCAGATGAAAATTCTGGAAAATCTGGGAATATCTGTAGGAAACAGTTTGCCACAGAAAGAATATAGTGTTATTATAGATGCCGTATTCGGTATTGGCCTATCCCGTGAAATGAAAAAAGGCAGATACGCAGAGGTGATTGATCAGATGAATCGGATGACTGCCTGTAAGGTGGCAGTCGACACTCCTTCAGGGATCCGTTCGGATGATGGAAAAGTGCTTGGAACGGCATTTAAAGCAGATCTTACAGTGACCTTTGCGTTTCAGAAGATGGGACAGATCCTATATCCGGGATGTGAGTATACAGGAAAGCTTGTTACAGCGCCGATCGGAATTACCAGACCGGAGTTTTTTGCGGAAGAAGAAATCTGCATGGCACTTGAAAATCCGATGTGCCGGCAATGCCGCCGCAAAGGAAACCGGATTCTAATAAAGGGACTTATGGAAAGGTTCTGATGATTACCGGAAGCAAAGGAATGTCCGGTGCAAAGATATTTAAGTGCCAGGGCAAAGATATCTTTCGGGAGCAGGTCTTGTCCGGATTTATACGGAGGAAAGTAACCGGGCAATCTTACAGGAACTTTTACCGGAGGCGGTAATGACGACCTATTCTCTGGATGAGACAGAATCATTTGAAGAACTTCCGGATTTGCTGGAATGGGCGGATGTGCTCTGTATTGGATGCGGACTCGGTATGGGACCGCATTCGGAGGAATTACTGAAAAAGGTGCTTGAGAATAATAAAACCCCGGCTGTTATTGATGCGGACGGACTGAACCTTCTGGCAAAGACCGATGAGTGGGGGATCGAACAGATTCGGATGAATCCTTCCGGATATGTACTTACTCCACATATGAAAGAAATGTCCAGACTGACCGGATACAGCGTACAGGAATTAAAAAGACAACAGAAGAGAGCTATTAAGGAAATATACAGAAAAAGTCCATGCTGTCTGTGTACTGAAAGACAGCAGGACACTTGTGAAAGCGCCAGAGGAAGGCTTATGATCAATACCACCGGTAATGCGGCAATGGCAAAGGCCGGATCGGGAGATGTGCTTGCAGGAATGATTACCGGACTTATGGCACAGCATATGAGACCGGATGATGCCGCTGTGCTTGGCGTTTATCTGCATGGCCTGTGCGGAGATCATGCCAGAAAAGAACTTGGCTCTTACAGTGTGCTTGCGGGTGATCTCTTGAAAATGCTCGGCAGAACACTTAAGGAATTGGAGGATATGACAGAATGAAGAAATACAGCAGACTGCGTGCGGTGATCGATCTGGATGCGGTGATGTATAACATGGAAATGATGCATGCAAATATAGAAAAAGGAACCAAGATGGTCGTGGTCATCAAGACAGATGGTTATGGTCATGGAGCGGTGCCGATTTCAAGAATGCTGGAAGATGTGGACTATGTCTGGGGCTATGCGGTCGCAACTCTGGATGAAGGTGTTGTACTCAGAAAAGCCGGCATTCAGAAGCCAATTCTTTGCCTGGGATGTATTTTCCCGGACCAGATGGAAGAGATGATCCGTCATGAGATCCGCATGACAACCTACAGCTATGAGCTTGCGAAGCTTGCGGATGAGACCGCATACCGTATGGGGAAGAAGGCATATCTGCACATTAAGATCGATACAGGAATGTCAAGACTTGGCTTTCCGGTAGCGAAAGAAAGTGTAGAGGAGATCCTTAAGATCGGCAGACTTGTTTATACGGATTGCGAAGGAATGTTTACCCATTTTTCAAAGGCAGATGAGACGGATAAGACCACGACACTGGAACAGATCCGTGCTTTTCTGTGGATGAAAGAACATCTTGCAAAGCAGAAGGTATGGAATTTACTTATTATCACTGTGCAAACAGTGCAAGTATCATTGATATGCCAAAGCTTGGAATGAATCTGGAGAGAGCCGGGATTTCTACCTATGGACTGTATCCGTCAGATGAAGTCAATAAGGAGGCAGTTCCGCTCCGGCCGGCAATGGAGCTGATCGCGCATGTGACTTATGTGAAATGGATTGAAAAGGGTACGGAAGTCAGCTACGGAGGCACCTTTGTTGCCCCGAAAAGGATGCAGATCGCCACGATCCCGACGGGATATGGAGACGGATACCCAAGAAGTCTTTCCAACAAAGGATATGTTCTGATCCATGGTCAGAAGGCGCCGATCCTTGGCAGAGTCTGTATGGATCAGTTTATGGTAGATGTGACCGGAATTCCGGATGTGAAATTTGGTGACAGGGCAACACTGGTCGGCCACGATGGGGATGCTTATCTTTCAATAGATGAACTTGCCAACCTGAGCGGTAGATTTAACTATGAATTTATCTGTGATATCAATAAACGTGTTCCGAGGGAATATCTGCGTGACGGAAAAGTTGTAGAGCAGGTCGATTATTTCTAAAATGCGGGGATGCACTTCGAAAGAGATATGAATACAGCAGGAGAAAGCTGGCAATAATGAAAGTATCTTGATAAGCGGAGTGTGAAAGAAGTGCAGATCAGGCGTGGAGATATTTATTATGCGGATTTAAGTCCGGTAGTCGGTTCGGAGCAGGGCGGTGTGCGTCCGGTTCTTGTCATCCAGAATGATGTCGGGAACCGGCACAGTCCGACCGTTATCTGTGCCGCGATCACTTCAAGGATGAATAAAGCGAAGCTGCCGACACATGTGGAAATCGATGCAAAAAGGTACAGAATCGTCAAAGGATTCTGTTGTCCTTCTGGAGCAGATTCGGACGATCGATAAACAGAGACTGAAGGATTACGTGTGCCGGGTAGACAAAGAGCTTATGAGAAAAGTCGATGAAGCGCTGTGCGTCAGCCTGATGCTTCATACATAAAAGAGGAGAAGTATGGGAAGCAATGGAAACGGAAGGTAATTTACTTCAGAAAATGAAAAATGTATTTTCTGACAATGAAGATAAAGAGAAAATTGCAGAAGAAATCATTGAAAAAAGTACTGGAAGGCTATGAAAAAGGTGTTCTGACAAGACGTGAGATGAAGATGATCACCAACATTTTTGAATATATGGATTCGGATGCAAAAGATATCATGACGCACCGGAAAAATATCGTAGCACTGGATGGAGAGGAATCTCTGGAAAAAGCACTTACCTTTATGCTGGAGGAGAACAAATCCAGATTCCCGGTTTATGAAGAAGATATTGACAACATTGTGGGGATTCTTCATATCCGGGATGCGATGCAGAGCTACCTGGACGGTCCGGCAAGGAAAAAACCGGTGCATGATCTGAAGGATGCCATCCGTCCGGCAGGATTTATCCCGGAAACAAAGGCGATTGACAAACTGTTTCAACAGATGCGCAGGACAAGAGCCATATGGTGATCGTGCTGGATGAGTATGGACAGACATCAGGGATCGTTACGATGGAAGATATTGTAGAAGAAATCGTTGGAAATATCCAGGATGAGTATGATGAGGAAGAAGAGCTGATCATCAAACAGGCAGATGGTACATATATCGTGGATGGTATGACACAGCTGGAGGATCTGGAAGAGCTTCTGGGGAATCAGTTTCAACGAAGAAGATTACGATACGATCAATGGTTATCTGATCGACTGCCTGGACAGAATTCCTTCGGAAGATGAAGAATGTCAGGTGGAATTCGGAGGCTATCTGTTCCATGTATTGTCAGTTGATAATAATACAATACGCAAAGTCCTTGTCAGTAGGACAAAAAGTGATAAAATAGTACAATTGAGAATAGTAAAAATACTGAAGAGAGGTAAAAAAGTAATGTCAGGACATTCAAAATTTGCGAATATCAAGCATAAAAAAAAAAAAACGACGCAGCAAAGGAAAAGTATTCACGAAGATCGGTCGTGAAAGCGCTGTAGCAGTCAAAGAAGGAGGCGGAGCTGATCCGGCTAACAACAGCAGACTCCGTGATGCGATTGCAAAGGCAAAAGCAAATAATATGCCAAATGACAATATTGACAGAAGTATCAAAAAGCAGCCGGAGACGGAGATGCTAACAACTACGAACACATCGTATACGAAGGATACGGACCGAACGGAACTGCAATCATCGTTGATGCACTTACTGATAACCGTAACCGTACTGCTTCTAATGTAAGAAGCGCTTTCACAAAGGGAAAAGGAAATATCGGAACCAGTGGATGTGTTTCTTTCATGTTTGATCAGAAAGGACAGATCATTGTCGATAAAGAAGAATGTGAACTGGATGCAGATGATCTGATGATGCAGGCACTGGATGCAGGAGCAGAAGATTTTTCGGAAGAAGAGGACAGCTTTGAAATTCTTACAGATCGAATGATTTCAGTGAGGTTCGTCTTGCTCTGGAAGAAGCGGGTATTCCGATGGCAAGCGCAGAAGTTACAATGATTCCACAGACATGGGTAACTTTGGACAACGAAGAAGATATCAAGAACATTCAGAAGACACTTGATCTTCTTGAAGATGATGATGATGTACAGGAAGTATATCATAACTGGGAAGAAGCATAGGATCGATTCCGGGAGGAACCTGAATGAATCAGAGTATACAGAATGGACTGAATGACCTGTTTGACCAGATTATTCCGATTTCCGGAGATTTCAATAAAAAAAGACTTATGCGGATTCGTTTAAAAATGCATACGAGAAGTATAAGTCGCTTTTTACTGAGATTGCACAGGAATGCGAGAATTCGGAAGACAGACAGGAAGAGATTGAAGAGATTCTTTGCTGTTCTGCCGGATAGAATGCGGGAAGTACTGGATCAGGAAAGTTCAAAAAGAAAAAAGAAAATGTACTTATGAAATATAATCTGGGCATGGTTACGTATGTGATCCCGATGTTCCGTTATGGCAGAATGGATGCTTGTGAAGAGATTGTAGACTGCATGATCGAACGCTGGAATGATCATGATCTGGAACTAAAGATCAGTAAATCGGAATTCGAGCAGATCCAGGGAGGCTTCAAATCACGTCTCTGCTATATTACTACAGCCGTATGTGCAAGCCTTGGCAAACCGGATGACTGTTACGAACTGAATCTGATGAGAAGATACAGAGATGAATATCTGGTGAATCAGAAAGGCGGCGAAGAAATTGTTGCCGAGTATTACGATATTGCTCCGACAATCGTAAACCGGATCAACCGGATGGAAAATTCAGAAGATGTATATGCAGATATCTGGAGCCGTTATCTTCACCCATGTGTTTCCATGATCGAATCCGATAATCTGGAGGCATGCCGCAAGATTTATACGGATATGGTATATAGCCTGCGCAGGAAATATTTATTTTCATAATGTTTAAATCAAAGAGAATGTGCCGAGTCGCATTCTCTTTTGCATATACAGTGAATCAGGTACAGATTTGTGTCGCTACAAGAATCTGCGATTCATTTCTGTGGCGAAAATCCTGCATATTTTCATAAGCATTGTCCATACTAAGCTAAAAAGAACGGAGGAATGCGGCAATGAAGATACAGGAAGAAACGGATGTAAAAGAATACCAGATACGCAAGAAAAAGAGCAGGAACAGACTGTAGAAAATATGGAAAATAAAGAAAAGGCAGTCAGAGAGACAGAGCCGGAAACCACAAAGGAAGAAGATGAACATGTTAAAGAAATGGGAATGCTTTCGCTTGTCCGACGTCGGAATCATCAGATCGAGCTACTCACGATCATCGGCGAAGTAGAAGGGCATGAGACGGTTTCCGGCAGTACAAAGGCAACCAAGTATGAGCACCTGCTTCCAAAGCTGGCACAGATTGAGAACAGTGTTCAGACTGATGGTGTGCTGATTCTCTTAAATACACTGGGCGGAGATGTGGAGGCGGGACTTGCGATTGCGGAAATGATCGCGTCCTTAAGCAAACCGACAGTATCTCTGGTACTTGGAGGGTGTCATTCTATCGGTGGCCCTCTTGCTGTGTCGGCAGATTATTCTTTTATTGTTCCAAGTGGGACGATGATCATTCACCCGGTGCGGACAAGCGGAATGTTCATCGGTGTGGCACAAAGCCTGCGGAATATTGAAAAGACGCAGGACCGGATCACCGGATTTCTTGCAGAGCATTCCGGAATGTCACAGGAGCGGATTGAAGAACTGATGCTGGATTCCACACAGCTTGTCAAAGATGTGGGGACAATGCTGGAAGGGAAACGTGCAGTGGAGGAAGGACTCATTGATGAAGTTGGCGGAATAAGAGATGCATTAAATAAATTGCATGAAATGATTGATGAAAAAATGGAAAATACTGATAAAAAATTATGAGATGACATAAGGCGAAGAGGATGCTATAATAAAATAGTATGTACAAGTATACACTTTTGATGACTGATTCGGATACTATATCTGGGGAGAGAGGAGAAGGAATCGGTCATTTGATTACAAGATAAAGAGTATAAATACAAGGGGGAAGTTTGATGGCTTCAAAGACAACCGGAACAAAGAAAAATGCAAAGCAGAGCACGGCGAAAAAGCGGCAGCCTACGAAGAAGACAAGTGCAAAGTCTGCAAAATCTGCGAAGACAACCAGAAAGAATACCACATCAAAAGCTGTGCCGCAGGAAGAATCATTTCTTGCAACGGAGATTCTGATCTGGGTGACACTTGCGGTAGGGATTCTGCTCACAATCAGCAATTTCGGACTTGCAGGTGCATTTGGAAGAAAGATTGCAGCACTGCGGCAGGGAATGATGGGTTGGATGGCGTATGTATTTCCACTGCTTTTATTTTGTGGAGTCGCGTTTGTGGTTTCAATAAAGGAAACAGGATCGCATATATTAAGACTGTTGCAGGCGTTGTATTACTGGTTCAGTGCTGTGTGCTCTTTGAACTGATCGATGAAAAAGGCGGATCTGTCGGAAAGGCAATTGCGGTCAGACTGGTGCCGGCAATCGGTAAAGTGGGTACATATGTTGTCGTGATCATTTTAATGGTGATCTGTGTAGTCCTTATCACAGAAAAGTCTATTCTAAAAGGAATGAAGATCGGCGGGGAAAAAGCGTATGACCGTGCCAGAGAGGACATGCAGAAGCGTAAAGAAGAGGCTGAGGAACGCAGGGCAAGACGGGAAGCTATGCGTGTTGATTATCAGGTAAGCGGCGTTTCCTTTAATTCGACAGTTGGAGGAAAAGAGAACGAGGCAGAAAAAGCAGAAGAAAAAGCCGGAAAAGAAGCAAAGGAAAGCACAGAAAAGAAAGCTACCAGACGCAGCCGGAAGGATATGAGCAGCGTGCTTGCCGGTGCAGAAGAAGCGGCTGCAAAGCACATTATGGAACAGACTGGGGAAAATTGCACTGGATGATGTAGTGATCAATCGTGCGATGCCCCTTTCCGCTACAGAGCTGATCCCGGATCGGAACCGGTTCCCCTTGAGCCGGTGAAAGAAAAACTCCCGAAGTTCTTAAAAGGAGCGATGCAGGAAGCAGAAAAAAAGACGGAGTCCGGTAAAGATATACAGACAGATGTGGCTGAAGAAAATTTATCAGCGGTGCAGACAGAAGACGGAATAAAAAGACAGGTCTCCGGAAATTCAAAAGTTAAGGCAGATATCCCAAAAGAGGTGGCTGCTGTTGCAGATACGATTGCAAAAAGTGAGAAACCGGTCAGGGAATACCGCTTTCCACCTCTTAGTCTGTTGAAGCATGGAAGTAAAACCTCCGGAGATTCGGATGCGCATCTGCGGGAGACAGCAGCAAAGCTCCAGAAGACACTTCAAACCTTCGGTGTGAATGTTACAATCACTAATATCAGTTGCGGACCTTCTGTCACACGCTATGAGTTACAGCCTGAGATGGGGTGAAAGTCAGCAAGATCGTAGGACTTGCGGATGACATCAAGTTGAACCTGGCGGCGGCTGATATCCGTATTGAGGCACCGATCCCGGGAAAGCAGCGGTCGGCATTGAAGTTCGAATAAGGAAAATACTGCAGTTATCTTTGCGTGATCTTCTGGAATCAGATGAATTTAAGAAAAGTAGATCACGGATCGCATTTGCGACAGGTCGTGACATTTCAGGTAAAGTGGTGGTATCAGATATCGCAAAGATGCCGCATCTGCTTGTCGCAGGAGCTACCGGATCCGGTAAATCTGTCTGTATCAATACGATCATTATGAGTATTATCTACAAAGCAAAACCGGAGGATGTGAAACTGATCATGGTAGATCCAAAGGTGGTGGAATTAAGTGTATATAATGGAATTCCACATCTGATGATCCCGGTTGTAACGGATCCGAAGAAGGCAAAGCAGGAGCTTTGAACTGGGCGGTTGCGGAAATGAACAGACGTTATCAGCTTTTTGCCGAGTATAATGTCCGTGATCTGAAAAGGTTACAATGATAAAGTCGAGAACATTAAAGATATTGATGATCCGAATAAAGCACAGAAACTTCCACAGATTGTAATCATCGTAGACGAACTTGCAGACCTGATGATGGTTGCACCTGGAGAAGTAGAAGAGGCAATCTGCCGTCTGGCACAGCTTGCGCGTGCGGCAGGACTTCATCTGGTTCTTGCAACGCAGAGACCATCGGTTAATGTCATTACTGGTCTGATTAAGGCGAATATGCCATCAAGAATAGCATTTTCTGTATCATCCGGTGTGGATTCCCGTACCATCATTGATATGAATGGCGCGGAGAAGCTGCTTGGAAAAGGCGATATGTTGTTCTATCCGGCTGGCTATCAGAAGCCGGTACGTGTTCAGGGGGCTTTTGTTTCTGATAAAGAAGTCCAGGCAGTGGTTGATTTCCTAAAAGAAGAACAGCGGAGGCGCAGCCTACAGTGAAGAGATCCAGAAGCAGGTGAATAGTAATCAGAATGTATCTGCGGGAGGAGCATCTTCCGAGGACGACAAAGATGTCTACTTTGTAGATGCAGGAAAGTTTATCATTGAAAAGACAAAGCATCGATCGGAATGCTCCAACGGGTGTTTAAAATCGGGTTTAACCGTGCGGCGCGGATTATGGATCAGCTTGCCGAGGCGGGAGTCGTAGGAGAAGAAGAAGGTACCAAACCAAGAAAAGTACTGATGTCTATGGAACAGTTTGAGCAATACATAGAAGAATCAGTTTAAGAAACGCAGAAGAAAAAAGGGAGGATATAATTATGAAGACAGACATTCAGATCGCACAGGAGGCAGAGATGCTCCATATTCGCGAGGAGTTGCAGCAAAGGTTGGAATTGAAGAGGAAGACCTTGAGTTTTACGGCAAGTATAAGGCAAAATTATCGGATGAACTGATGGAAAGAGTAAAAGACAGACCAGATGGAAAGCTGGTACTTGTCACTGCGATCAATCCGACTCCGGCGGGAGAGGGAAGACGACGATTACCGTTGGACTTGAGAGGCAATGGCAAAGCTCGGTAAAAAGCTCTGATCGCTCTGCGCGAGCCATCGCTCGGCCCTTGCTTCGGCATTAAAGGCGGTGCTGCCGGCGGCGGTTACGCACAGGTTGTACCGATGGAAGATCTGAATCTTCATTTTACCGGAGATTTTCATGCAATCACATCGGCAAATAACCTGCTTGCAGCTCTTCTTGACAACCATATCCAGCAGGGAAATGCTCTTGGAATCGATCCGAGACAGGTTGTGTGGAAACGGTGTGTAGATATGAATGACCGTGTACTGCGTAATGTAGTAGTTGGTCTTGGAAATAAAATGGACGGAATGGTAAGAGAGGATCATTTTGTGATCACGGTTGCGTCGAAATTATGGCAATTTTATGTCTGGCAGACGATCTGGAAGATCTGAAAAAACGTCTTGGCAGAATCATTGTTGCCTATACATTTTCCGGAGAACCGGTTACAGCTGACCAGCTTCATGCAACCGGTGCAATGACAGCACTGTTAAAGGATGCGATCAAGCCGAATATTATCCAGACTCTGGAACATACACCGGCACTGGTACACGGAGGTCCGTTCGCAAATATTGCACATGGCTGCAACAGTGTACGTGCAACCAAGATGGCGCTTAAGCTGAGTGATATCACGATCACAGAAGCGGGATTCGGTGCGGATCTGGGTGCAGAGAAGTTTATGGATATCAAGTGCCGTATGGCGGGACTGAAACCGGACGCTGTAGTTCTGGTTGCAACGGTACGTGCATTAAAATACAATGGTGGCGTGCCAAAAGACGAACTGAACGAAGAAAATCTGGATGCTCTTGCAAAAGGAATTGTAAATCTTGAAAAGCATATTGAGAACCTGCAGAAATTCGGCGTTCCGGTTGTGGTTACCTTGAATTCATTTGTCAGTGATACTGAAGCAGAATACGAATTTATCCGTAAGTTCTGCGAAGACAGAGGCTGCGAATTTGCCCTTGCAGAAGTATGGGGTAAAGGCGGAGACGGCGGAAAAGAGCTGGCAGAGAAAGTATTACAGACTCTGGAGACAAAAGAAAGCCATTATCATCCGATTTACAGTGATGAGTTATCAATTGCAGAGAAGATCGAGACAATCTGCAAAGAGATTTACGGGGCAAAGAGTGTTGTATATGAACCTCTTTGCAAAGAAACAGCTTGCACGAATTGAATCAATGGGCTTTGGCAAGTTCCCGGTATGTATGGCAAAGAACCAGTATTCTCTGTCCGATGATGCGAAGCTTCTTGGACGTCCGGAGAACTTTGATATCCATATCCGTGAAGTCTATGTAAATGCAGGAGCAGGATTTGTTGTTGCTCTTACCGGAGCAATCATGACCATGCCGGGTCTTCCGAAAGTACCTGCGGCAAATGGAATTGATGTAGAAGACGGTAAAATTACCGGATTGTTCTAAAAGAAGTATGATACCAGAAGGAGACGAAAGACAATGAAATGTATGCACTGTGGAGCAGATTTGCCTGAAGATCAGTTGATCTGTCCTAGCGGCAGGGAAATACAGATCGTGCCTGATTATAACCCACTTGATGATATGCTGACTGCTCAGTTAAAAGGAGGCATTACACAGACAATGTCGGTTCATCTGGGTGAGCAGGAAAAGCAAGATGTCAGCTATTCTGGTGCGGCAAATCCGGTATATGAAAGACGGGAAAGTGTTGGAGGAGAGACCAGGTGCGTGGGAAATTCGGGAAGTGTTGGTCGCCGCCAGCAGGAAACTGTGACCAGGCGTGGAAGAGATGCGGTGGTCAGACGCAGTGATGTCAGACCGGCTACCGGACGTGTGGGTCAAAGAGAAGATGCGCGGGAACAGACGAGAAGAGCGTATGAAGAAGAACGCAGATTGCGGCGTATGCGGGCAGAAAAAGAGAAAGAGCGCGCCAGAAAAAACGCCGGAAAATGCTTATGCTACTGGCGGGGTGTATTGTTCTGGCAGGACTCATTTTCTTGTTTTATCAAAATTCATATACCGGAAAAGTAAAGAAAGGATACCGGCTTCTGGCAGCTTCCGAATATGAGAACGCACTCACTGTATTTGAAAAAGCAGCTTCTGAAGTCCGAAGAAAGCAGAAGCTTATACAGGGATTTCAAAGGTTTATATTGCCAAGGATGATCTGGATCAGGCAGAAGAAGTTTTACAGATGAGATTGCAAAGCAGTCCGGAAATGCAGAAATTTATCGTGCAGCGGTAGAATTTTATATTGATACCAAACAGGAAGAAAAGGTATCACCGCTTCTGAATGCATGTACCAGTGATACGGTTCTTGAAGCACTGAAGGATTATGTGTCAGATGAACCGGAGTTTAGTCTGGATGAGGCAGAGACATATGATGAAGTGCAGGCACTGGAACTGACCGGAAAAGGAAAAGCAATCTACTATACGACAGACGGTTCAGAGCCGACAACTTCAAGTACGAAATATACGGAACCGATCAAGATCGGTGAAGGTGAGACGACGGTGAAAGCAATTTCTGTTAATAAGAAAGGAATTCCAAGCCTGACAGAAAGTAAAACTTATAAAGTTGAGTTCCCGATTGCAGATGCGCCGGCGGTGACTCCATCGACCGGGCAGTATAACCATGTCAATCAATCAGTGTAGTTGTACCGGATAAGTATACGGCATATTACACGACGGATGGATCAGATCCGGATCGGAGAATAATTCTGCGACGCAGGAGTATACCGGGCCGATCGTAATGCCGGCGGGAAGTACGATTTTCAGCTTTGTTCTGCAGGACCAAAAGGCAGATTAAGTGATGTCACAAGAAGAAATTATGAACTGAATATAGAGTAAAACCCGATTTTAAGAAGAGAGTATGCCGAGCCGTCTGCTTGTCAGAGCATGACTGGTAAAGCGTACTCTTTTTCGATTACTTTCATTTGTGGATAACTTGCGTAAATATGTGAAATATATCACAAATCAAATATTTTATGAATAGAGTGGGGATAATATGGTTTATTAAAATGTATAATTGTATGGAAATAAATACAATCTATTTGTGGTAAAATATTGCAAAAAGGATAGAATTGAGATACAATGTGATTGTCAAAAGATAACATACTTTAAGGGCGAAGGAGTGTTTGAAATGAGCAGATTTACATTACCAAGAGATATTTACCATGGAAAAGGATGTCTTGAAGAACTGAAGAACCTGAAAGGAAAAAAGCAATCCTGGTTGTCGGAGGAGGTTCCATGAAGCGTCAGGGATTCCTCGACAGAGCTGAGAACTATCTGAAGGAAGCAGGAATGGAAGTAAAGCTTTTTGAAGGTGTTGAATCAGACCCATCTGTAGAGACTGTTATGAAAGGTGCAGCAGTTATGCAGGAGTTCCAGCCGGACTGGATCGTAGCTATGGGTGGCGGATCGCCGATTGATGCCGCAAAAAGCAATGTGGGCATTCTACGAATATCCGGATGTTACATTTGAAGATCTCTGTATTCCGTTCAACTTCCCGGAATTAAGAACAAAAGCAAAATTTCTTTGCAATTCCGTCAACATCAGGAACAGCAACAGAAGTAACAGCGTTCTCCGTTATTACCAACTATCAGACCGGAGTAAAATACCCACTTGCCGATTTTAATATTACACCGGACGTTGCAATTGTAGACCCGGATCTTGTCATGGGTCTCCCGGTAAAGCAGGTTGCTTACACAGGTATGGATGCCTTGACACATGCGATTGAGGCATATGTATCTACATTGAACTGTCCATATACAGATCCGCTTGCACTGCAGGCGATCGAGATGGTTCTGGATTACCTTCCGGCATCTTACAAATGTGATATGGTAGCAAGAGAACAGATGCATAATGCACAATGTCTTGCAGGTATGGCATTTTCTAATGCACTTCTTGGAATCGTACATTCTATGGCACATAAGACAGGTGCGGCATTCTCAACCGGACATATTCCGCACGGATGCGCAAATGCAATGTATCTTCCATATGTAATCAAATATAATGCAAAAGATCCGGTCGCTGCAAAACGTTATGCAGAAATCGCACGCAGAATGGGACTTCCGGGTACATCTGAGAAAGCGCTGATCAACAGCCTGTGTGCAAAGATCGATGCATTTAATGTAGAACTGAATATTCCGAAGACACTGAAAGATTTCGGTATTGACGAAGCAGAATTCAAAGAAAAAATTGCAAAGATTTCAGAACTTGCAGTTGGTGATGCATGTACAGGATCCAACCCACGTCCGATCGATCCGGCGGCTATGGAAAAACTTTTCAACTGTACATATTATGGAACAGAAGTAGATTTTTTAAAAAAGAGAATACAGTTCTTACAGAGACAGACGGACTCAATATTGACCGTCTGTCTCATTTTTATATCCGGTCAGCAGGTACAAATTCGTGCCGGCACAAGATTTAATACGGTTGAAAAATTTGGTAATCGGAAGAATTTTGGCAGATTTATAGAAGAAATATTAGTACTTATAGATAAAAAAGATAGTTATATTTATGACATAAATAATTTTTAACAAATTAAAAAGAAATACTTGCTATTTACTTTGCAATAATTTATCATAAAGAGAGTAAATATTTTAGGAGGCAATGCAATGTACAAGATAAGAAAAGCTGAAAAACTGGCTGATAAGATTTATCTTATGGATGTAGAAGCACCACGTGTGGCAAAGCACTGTGAGCCAGGACAGTTCGTAATTGTCAAGATGGATGACAAGGGGGAAAGAATTCCGCTGACAATCTGCGATTATGACAGAGAAGAAGGAACAATTACCATCGTATTCCAGACAGTAGGACATCTACTGAGAAGATGGCACAATTAAAAGCAGGAGACTCTTTCAGAGATTTCACAGGACCGCTCGGATGCCCATCTGAATTGATTTCAGAAGATATTGAGAGTCTGAAGAATAAAAAGATCTTATTTGTAGCCGGTGGTGTTGGTGCAGCCCCTGTATACCCGCAGGTTAAATGGATGCACGCACATGGGATCGATGTAGATGTTATCGTTGGTTCTAAGACAAAAGATATGCTGATTCTCGAAAAGAGATGGAAGCAGTTGCAGGAAATTATTACCCATGTACAGATGACGGTACATACGGACATGCAGGTATGGTAACAACAAAGATCGAAGCACTTGTTGCAGAAGGTAACAAGTATGATCTGTGTGTTGCAATCGGACCGATGATCATGATGAAATTCGTATGTCTGCTCACAAAGAAACTCGAAATCCCGACTATCGTCAGCATGAACCCGATTATGGTAGACGGTACTGGTATGTGTGGTGCATGCCGTCTCCACGTAGGCGATGAAATCAAATTTGCATGTGTAGACGGACCGGAGTTTGACGGACATCCGTTAACTTTGATGAAGCAATGAAGAGACAGCAGATGTATAAGACTCAGGAAGGCAGAGCTATGCTGAAATTACAGGAAGGTGACACACATCACGGCGGATGTGGAAATTGCGGAGGTGACAAGTAATGGCTGACGTATTAAAGAAGGTTCCGGTAAGAGAGCAGGATCGAAGGTTCGTGCTACAAATTTTGAAGAAGTATGTTACGGATAAATCGAAGACAAATGCAAGCCGTTTATCAACGGAAAGTCAGTTAAGATTGACGAACAATATTCCTGCATTCGGAAGTAAAAGAAGGCTTTCGGAGGCTGTATTTATCGGTTCGGGAGCAGGACTGCCAAGATTTATGGGAATCCCTGGAGAGCAGGCCAACGGTGTATTTTCTGCTAATGAGTTCCAAAAGAAAAGAAAGTTCATGAATTTGGTGTTCATTTTACAAGAAATAACCTCATGAAGGCTTTTAAAGAGGGTTATGAGACGGTGTATTTTCCAAATATCTCAAAAGGCAAAAAGGTTGTAGTTGTAGGTGGTGGAAACGTAGCCATGGACGCAGCCAGAACAGCTCTTCGTCTCGGTGCAGAGACACACATTGTATACAGACGTAGTGAGGCAGAGCTTCCTGCACGTAAAGAGGAAGTACATCATGCCAAGGAAGAGGGAGTTATCTTTGATCTCCTTGAGAACCCTGGGAGCCGGAAAACAAGAGAGATTCTTGTTGATGAGAATGGCTGGGTTAAGGGTGTTAATCGCTTATCAAGATGGAGCTTGGAGACGGACCTGATGCATCAGGACGTAGAAGCCCTGGATTGAGATTACGGAATCGGGACCGGGGATCTCTGATGCGCTGAATAAAATGAGATGGAGGATGCGATACGGAGTGAATCAATGGAGAAATATTATGGGATGTCTCACTGCTTGACACCGGAATATTATGCGGTGAAAGGCATTTTGAGAATTCGGTGTATGAAGGGCTTGCGGAGACGCTGGAATCCTTGAAAAATGAAGGATATATACTTGCAGTGGCGACTTCCAAACCGGAAGAGTATATATGCAAAAAGGATTGCGGACAAATTTGACTTTGCAAAATATTTTGCAGGGATTTACGGGGCTACGATGGATGGCTCTCTGATCCGGAAGGCGGATGTGATCCGGTATGCGTTGGATAACCTGGGCGTGGAAAGGGAGAATTACGATCAGGTCGTTATGGTCGGTGACAGAAATAATGATATCTATGGTGCAAAGGAGAATGGGATCCAGGTGATCGGTGTCCTGTATGGATACGGAGATCTTGCGGAGCTTCAAAGTGCCGGTGCAGATTACATTGCAAAGATGCCGGAAGAGATTGCACAAATCATCGGAAGATGTAATCATGAGAGGGTTTGAATATGAGTAATAACGACGCAATGAACAGTGAGATTCGGTTTCTGGAAGAGGTTGAAGAGAAACTGAAGACACGCATTACCGAGATCAACGCATTGTTTCTTGAAGGAGAAAAACAGATTGAGAGCATGCATGATTATTATTGGGAAAACTATACGGAGATGGATGAGTATGGTTATGAAAATTATGATAATCAGCAGGCACTTCTCGGAGAAGTTAATGCGAACAATGAACGTCTGATGAAAAAACAGCGCCTTAAGAAAATGATCGACTCCCCATATTTCGGAAGAGTGGATTTTCTCTTTGAGGGGAAGAAGAAAGCGAAAGTTTTTACATCGGAATCGCCAATTTTGCGCCTAAGGCAGGAATGACGCCACTGATCTACGACTGGAGGGCGCCAGTGAGCGGTCTTTTTATGATTATGACAGAGGACAGGCTTCTTATGAAGCACCGGGAGGAACCATTGAAGGGGAGATTACTTCCAAATGGCAGTATAAGATCAAGAAAGGGAAGATGGTTTATGCATTTGAAAGTGACACCAAGATTGATGATGAGATCCTGAAACAGGAGCTTGGAAGTAACGGGGATGTACAACTGAAGAATATTGTCCGTACTATCCAGAAAGAACAGAATGAGATCATTCGGAATGTAAAGGACAAAGTTCTGGTCATTCAGGGAGCCGCAGGAAGTGGGAAAACCTCCGTTGCACTGCACCGGATTGCATATCTTTTGTATCACGACAGGAAAAATTTAAAAGCATCGGATATCCTGATCCTTTCACCGAACAGCGTATTTGCGGATTATATTTCCCACATTTTGCCAGAGCTTGAGAAGAAAATATTCAGGAGATGAGTTTTGATCTCTTTGCGTACAGAGAATTGAAAGGAATCGTATCGGACTGTGAGGACCGTTATGATTATCTGGAGAAGCTGATCCATTTTCCGGAGATGGGAATCCGGGAGAGCTATTTGAAGAAGCAGTCTGCCGGATTTGTCGGAGAGATGGAAGGCTTTCTGGCAGTTCTGGAAGATCAGCTGATGGATTTTAAGCCGGTTAAGATCCGTACTCTGGAAAAAACCGAAGAGGAGCTGATCCATTTGTTCTATTTCAAATTTCAGGATATTCCGATCCTTGCAAGAATGGATGCGGTGATGGAATATCTGGTGGATGAATACGAGACATTGTATAACCGGAATCTTCCGGAAGATGAGGTAGAAGAGATCCGGGAGAAATTCAACCGGATGTATGTCACCCGTGATATTTACAAAATATATAACTGGTTTTTGGAGGACAGTGGGTATGAGACACTGGCAAAAATTCCGTATGAGAACAGAAAACTCCAGTATGAAGACGTATTTCCGGTACTTTATCTCAAATACCGGATGCTTGGAGGAACCAGACATAAGCATATCAAGCATCTGGTGATCGACGAGATGCAGGATTATTCATATTTGCAGTACGTGGTACTGTCCCAGCTGTTTTCCTGCCGGATGACGATCCTTGGCGACCGGGCGCAGACACTGGACAGTCAGATGCAGGATGTACTGACATTCCTGCCAAAGATTTTCGGACGTACGATCCGCAAGATCATCATGAATAAAAGTTACCGGAATACCATTGAAATCGCAGAGTATGCAGCGAAATTTACCGGGGAAAAGGATCTGGAATATCTGGAGCGTCATGGCAAACCAGTGACCGAAAAGACATTTGATTCGGCTGAGGAACTGTTAAATGAACTTATCCGGGAGGCAGATGCCGGAATGGATAAATATGAGACCGCCGCAGTTCTGACGGAGACGATGGACGAGGCGTATACAATGACCAGGATGCTTTCAAACCGTGGACTTCCGGTAAACTGTATTGACCGGGACAGCAGTACCTTTGAAAAAGGCGTGACAGTAACGACTTTCTATATGGCAAAGGGACTGGAATTTGATCAGGTATTCGGCGTGTTCCCGAAGAAAGAAAATCCGATGACCGGGCAGGCAAAATACATTTGTGCAACAAGAGCACTGCATGAGCTTTATATGTATGAAAGGGCATAACTGTACAGACTGATACAGCGAAAGAGAGGAAAGAACAGGATGAAGATAACCGTACTGACGGTTGGAAAAATAAAAAGAAAAGTATCTGCGGGATGCGATCGCGGAATATACGAAGAGACTGAGCCGCTACTGCAAGCTGGAGATCATTGAGGTGGCGGATGAAAAGACACCGGACAATGCCAGCGAAAATGCAGAGGAAATGATCCGGCAAAAAGAGGCCGAACGTCTTTTGAAATATATCCGTGAGGATGCATATCTTATTACACTGGAGATAGGCGGAAAGCAGCTGACCTCCGAAGAATTTTCAGAGAAAATTGAAAAACTTGGCATTCAGGGAACCAGTCACATTATTTTTGTGATTGGCGGATCCATAGGGATCGGGAAGGCAGTTCTGGAAAAATCGGATTATGCACTTAGTTTTTCAAAAATGACATTTCCGCACCAGCTGATGCGTGTAATCCTGCTAGAGCAAATTTACCGTGGATACCGGATCATGTCGGGAGAACCCTATCACAAATAGAAAAGAGGCTGATTCATATGAAGATGGTAGTATTAGTAGAAAACAGTTCCAGATGCAGACTTTGTGCAGAACATGGACTGTCGGTTTATATCGAATATGAGGGAAAGACGTACCTTCTGGATACTGGCGCAACAGCGCTCTTTGCAGAAAATGCAAAGGAGCTGGGGATTGATCTTTCGAAAGTAGATACGGCGTTTTTATCCCATGCACATTAGGACCACAGTGGCGGTTTCGAGGAGTTTTTAAGGAGAATGACAAAGCAGCGGTCTATATGCAGGAGACGTCTGCTGAGAACTGTTTTTACCGGACAGAAGGAAAAGATAAATATATTGGAATTCCCAAAGCATCTTCTGGAAAATTATAAAGAGCGGTTCCGTCCGTTAAATGCAGTCTGTGAAGTTGAAAAAGGCGTCTGGGTCGTGCCGCATTTTACCGGCGGTCTGGATGAGATGGGACGCAGGGCGCACATGTACCGGAAAATCGGTGAAGAGTTTATTGCAGATGATTTTGCACATGAGCAGAGTGTGGTTTTTGAGACGGAAAAGGACTGGTGATATTTAATAGCTGTTCCCATGGGGGAATTGTCAATATTGTGCGAGAAGTGCAGATGGCACTCGGCGGGCAAAAGGTCTATGCGGTTGTCGGTGGATTCCATATGATGAAGCTCTCGGGCATGGATACACTTGCCATACCAGAGGAAGAGGTTGTGGAAACTGCGCAGGAATTGAAAGGGCTTGGCGTAGAGGAAATCTATACCGGTCACTGTACCGGAAATATTGCATTCGGGATTCTGAAAAAAGAACTTGGCGAAATGGTACATGCACTTGGAACAGGGGAAACGGTGATATTTTAAATGAAGGAAGTCCCAGGATTTATCACGGGTAATGAGTTGATAGATCCTGGGGTTTTTTGTCTTGTTACATTGCTTCTTTTATGAGTATGACTTCAGGTTCGGTCATTGCATAAGCATCCAGAACTTCATCCAGCTCGTCTGCCTTGATCAGATTTTCTTCCAGAACCAGCTTATAGTGAGAGTGATAAAACAGAAGTTGAATTCTGAAAATAATTGTTAAATATGGCTATTGAATGGAATTGTGTATATAATAACTAAAAACATTGCCGTTGACTAACCAATATGAAAGCGAGTATACTGTAGTAAAGTCAAAGGAGAAAAAAGAAGGTGTAAAAATGCAGGCATTATCAACAGCTGTTCCGGGGAAATGGTACACGATCAAATGGATGTTCGGAGTACCGGAGGTGCTGGAAAAATTAAAGGAATTCAAAATCAAAGAGGGCAGCGAAATCCATGTGATCCAGAATGATGCCAGTGGTATGATGATTATAGCATCTGACCAGAAGCGGTTCGCTATCAGCCAGGATGCCGCCGCGAGAATTCAAGTATAACAAAGAAATGAAAAATCGATCTTACAATCACAGGAAAAGTAGGATCGATTTTTTTGTATATCCGATCATGGAGGAGCCAGTCTGTTCGATTTTATAAAGTTTTCACAGAATAACGGATTGTTTTCAGCGCGATTGAAGATATAATACTTTTATGTAACAAAATAGAAGCGCGAAAGAGGGAAAACAAATGTTAGAAATTATTTGTCTTATATGGCTTTGGCGTGTGAATGGAAAGCACGCGATAGAAAGAGGACAGAATCCAAAAAATATCGTGCATTGACACTGGGATTGTGGTTTGGCCTTGAATTTACCGGTACTTTTGTCGGAGCCTGGCTGATGCAGCTTTTGAATGCAGGTGATAATGCATTTTACGGGGCATATTTTTTGGGAATTATCGGAGCTGCAATTGGCGGTTTCACTTCTTACTGGGTTGCAAAAAAGCACCGATGGGAAATTACAGACCAGAAGACCAGCCAAATGGATGGAATAATCAGTCAGGTGGATGGAATCAGAGCCAGAACGGCTGGGATAATCAGCAAAATGGATGGAACCAGAATCAGAACAGCTGGGATAATCAGCAAAATGGATGGAACCAGAATCAGAACGGCTGGAATAATCAGCAAAATGGATGGAACCAGAATCAGAACAGCTGGGATAATCAACAGAATGTCTGGGGACAGACACAGCAGGAACCGGATTGCCTTTTTGCTCCGGCAACGATCCGTATTATCGAAGAAGAGGGCGGTTATACCGGCGGACAGGATGCATTTTTCTTAAATGGCAGACCCATCTGTTCTCTGCGGCCGGGCAGTGAATATACCTTTACAACTTACGCAAAGAAGAATGTGCTTACGATTGGCAGACCGACACCGGAACCGTCAGATGAGACAACGGTATTAAAGTTTATTGCCGGAGAAAAGGTCAGATCGAAATTCATGCATGTGCGGGAAGACTGCTCCTGGGAAAATTCAGTAATTATACAGCATAGGAATATTATGTGGTTCTGAAGCATACACTGTCAACAAAACGGTATATGCGGCAATATGAGACAGAGATCCGAACAAGAAGACGGGACACGAAGGTATCGCATGGCAGATGCAAAGCAAATTTGCCGAAGGATGTGGTGCTGGGTGTCCCGATTCTGACTCTTACAGGGCATTATGAAGTGAATATAGAGAATTACCGTGGAATTCTGGAATATACTGAACAGCTGATCCGTATAAATGTACGTAGCGGGCAGATTCGCATCACAGGGAAATCACTTGAGATCAACTACTATACAACAACCGATATGAAGATTACCGGAAAGGTAGAGAAAATTGAGTATTCTTAGGAAGGGATGACGAAGATGCTGCGATATATTCTGAATAATCTTGCCGGATACCTGCGCATCAGAGTCGAAGGATATTCACCGGAACGTTTTTTAAATCTTTGCTGTTATCATGGGATTTTTCTCTGGAATCTGAGACCGGCAAAGGGGCATATGAGATGAATATCCGCGTCCGGGATTTCCGCAGACTGCGACCAATGGTCAGGAAGAGCAGGGCAAAGGTACGGATCATCCAGAAAAAGAGGAGCCCCGTTTTTATACATAAATACCGTGGACGGAAGCTTTTTTTTTACAGGATCGGTCATCGCAATCTGTCTGATCTTTCTGCTTTCTTCTTTATATGGAGGATTCAGATTGATGGAAACCTTGCAAGGACAGATGAAGTTTTGCTTTCTTTTCTGACGGAAAAGGAATTGCCTGTGGAATGGCAAAAAAGAATGTAGACTGTGACCGGATTGAAAAAGATATTCGTATGGAATACGACGATATTATCTGGGTTTCAGCCTATGTTCATGGGAGTTGTCTGAAGATTAAAGTCAGGGAGAATCCTGACCGGAAGGAGCTGCAGACAGAAGCTGAGGCGGAAGCGCCGATGGATATTGTGGCAGAAGCGGACGGGATCATTCAGAAGATCATTACACGAAAAGGGAATCCGCTTGTCCGGGAAGGCAGTGAGGTAAAAAAGGAGAGATCCTTGTGAGTGGAAGTGTGGAAGTAAAGAATGATTCAGATGAGGTGACAGGATACCAGTACCGGGTATCGGATGCAGACATAATAGCACAGACAACGGTTGCGTATACAGATATTCTTGACAGGATGCATCCGGTATGGAAAGATACCGGCAAGAAGAGCTGGAGGTTCTGGATAGAAACACCGGGAAGGCTGTATCTTTTTGGAAGGCGGGAATTACCTTACCCGGAATATAATGCGCTGACCTGCAGATATATCCTGTATTTGGAGAGACATTTTCCATTTCCGGTCTCGGTAAGAGTTGAACGGAGCAAAGAGAGCAGAAAAGAGGAGATTTCTTATACAGACAGGGAAGCAAGAGAAATTCTGTCCTATAATTTTGAGAAGTTTTGCGCCCGATTAGAGAAAAAAGGGGTTCAAATTTCAGAGAATGATGTTAAAATATACAGGGAGACGAACCGGTATTCGGCAAAGGGGAAACTGGTTTTATCCGGACCGTTCGGAATTGTACAAAAGGAACGGTACATGAACTGCCGAAGGCAGATGCAGAAAATATACAGCAGGAAGGAAACTGATTTATGGGAATTCTTGAGACCATGATAGACATACCGGCTGAACATGAAAAAATGTGTTTGGCCAGTTCGATATATTTGCAAAAAAAATTGAGAGAGCTTTACATGTTACACTGATCGCGCGAAATGGAAAGGTGAAAGTCCTTGGAGAGAGGAAAAGAATGTAGAGAGGGCGCAGCAGGTATTGTCGCAGCTTACCGAGCTTTCCAGGCGCGGAAACACGATCCAGGAGCAGAATGTAGACTATGCCCTGTCCCTTACGATGGAAGACAGCGCGGAAGATATTCTGACAATTGATAAAGACCTGATCTGTCATACACTTCAGGGAAAGCCAATCAAACCAAAGACGCTCGGACAGAAGAAATATGTGGATGCGATCCGGGAAAAGATGATTACCTTTGGCCTTGGCCTGCCGGAACCGGTAAAACTTATCTGGCGATGGCAATGGCAATCACGGCGTTCAAACGCAATGAAGTGGGGCGTATCATTCTGACACGTCCGGCAATTGAAGCAGGAGAAAAGCTTGGCTTTTTGCCGGGAGATTTGCAGAGCAAGATCGATCCATATTTAAGACCACTTTATGATGCACTCTATCAGATCATGGGAGCAGAAAGTCTTTATCAAGAATTCAGAAAAAGGGCTGATCGAGGTTGCGCCTCTTGCCTATATGCGAGGCAGAACCCTTGACAACGCTTTTATTATTCTGGATGAGGCGCAGAATACCACACCGGCGCAGATGAAGATGTTCCTGACACGTATTGGTTTTGGATCCAAAGTCGTGATCACCGGAGACTCTACACAGAAAGACCTTCCGGCAGGACAGACATCCGGACTTGATGTGGCAGTGAGTGTAGTCAAGAATCTGGAAGATATTTCGATTTGCCGTCTGACCAGCCGGGATGTTGTCAGACATCCGCTGGTACAGCGAATTGTTAAAGCGTACGAGGAATACGAGCAAAAGCAGGAACAGAAAAAATCCCACACTAGAGACAGAAAGAAACGAGGAACAAGATGAGACTATTTTTAGAGGATGAGGGAGCATTGGATTTAAAGCTGCCTTATGAAGAACTGGCGACAAAAGTTGCAGATGCAGTCCTGGATTATGAGAAGTGCCCATACGAGGCGCAGGTAGAACTTCTTCTTACGATGAATGAGGAGATCCGACAGATGAACCTGGAATTTCGCGGAATCGACCGTGCAACCGATGTCCTGTCATTTCCGATGACGGAATTCCCGTCACCGGCTGATTATGCATATCTGGATACAGATGACAGTTCATTTGATCCGGAGACCGGAGAACTGATGCTCGGCAATATTGTGATTTCCAAAGAGCGCGCAAAGGAGCAGGCAGAAGAATATGGTCATTCGGTAGAACGTGAATTTGCTTTCCTTATTGCGCACAGTATGTTGCACTTGTTAGGTTATGACCATATGGAAGATGAAGAACGGCTCGTGATGGAAAAGAAACAGCGGGAAGTTCTGGAGATGCTGGGAATTACAAGATAGATAAAAGTATGAGGTTTTAACGTATGGGTAAAAAGAAAAAATCAAAAGGCGGCAGTTTTCTGATGCAGGGAAGCATCCTTGCGGCAGCCGGTATTATCACAAAGATCATCGGGGCAGTATACCGGATCCCGATGCTCAATATTATGGGGCTTAAAGGACAGGGCTATTATGATATGGCATTTCAGGTGTATTCTATTGCTCTGATCATTTCGTCTTACAGTCTGCCGGTTGCGGTATCAAAGCTGGTGTCGCTCAAAATGGCGGCAGGAGAGCGGAAAAAAATGCATTCAGGGTATTGAAGGCATCACTGATCATAGCTACGCTATCTGGTGTCACGATCATGGTGATCGTATTTTTTGGAGCAGAGGCGATCGCAGAATATCTGATGGGAGCCAAAATGAGCTGCTATTCTTTGAAGGTGCTTGCTCCCGGGCTCCTGATTTGTGCGATTATGGCAGTTTTTCGTGGCTATTTTCAGGGGCTGGGAACGATGATCCCGACTGCAATTTCGCAGATCATTGAACAGCTTCTCAATGCGATTGTCAGTGTTGTAGGTGCAGCCGTTCTTCTGGAAAATGGAAAACAGATGGCTAAGGTGCAGGGGAATAACCTTTTGGGACCAGCCTATTCCGCAGCAGGAGGTACACTTGGTACAGTAGCCGGTGCTCTGATCGGTCTGCTGTTCTTACTGTTCTGCTATGTGGTATTCCGCAAGCCGATGATGCGGCAGATGAAGCGGGATACCTCGAAAGAACTGGATGATTACCGTGCGATTTTCAAGATCCTGATTCTGACGATCGCACCGATCATTTTAAGTACAACAATTTATAACAGTGCAAATGTTATTGACAGTGCAATGTTCAATAAGATCATGGGTGCACAGGGAACTAGTGAGGCGGTCTGTGCAGAGCTTCTTGGTAAATTAGGACAGTATTATACCCTGTTTAACGTACCGCTTGCCGTTGCGAGTGCATTGGGATCATCTGTGATCCCGGGGCTTTAAGCGCGGCAGAGAATCATGACAGAAGACTGTTACATAACCGGATTTATACAGTTATCCGTTACACGATGCTGATCGCGATTCCAAGCGCATTTGGATTCTTTGCACTTGGTCAGCCTATCATGGATTTCCTGTGGCCGAATGTAGATAATGTAACACAGGGAATTATGCTGAAGATCGGAGCAATTTCTCTGGTATTTTATTCACTTTCAACCGTTACGAATACAGTGCTTCAGGGTCTGGACCGTATGATGGAACCGGTAAAAATGCAATGGTATCCCTGATACTACATATTGTATCTCTGTTTATTATGCTTGTTATGTTCAAATGGGGCATTTATGCACTGATTGGAAGTAAGATTGTGTTCTCTTTATGCATGTGTATCATGAATGCACATGATATCCGTGAAGCATGTGGATATCTTCAGGAGAGCCGTAAGACTTTTTGTTATTCCGTCTATCGCCGGAGCTGTTATGGCAATTTTGGCATGGGCAGTGCATTTCGTACTTGACACCTTCATCGGAGGAAGAATCGCAACCCTGATCGCCCTCATCGTGGCAGTAGCGGTATACGCAGTCGTTCTCCTTAAAATGGGTGGTATGTCCGAAAAAAGAACTCCTCAGTCTCCCAAAAGGTCACCAAATTGTAATAGTCTGCAAAAATGCCATTTATTAAAAGAACGCAGATATTACTAAGCTGTGGAGGATTTGGTATCACAACCTAAAAATCCCCCATAATGAATAAAATCCTCCAAGCAGACCAATACTTGTAGAAAAAGGAGTGTTCCTTATGGAAACAAGATATCATATTGGTCTTTTAACGGGGACTCTTCTGATTCTTGCGATCTTATCTTATGCATATTATGCAGATTATAATTACAGGAAAGAAATTGCAAGGACAGAACAGACGGAGCAACAGGAAACAGAACAGACAGTCAGCACTCAGGGTGGCGCACACAAAGAAGAGGTGTATTATCTGAAAAACCGCAACGGATATGTGATTGTTTATCTGGACGACCAGACAAGTATTTATGAATATACGAATATCCGTGTCGAAGAGCTTCCGGAAGAACTGCAGAATGAGATCCGGGAGGGAAAGCGGTTAGAGGAAAAGACAAGCTTTATGGGTTCCTGGAAAATTATTCCAGCTGATTAAAAAGATAACATATTATATAGGAAAACAAAGAAGGGACAAAAGAAAAATGGAGACAGCAAAAATTGAACGCATTAATGAATTATATAGAAAATCAAAAGCAGAAGGACTGACAGAGGAAGAGAAAAAAAAGAACAGCAGATTCTCAGACGGGAATATGTAGATGCATTCAAAAGAAATCTTCGTGGACAGCTTAATAACATTTCAATCAAGGAGAAGGATGGATCCATTACAAATCTGGGCGAGAAATATGGACAGAAAAAAGGAAATTAGGGCAAAAATTCTGAAAATGAGACAGGCACTTCCAAAAGAAGAGGTTCGGGAGAAGAGCCTGCGGATCATGAGACGCATTGAAGAGACAGAGACATTTAAAAATGCAGATAACCTTCTTGCGTATATTGATTTTCGTGGAGAGGTGGCAACCGGAACACTGATCGAGAAGGCATGGGAGCTTGGAAAAAAGGTCTATGTGCCACGGGTAGCGGGAAAAGAGATGGAGTTTTATCAGATACATTCTTTTGAGGATCTGGAAAAGGGGGCTTATGGCATCCTGGAGCCGAAAAAAAGAATGCCCTGTTTATGAAGCCGGAGAAGGGCAGACTACACTGGCAATCCTGCCGGGAAGTGTTTTTGATGAAAAAAAGAACCGTGTCGGTTATGGCGGTGGATTTTATGATCGTTATTTTGAAAAACGGAAAGATATCTGCCGGATCGCAGCTGCTTATGAAATGCAGATTGTAGAAGAAATTGAGACCGAAGAATTTGATCTTCCGGCAGATTATGTTACAACGGAAGAGAGGTTCTGGTAGAAATTCCGAAAGTGTATCATAGAGAGTTTTGATTGAAAACAGGAATGGGAGCAAACATACAGGAACATTTGAAGAAAATCAATGGATGGTATGTTTGGCTCCCATTTTCAGGTTCATATAGTAAGGCTTATTCAGGATAAACCAGCTGTTTTTCTGTAATATTTTCCAGAACCTCAGTCAGATATCTTTTTGCCATATAATTTGCCATCGGAAGGTTCATGTCCAGATAGTTTCCGCAGTCTTTTGCAGCAGCTCCCGGTACGTCCCCATTGAAGTCTGCGATAAAAGCAAACATTTCTTTCATCAGTGGAACGATATCTTTTGATTCATAATCACCTACAAGAAGAAGGTAGAAGCCGGTACGGCATCCCATTGGTCCAAAAGTAAAAGTGTTTTTGATGCGTAGTCCCTGTGGTTACGAAGGAAGGTTGCACCAAGATGTTCGATGGTGTGAACCTCTGCAGTATTCATAACCGGTTCTTCATTCGGATTGGTCATGCGGATATCAAAGGTTGTAATGACCTGTTCGCCGGCAAAATCCTTACGTGAGACGTAAAGCCCAGGAACAAGTTTCAAATGGTCTATTGTGAAACTGGTAATTTTCTCCATAATCAAGTATCTCCTTTTTTGTACTACGTTTATTAAAGGTCAGAAAGCCGATGCAAGCTTGCTTGCAAGAGGTTTTTTGACCTCTTGACCCGCCAAAAACATGAGTAAGTAGCCATTTTTTAAAGAAAAATGAGCGGATTACGAATGTTTTTGAGGATTGCGAGAGTGCAAAGCACGTAGCAATCTGGTATCAAAGGGGTCAAAATACCTTTTGACCCCAACATCATTATAACTGTCATAAAGTTTAATAACAAGCCTTTTGGTGGAAGAAAGGTGAAAAATGTGCTATAATCGTTACTGTTAACTCCCGTGCCAATCGCTATGCTGACTGGCACGGAGGATGCGTGTGTTTTTAATGATAGCAGGAGGAAACTAAGAGATGAAAATATATATGATCCGTCATGGAGAGACGGACTTTGCGGTCTGTTACACAAGCCCGCTGAAAAGAGCGGCAGAGACGGCACGGCTCGTCCTGGGGACAGGGAGGTTCCGATTGTTCCAGATAAGCGGATTCAGGAGATGAGCTTTGGAGAATTTGAGGGACTTTCTTTGCAGAGAAGCGGGATGGAATATTCGGATCCGGGATTTCGCAACTTTTTTAATGCACCGGAAGTGTATCAGCCACCAAAGGAGGGGAATCCTTTGAAGAAGTGCGGGCACGTCTGAATAATTTTCTGGAAGAGCTTTATCAGAAAGAAGAGCTTCAGGATAAAAATGTACTTTTATCCACACATGGTGCAGCACTTTGCGGGATTCTGAGCCTGATGAAAGGTCTGCCGATTTCCGGGTACTGGCAGCAGGGGGTACATAAGAACTGTGCGGTATCAATTGCGGAAGTAAAAGATGGAAAAATAGAAATTTTACAGGAAAATGTGACTTATTATCAAGAGTCAGTGCAGGACTGGTAGAAAGTTATTTGATGTCCTAAAGGCTTTCTGATAAATTGCTTAATAAAAAACTCCCATCCGGAGAAATGTGAGCTAATTATAACTCATTTCTTCTCTGGATGGGAGCTTTTTGATGTTAGATAAAATTCATTGGTATATTTAGACAGATAAGGAGCTATTTTTCAATCGCTTTACACGTATTCGGACAACCAGCTTACACGGCAGTTTGATCTTAAGTGCAGGTCCCGGATGCTCCCTCAGGAGATGCTGCAGAATAGAAGCTCCGTACATTCCCATATGATAAGCTGGCGCACTGACCGTTGTCAGCGGTGGAGCAGAAAACTGTGCCATATTGATATCATCAAAGCCTACGATGGAAATATCCTCCGGCACACGGATCCCGTGTTCGGTAAAGGCTTTGATCGCACCAAAAGCGATCGGATCGCTTGTCTGCAAAAGATCGCCGTCGGCAGTTTGCCGCCGTTGATCAGATTGCATGCCATCTCATAACCGGAAGAAATCTGGAAGACACCCTCCTGGATATAAGGCTCATAAATCAAATCGTGTGCATCACAGTAATCAATAAAGACTTTTTTTCGGTAATCCGGATAGAGATGATTTTCGCCGATATATTCTTTTCCGGTAAAGAAACCAATCTCCCGGTGACCGATCCCGGTCAGATAATCCAGAGCTTCTGTAACTGCTTCGCCGAAACCGGAATGATCGTGGAAATCCGGTCATCGTTTACCGGCATATCTAGGAACAGGATGCACGAATTCATCTCATACAGATAAGAAATTTCCTCCTGACTGAATTTGCCGATACAGATCAGACAGTCTACATCCTTCAGAACGTCCATGTAATTGATGTCGCTTTTGTAGGTACGCACAATCTGGATATTGTGTGAGAGGCAGTAATCTTCAATTCCCTGACGGATCAGAAGATAATAATTATCCTCCAGTTCCTGTTGGGAAGAGAACCACTGAATGATCCCAAAGGGTAAAAAGTGATTTGACAGAAGGACGTCCGCGCTTTTACATAATGCAGCTCTCTTGCAGTATCCAGTACTTTCTGTCGGGTTTCCGGTGAGACATTGAGCGTCTCATCATTATTCAGTATACGTGAAACTCTTTGCGGCAGAAACACCGGCAGCAGAAGCAATATCTTTGATTGTTGCCATAAGCGGCCCCCTTGTTAAAAAAAAAATTTCTGATTCTTCTATTATAACAGAGGAGTAAAAAATGGAAAGTGAAAGAATTATGTAGAACTGTACAAAAATTCACTAGTAAATTTATCAAAATATTTAGTAAATATATATTGCAAATTTACTAAATATATTTTATAATGCAATTATCAAAGCAGAATCGAAAATGTATTTGGAGGAAATGAAGATGAAACAGCTTACAAAACTTATGGAAGAAATGAAACAAGGCGTGTACCGTGATACATTAAAAGATATTTATATTGATGAAAGTGTGATTGCACATCAGGAAGAACGCTATGTAAAAGCGATGGCAGAGTATCAGAAATTGTATGGGGACAGAGAAGTAGAAGTATACAGCGCACCGGGACGAAGTGAAGTTGGTGGAAATCATACAGATCATCAGCACGGAATGGTGCTTGCAACCTCTATTAATCTGGATGCGATCGCAATTGTAAATAAAAATGAAGATATGACCGTCCGTGTGGTATCTGAAGGATATGATATGATCGTTATCGATGCGAATGATGTAGAAAAGGTTGACAAAGAAGAAGGGACATCTATCGGACTGATCCGTGGCGTACTTGCAGGACTGAAAGAACGCGGATACAAGATTGGTGGGTTCAATGCTTATGTGACAAGTGATGTGCTGATCGGAGCAGGACTTTCCTCGTCTCGCTGCATTTGAAACAATCATTGGAACCATTGTTTCCGGACTTTACAACGATATGCAGATCAGCATGGTAGAGATTGCACAGATTGGTCAGTATTCTGAAAATGTTTACTTTGGAAAGCCAAGTGGTCTGATGGACCAGACAGCCTGCGCGGTTGGTGGACTGATCCACATTGATTTCAAAGATCCAAAGGCTCCGGTTGTAGAAAAAGTAGATGTAGATTTTGAAAATCATGCATGCAGTCTGTGCATCGTAGATACCAAAGGTTCTCATCAGGATCTGACACCGGATTATGCACAGATTCCGGCAGATATGAAAGCTATTGCAACATATTTTGGAAAAGAAGTTCTCCGTGACGTAGGTGAAAAAGAATTTTTTGCGGCGATCCCGGCACTCCGCGAGAAGCTTGGAGACCGTCCGGTGCTTCGGGCTATGCATTTCTTCGGTGATAATGCGAGAGTTGCGCACAGGTTGCATCCCTTCGCGAAGGAAGATTTGAAGATTTCCTTAATATGATCAAAGCATCCGGAGATTCCTCTTTCAAATATCTTCAGAATGTATATACTAACCGTGACGTGCAGAACCAGGCAGTATCCATTGCCCTTGCAGTCAGCGAAAATGTACTCGGAAACCATGGAGTATGCCGTGTGCATGGAGGCGGATTTGCCGGAACCATTCAGGCATTTGTGAAGAATGATTTTGTAGAAGAGTACAGAAAAGCATTGGATGCAGTATTTGGAGAAGGATCCTGCCACGTATTAAAGGTTCGTAAATATGGCGGAATGAAAGTAATCGCGTAAACGAAAATATGCTAGCTGTCAAGGTTAGACATAAATACAGATTTTAGTTTGCTATCTGAATAAATAAAGGATTCGGTGTAAAAAAAATGTGCCGCATTGAAAATGGATGGATAAAGGACGAGCAAAAAAGATTTGGAGGAAGAAAAATGATCGATCAGGCAATTACAGAACTGGTACAGTATGGATTAGATACGGGGCTTGTAGCACCGGAAGATAAAATATTTGTTACCAATCAGATTTTAGAGGCACTTGGGCTGGAGTCTTACGAGGAGACACCAGGAAGCAGGGGTGCAGAGGAGCTGGAACAGATTCTGAAGGAGATTACAGATTATGCAGTGGAAAAAGAACTGATTGCAGATTCAATCGTGTACCGGGATTTGTTTGATACAAAAATCATGGGAAAACTGGTTCCGCCGCCGAGCATGGTAAGCCATAAATTCTATGAACTGTATCAGGAAGGACCGAAAAAGGCGACCGATTATTTTTACAAGCTTAGTCAGGACAGCGATTATATCCGCAGATACCGGATTAAAAAGGATCAGAAATGGATCACAGAGACACCATATGGGGAGATGGAGATCACCATCAATCTGTCCAAACCGGAAAAAAGATCCGAAAGCGATCGCGGCAGCGAAAAAATGCTACACAGAGTGGTTATCCGAAATGCCAGCTGTGTAAGGAAAATGAAGGCTACGCCGGTCGCGTCAATCATCCGGCAAGACAGAATCACCGGATTATTCCGGTCAGGATCGATGGAAAAGACTGGGGATTCCAGTATTCACCGTATGTATATTACAATGAACACTGCATCGTTTTCAACGGAGAGCATGTGCCGATGAAAATTGAGCGTGCAACCTTTGCAAAGCTGTTGGATTTTGTCAGCCAGTTTCCACACTATTTTGTTGGTTCCAATGCAGATCTTCCGATCGTAGGAGGATCGATCCTAAGCCATGATCATTTCCAGGGTGGAAATCATGAATTTGCAATGGCAAAAGCTCCGGTTATTAAAGAATATGTGATTCCGGGGTATGAAGATGTGCGCGCCGGAATGGTAAAATGGCCAATGTCTGTTATCCGTCTGCAAGGCAAAGACAAAGAACGTCTGATCAGCGCTTGGCTGACCACATTTTTAATGTGTTGGAGATCTTATACAGACGAAGCAAAGCATTTATCTTTGCCGAGACGAACGGAGAACCGCACAACACGATCACTCCGATCGCCAGAATCAGGGATGGGTATTTTGAGCTGGATCTTGTTCTCAGAAATAATATTACGACAGAAGAACATCCGCTTGGCGTTTACCATCCGCATGCAAAATTACATCACATCAAGAAAGAGAATATTGGTCTGATCGAGGTGATGGGACTTGCAGTGCTGCCGTCAAGACTGAAAAGTGAGATGGAACAGCTTGCAGATGCAATCCTTGAAGGAAAGGACATCCGCAAGCAATGAAGTGCTTGAAAAGCATGCAGACTGGGTAGAAGAATTCCTTCCAAAATATACAGACATTACGAAAGAAAATATCATGGACATTCTCCATGAGGAAATCGGACAGGTGTTTAACCAGGTGCTGGAAGATGCCGGTGTTTATAAGCAGACAGAAGAAGGCAGGGCGCATTTGAGCGGTTTGTTGGAAGCTTGTAATATAGAGCAAAAAAAAGAATATAAAAGGATAAAAAGGACTAAAACTCGGGTGTCGGACCGAACTTCAATTGTTCGGGGAAACTACCTGAGTTTTAGTCCTGATTTATTATACATCAGCACAAATGTACCGATAAGATAAATTCTTAGTCATCCTGTTCTTCTGTATTCAGATCCAGGATTGCCTGTCTTTTCGCGGACAGTTGCGTCTGCTCCACTCGACTTGAGAAGAGATTTGCACCGGAAATGACCGATGCGGGCAGGATTTCTCATAGGATGTTTTAAAAATTCCAATATATTTTGATTTCTTGTTTAGAAGTACCATCAGAACTTGAACATATGACGATATGGTCGATGAAAGTCTCCACCATACTTCTCGTGAGTTCTTTTCGGACGCGAATAGGATTCGAGCACACCTGCTTTTTCTCTTAAGATTTCCTTCGAGCGAAGAATTTTATTGTAATTCTCAGTGCAAAGATCCACTTTACGTTCTGCCAATTCCTTTCCAGCTGACAGCTCTCTGGATAGGAATTGATAATCTGAATTTGAGATACTTCCTGATGCTTTGTCTAAATATAGACATTTGAGACCGGTCTCGTATTCAACAAGTTTCTTTTGTGTTGGGCAAGTTCTGCTTTTAAGCGTTTTATTTCAATGCCTATAGTACTTTCTTCATCCATTATTTCTGAAAATAAGGAGCCATCCTTGTATTTGGTACATGAGGATATCCAATTGGTCGAGAATGGTTTTTTCCATCAAGGCGTTGGAGACCGCATGTACAGGACAAGGATTGATTTCAGGGTGCCTTCTGACGCATATTACGTAATTGTAGTACGTACCAGATTTTCTTTTGACCTTCCGGTTCTCATCAATTTGTTGCAATGGCCACAATAAACTTTTCGGGAAAAGAGGCCTATTTCCTCCGATCGTGTAAAAAGAACGCGCTCCGACAGCGAGTAGTGCCTGGGTTTGATTCCAAGTTTCCAGCGATATAATCGCTTCATGTGTTCCGATGACACGAATCCAATCTTCTTTTGGCAACGTTCGAAGTTTTTTGTTTTATAAGATTCGGATGCTTGTCGGCCTTGAACCATATTGCCGATATACATTTCCTCTTTAAGGATTCGCGAAATAGAGCAGGAATCCCACTCACCTGCCATGAAGGCATTTTTATATTTATCCCCCTGTTGGATTTTGTATAGTCGGCGGCGGGATTTGTTCCGAATTTAAGATGCGGGCGATGTCTGCTCTACTGTTTCCTTCAAGGTACATCTTGAAAATTCTTTCCACCACGGCGGCGGCAACTGGATCGGGAATGATATGTCCTTTTTGGTTCGGGTCTTTCATGTAACCATATCTGACCCAGGCACCGATATGGTGCCCTTTTCTGCGAAGGTCATCAAGGGAACTCTTGATGTTTTCAGACATATCTTCGAGATACCATTCATTTACAAGTCCGTTGATCTGCCTGGCTTTTTTGTTGCCTTTAACCGATGTATCCGCTCCGTCGACCATGCCGACGAACCGGATACCCCAAATAGGGAAGAGGCCGTGGATGTATTTTTCCACGAGCTCCATTTCACGGGTGAATCGTGCTTGCGTCTTGCACAGGATGATACCGAATTTACCTTCCCGTGCGTCCGTAATCAACCTGTTGAACTCTGGGCGAGATCTGTCTGCACCGGCATAGTCGTCATCGTTATAGATGTCATAGACAGTCCATCCATGTTTCGATGCGAATTCAAGAAGCATTGATTTTTTGATTTTGGATCGAGAGACTGTCGTCGGTTTCATGAACCTTGTCATGGTCTTCTTCGGAAAGCCGTACATAGATTGCAGACTATCCGATCTCTGTTGTCTTGTGTTTTCATAAGTGTTCCACCTTCCTGATGGAACGACCGTCATAAAGTATTATAGTACTACTATGTGGTATTGTCATATTTAGTTTGGAGCCGCGGACTAAAATTTCCAAGTTATGTCGATCGCTTGCGTTCCTGATTTTGGATCGCGTTTATGTACATAGACTGATTCTATAAGCATCGAAACCTTAGTCTTATCTAGGTGGTTAAAGTCGGCGGCTTTAAGAACTGTTTCCATTCTTATGGATTCAGCTGCTATTGATTCATTCAGATGGAGTAATTCGCTCGAAGCACGTTTCGATTTCAATCTGAGCTTGTCTACGTCGTTTCTGATTCTGCTTAATGCAGAATTAAAATCGTCAATAGACATACCATCTGTAGCGCGTTTGAGATATAGATCGCGGCTGCTCTGCTCGTAGGCCGTGATTTCCTTCTCAATGAGCTCGACAGCGGTTTTCAGCCTGTTTCTCTCCTGAATAAGATCGGCGGACTGCGCATCCTGACATATGCCTATTTGGACGCGATCATCGGAGTACCTATCGGCAAGATTCTTCAACTCATGGAGAATTGCGCTTTCAAGATGCTTCTCGGATATGAATGCACCTTTGCAGTGCGAAGGGCTTTTTTTCTGGTCGGGCAGAAAGGGTACGTTCGTATCCCGTTTTACGTAAAGTTTTTCCTTTTGTAAGAATTTTTCCACAGCTTGCACAACGGACTTCCTTACCGAAAATGCCTGGGGAAAGTTCTTTTTTGCTCGTGAAGATTGTGAGCTCCGGCTTCCTTCCTTGCTTTAAGTTCTCTACGCAATAACTCATCGTCAATGATTGCCGGATGATGGCCACTGTGCGAACCCATTGGTCTTTGGAATATTTTTTTGCTGTGAAATTGGCCTTCAGGTGTGAGTTGTCGTCCTTGGCACAATGTGCCCAGGTATGTTTCATTATGTAGGATCGAATATATGCAACCTGCAGACCAAAGTGAGCTTGAGGGACGATTATACCATGAGTAGCCCGTTAATTTGGCATAAGACGTTGGGTTCGGTATCCCCTCTTCATTTAGTGTTCGAGCTATAGTAGGCGCCCCGATGCCTCCGGCGTGCATTTCCCAAATTCGCCTTACGACTGAAGCCGCAACTGGATCAATGATAAAACAGTTGATATCGTCTGGATCCGGACGATATCCGTAAGGTAGGACAGAGCCAGTGTATTTTCCCCTGATTCTTTTAAGTTTTAAAGTAGCCTTTATGTTGTCTGATAGGTTCTCTAGGTACCACTGATTTACAAGTCCGTTGATCTGCCTGGCTTTTTGTTGCCTTTAACCGATGTATCCGCTCCGTCGACCATGCCGACGAACCGGATACCCAAATTGGGAAGAGACCGTGGATGTATTTTTCCACGAGCTGCATGTCTCTGGTAAAGCGCGATTGGTTTTTTACAAAGAATGATATTGAACTTTCTAAGCGAGGCATCTCGTATCAATCTATTGAATTCGAGGACGGTCCCGTGCAACTCCGGAAAGATTATCGTCGCAGTAAATATCGAAAATTTGCCATCCGTTGATTTCGGCAAAATCGGTAAGCATCGATTTTTGGTTTTGGATACTTCTACTGAGATTATCTATTTTGTTTTCGTCGAGATCTTCCTTCGATAGACGACAGTAGATTGCGACGGTCTGTGGTGTTTCAATTTGCATTTGTCCATCCTCCTTTGGGACGATGGAATGTCGTCTGTTTGCAGTTCAGTATTATCATACTATCGTTTTACAGTATTGTCGATTTGGGTTATCTGTCCTATTTCTGAATAAGCAAGCGATTCTCTTTGGATGATTTTCGCTATACAAATGTTGAACCTCTTCTTGATTTCTTCCTCCGTTTTCCCCTTGAAGATATTTGTGCAGATGACGGTTGTTCCATTCTTCATTGTTTGATCTCCTTTTTTCTTTTCTCAGACATTTACGCGTCGTTGTCTAAAAGTGCAA
>VOFH01002503.1_pt1 | contig 38435 bp, 71 predicted proteins | sample 5384091 | NCBI WGS metagenome assembly VOFH01 (sample SAMN12384727, study PRJNA508395) | human gut metagenome | isolation source: healthy gut G | host: Homo sapiens
GCGCGTATTGGGCGTGCAAGGACGGATCCGGACTACCGTCATCGCCATGCTCGGCGACGACCCCGAGGATTATATGGCGCTCGGCGGTGAAGAGTGGCTGGTGATTCGCCTCGGTGTTAATGAACATTATTGACTATGTCGCCCGGGAAAAAAGGACTGGTCATCACAACTATCCCATGAACGCATCGAAAAGCAATGGCATGGCTCAAATTACACGGAAACGAAAAAATAGGCATTGCGGGGCCTCAACGACAGGTACCCTCGCCCTGACGGCAGCATCGATATTCAACGACATTTCTCCTAACCATTGCAATGACACCCAGCGACTTTATTGTGGCAGGGGTTCATGCAGCAAAAAAAGGATAGCTGCAAGGAATGGCCAATGGTGGGAGAATCACTCTTTTTCTTACGAGAGCCACCATATGCGTTTTGCTATCAGCACCCGGACTATTGGCGCATAATCTCCGGAGGTCCAAACGCACCGGCAATATGATTGCGCCTCCCACAAGCTGTTTGACGACTCTGAAGCAACACGCACCAATTACCGAGGAGGAATTCATAAAGGTCGGGAGAATATCCGCGGCAAACTGTTTCTTGTCAGCGCAGAGCGGATTACTACGCAAAATCCATGATGACAAAGCCGATGAAATGGTTTTGCCGCAAGAGCGGTAAGAGCAAATTCACCGAAAAGGACATTGCCAGCATGAAGGCGACCGCTGCCTTGAAAGCCGCCGACCGCAACCCATATTCGTGGAACATGGAGTTTTACGAATATCCAGACGGCAGCGGCTACGAGGGACGCTTCACCAAATGCGGCATCTGTGTGCTGATGAAAAAGCTGGGGCTATATGACCTCACTCCCGCGCTGTGCCGTCTGGACTACACCATGAGCAAAGCCGGCGGCGTGGCCGACTTTGTGCGGCAGTACACCCTCGCCTCCGGCGGACCCTACTGCGACTGCGGATATAAAAAGAAGGGCTTCGCGAAGCCTGGGACGGAGGCCGGACGATGAAGGGAACCTATCTCTCCCGTGATTTTCGGGAGACTGCGGCACAGTGCTTTCCCTCGCAGGCCAAGGAGCTGAATGCATTTTTTGATACGCGGTTGAATGTGCTGCTGGCTGAAAATGCAGATGCAAGCAAGGAGAAGCAATACCACCTCCAGCGGCAAATATTACCGGGCATTGCGGCCTACGAAACCTTGCAGCGGGTCATGCCGAAAGAGGAGGCGCTGCAAATCGTTCACGGCTATGTGGAGCGGCTGGCGAGAACGAGTCACAAACAGCTTGCCACCCTGCTGCTCATACCGGGTCTTTACCGCCTTGTTCCCGGCGTTTTTGTCAAGTCCACACGGAGCGTTTTCGGCCCGGCGGCGGGCTTTGACTCAAAGGAGCTGCAGGTCGGCAACGGTATATGGCGTGTGGATATGATGAAATGTCCATATCATGACACCTGCGTGGCATACGGATGTCCTGAGCTGTGCTGCTGCTTTTGCGACAGCGACGACATCAGCTACACCGGTCTTCATCCGAAGCTCATTTGGCATCGAACAAAAACGCTGGGGCGCGGCGATGACCGCTGCGACTTTTGCATGAAGATCAGATAATAGGGGGAGGCAGATTGGTATGGAAATCAAACGATTCGGTACATGGCATTTCTGGCATACTTTCTTGTTTTGTATAAACCACGATGGAAGACGAAGGAAATGGGAACATATGCCCGATTTGCACGCAGACTGAGAGGAGAAAAACAATGATCGTACTGCAACTGCTGCTTTATTGTCTGCTGTTTACCGCAATGGTAAAAATCGCTGTGATCGGCGGTGCTGTCAATGGACTGTACTTTTATCCCAAGGAGGTGCAGGATCGCGCCATCGAACTGGGACTGATCGACCGCAATACGATGAACCGGAAACGAAAATGCTTTATGATACCGTTCTTTATCGTGATGCTTGCTGCTCTTGTGCTGATCATCGGTTTGTGGAACGGGGCTTCCTCCTTTGGTGAGGCCTATTGGCAGGCGCTGCTGTTTCTTGAGGTTATGAATATCTATGACGGCGTTATAATCGACAAGCTATGGGTCGGGCACAGCCAGTTTTGGGTGCTGCCAGGGCTTGAAGATGCGCCGTTCGTGCAGACCTGGAGGCAGGTGCTGAAAAAGCGAAGCATACTGGCGCTGATCTGGGTTGCGGGAGCGGCAATTGTCGGCGGTATTGTCCATTTGATTTTCTAAGAAGTTGGAAATTGCCCAAATGAAAAGCAGAATCATGAACTGCAATTGGAGGCAAAAAAGATGAAGACGGAGAAACCGAAAAGCTGATTCGATGGTACATTCTCGGTGCGATCGGAGCAGTTCTGATGGCTGCCGGCGATTGGCTGCTGGGATGCATTCCGCTGCAGGAAACGGACACCGAAATGTTCAACAGAGCCTGTTATCTGTCTGGCTCTTATGGGCTGTGGAGGCCCGTGCTTACCGTTGGACTGGGAGCGATTGGGGGCTTTCTCTATTACTTTGTGGTAAAAGCACTGAATGCGGACATTGATACAAAGTACAGAAAACAAAGATCATTCAGTATCTGTGCGGAATTTTCACCGTTGCGGTGGCGCTGACTATCCACACCTGGGTGGCCACCATGGCATGGTATACCACCTATCTGGGGCCGCGCATCGGAGAAGAAGCTGCCATCGTGGCGGTCACAGCCTATCAAGATGACATGCTCCCCCCGCAATTCTCCCCATGTATGTTCCGATGCTATTGTTTTTGGGATCCATTTCGTGATGCTGCTTGCCGGTAAAAACCCGTTATCCCAGGTGGATGCTCGTTTTCCATCCGGTCACATGGAATCTTCTGCTGGTTGCTGTTCCCGATATTTTGCACAGGCCATGCAGGTGCCCGCCGCCACATGGATGTCCGTAATGAGCCAAAGCAGCACGAACAGCGCAATCGTGATCTGGTGCATCGCGGCTGCGGTTTATGAGAGAAGTCACACTCAATAAAAAAAGGAGTCTTGAATATGAAACCTGACTACAAAAAACTGGATTCCCAAGGGAATGCTGGTTTCGCTTATCGCGGGAACGGTGCTGTCCCTTGCGCTGCTGCTCGTTTTCGGCGTATTCGGCATCGGTGTGAGCGGAAAGCTGCGCGTCGCGCTGGGAGTGGTATTCGGCGTCGCCTTTGTCGTTTGTGTAAAGTACACAGAGCGGTGCGTGTATGCCTATCGGAGCTTTTCCTATGACGGCGAGCGCAAGCTCTCAAAGCAGATCATTGAAGGAACGGCGGAGCATATCACACCCCGGAGGGCGGCGTGGGGCTGGATGTGGGCTGCGGCAGCGGCGCGCTGACCATTGCCTGCGCAAAGCGCAATCCGCAGGGGAAAATGATCGGTATCGACCGCTGGGGCAAGGAATACGCCTCCTTCAGCCTGCCGCTGTGCGAAAAAAACGCCGCTGCGGAGGGCGTGAAAAACGTTTCGTTCCGGCGTGGAAACGCCGTGAAGCTGGATTTCCCCGACGAGAGCTTCGACGCAGTGACCAGCAACTATGTCTATCACAATATCACAGGGCAGACAAGCAGGCACTTCTGCGGGAGACCCTGCGGGTGCTGAAAAAGGGCGGAACGTTTGCCATCCACGACCTGATGTCGCCCCGCAGATACGGCGATATGCAGGCATTTGTCCAAAAGCTCAGGAACATGGGCTATGAGCGCGTGGAGCTGATGGACACGACCGACGGCAGCTTCATGACGCCGAAGGAAGCCGGACGCCTGATGCTTCGCGGTTCAACATTGCTGGTGGGAAGAAAGTAAGGCGGCGATGACATCAGCAATTCTGGTCTGCATCCTAGGCTTGTTTGGCAGAGAACCATGTCGCTGGGGCACGGCGGCGAACACTGTGACTATTACATTACATGACATGAAGTAGAAAAACGGAGAAGCTCGTATCGGTCAATGGCTGATACGAGCTTCTCTTTATATTTCTTAGATTGTGCTGCTTCAGACCTTCCACCCGGCAGCCTGCTTGCGTTCCACCACAAAGCGGCGGTAAAGGCCGTCCACAGCCACCAGCTCGTCATGCGTGCCCTGCTGAACGATCTCGCCGTGATCGACAACATAAATTTGGTCGGCGTTGCGCACGGTTTTCAGCCGGTGGGCAATCATAATGACCGTCTTGTCATGGGTCAGCTCCGAGACAGCCTCCATCAGCTCCTTTTTCATTCTCGGGATCAACATTGGCCGTGGCCTCATCCAGGATGAGGATGGGTGCGTCCTTCATAATCGCCCGGGCGATAGAGATGCGCTGGCGCTCGCCGCCGGAGAGTGTCGCGCCGCCCTCACCGATGACGGTGTCAAAGCCGTTCGGCAATGCCATGATAAAGTCGTAGCAGCGGGCTTTTTCGCCGCAGACTTTACTTCCTCCATGGAGGCGTCGGGCTTACCGAAGCGGATATTGTTGGCGATGGTGTCGGAGAACAGATAGACCCGCTGAAACACAAAGGAGAAATTGCGGATCAAACTGTCGTAGCTGTATTCCCGCACATCGTGCCCACCAAGGCTCACGCTGCCTGACTGCACATCCCAGAACCGCGCCATAAGATTGCACAGAGTGGTCTTGCCGCTTCCGGAGGGGCCGACGATGGCGACAGTCGTTTCTCCGGAATGGTCAGGGATACATCGTGCAGAATGGGCTTGCTGTCATAGGAGAAATCCACATGGGAAAGTGTGATGTCTTCGCGTTCCGGCGAAAGCTCCTCCCCGTCAATATCCATGGGTTCTACACGCAGAATCGCGTTTGCCTTATCCACACCGATGTCAATGGAGCGGAACAAAGCCGAAAAGCTTCCGGCAGAATCCAGCTGCTAAAAGAGAATGAACGAGCAGATCAGCATCAAAAGGCAGTTCGTCAGCTCCATAGTGCCGCCGAAGTAAAAGCCGATGGCAGCGGTGCAGACGGCAACGCCGGTGAGCTTGTTGACGATGAACTGCGCCAGCATATAAAGAACAGACGGTATCTCCATGGCGAAGGAAGCCTTGCGGGCTTCCTCCACCGCGCCGTGTACCTGCGTTGCGGAGTCGTGAGTCAGGTCAAAATTTTGACCTCGGCGATGCCCCGCACATATTCCAGCACCTTGGAGACAAGCCGCTCGTCGGCATTGAACTTCCGCTGGGGAAAGGGTCTGCTCAGCTTGCTGCATGGCGGCATTGACGGCGAAGAACAGCACCAGTCCGGTAAGCGTAATAAGCCCCATACGCCAGTCAAAGAGGAACATCATCGCCGCAATGATGCCGGAGGTCAGAAAGCCCCTCGTTGTGACCATGACCACCCGTGTGGCAATGTTGGCCATGTTCTCCATGGTGTTGGTGGTAACGGAGGTCACCTCGCCCAGGCTATTGTCATTGAACCAGCCCATAGGCAGATACCGTAGATGCTCCGCAATCTCAATTCGCTTGTTGGCGCAGGCACGGTAGCCCGCACGGGTCTGGAGCATGGTAGCCTTCATATTGATGGCAATTGTAATGATCAATGAGATCACGATAATGCCAAGACTCGTCCAGAGCGTCGGCACGGTGACATTCTTTGCAGCAGCGCCTGAATGACGATGGCGGTGGCGGGAATCCGCATGGCGGAGCAGATGGCGCTGACCACGCCCAGCCAGATGGACGCAACAAACAGATTGCGGTTGTCAGTGCCGCAGAAGGCGAAGAACTTTTTCAGTGTCCTGAGCATTATGCCACCTCCCCCATCGTCTTTGACGCTGATGTGGGCTTCCCACATGGTTTGATAAAGCAGGCAAGAGACAAGCAGCTCTGCCTGTGTTCCGGTGGCTTCGATTTTGCCGTGATTCACGACAATGATCTGATCGGCATCGGCGATGGTAGACAGGCGGTGGGCGATGACCAGCAGGGTCTTACCCCGTACCAGCTTTGCCAGTGCCGACTGGATGACCGCCTCATTCTCCGGGTCGGTGTAGGAGGTGGCCTCGTCCAAAATGACGATAGGTGCATCCTTCAGCATAGCCCGGGCAATGGAGATGCGCTGCCGCTCACCGCCGGAGAGGTGTCCGCCGGATGCACCGCATACGGTCTGATAGCCGTTCTCCAGCCCCATGATGAACTCGTGGCAGCCGCACTTCTTCGCCGCGGCAATCACTTCCTCGTCGCTTGCACCCTTTTTGCCCATACGGATATTGTCCATGACAGAAAGGTCAAAGAGGTAGTTATCCTGCGACACATAGGCGATGCGCTTCGTGCACTCCGCCAGCGGAAGTGTACGGATGTCCACGCCGCCCAGCTCGATGGCACCGTCCTTTACATCCCACAGAGAGGCGATCAGCCGGGCGATGGTGGACTTTCCGCTGCCGGAGGGGCCAACAAGAGCATTGACTGTCCCCGGGGCAATGTGTAGATTGACTCCGTGCAGTACCTCCTTGTCGTGATAGGCAAAGCGGACATCTTTCAGCTCGATGGAGTTGTCCGCAGGGAGCTTTTCCGCCGTCGCTGGGCGCTGCATATCCTCACCGGACAGCACCTCCGCCACCTCGTCCACGATGGTCTTGACCTGTACAATGTCATCGGTGTAGGAGAAGGCGGTGATCAGCGGCTGCATAACGCCGAAGGACAGAACGATAACCGTTAGGAACGTCTCTGCCGACAGAGTGCCATGCATATAAAGAACGCAGCCCACCGGTAAAATACCCAGCAGCGTAGAGGGAAATATCGCCATGCCCGCCACCTGCCCGAAGAGGCTGCCCCGCATCCAGTCGATGAAGCAGTCTGCCCCTTCCTTTGCAGCAGAGACAAACTTTGCGTAGCTGGTTTTGGACTGACCGAAGGCCTTGATGACCTCAATGCCGCTGATGTATTCCACAGCCGTGTCGTTCAGCGCCTTTGTCGCGGTGACCGTGCGCTGAAACTTCTCGTGATAGCCGCTGAACATGGACATAAAGCAGATAATGCCCAGCGGCACGACGATCAACATGGAAAGCCCCATGCGCCAGTCCTCGAGGAACAGCAGCACCAGCACCGCCAGCGCACCGACGATGTTGGCAGTCATTTCCGGCAGCAGGTGGGCAAGGGTGGTTTCGATGGAATCGACCCGCTCAACGATGATGTTCTTTATACGAGCCGGAGGAACGATCCAGCACCGTGCCAAGGGGCAGCGTCGCCAGCTTGTCCAGCAGCCGGACGCGGGTATTGGCCAGCACATGGAACGTCGCATGGTGGGAAAGCGAGGTGGACACGCTGTGCAGCAAATAGCGCAGCACCCAGAAGCCCGCCATCCACGCGCAGAACGTCAGGCAGTACATCAGCTCCGCCGTGCCGTCTACCAGTGCGGTGATGAGCCGGATGATGATGAAATACGGAATAAGCGAGCAGGCGACGCCCAACAGCGCCGCGAGGACACTCAGAGCGTACTCGCCGTACCGCCCTTTTGCCAGCTCTGCCAGCCACGAGGCGGCGGGAGCGACGGCTCAATTTCTTTCATGATGAACTCCTTTCGACTGCATTACGCAGCAAGATGCTTTTTCACAATCCGCTTGCCGATCATTGCGCCGATAAAGGCCGCCACGATCACACCGGCCACCAGCGCCACGGACACCCAGGACTGCAGCATCTGGGATGCGGCAAGGATGGCGTCCTGACGGCCATCGGTGACCATCTGATCCGCCATAGCCTTGGCAGCGATCGCATAGGGAATGATGGTGCTGCCGAAGGCAGCCAGTACCTGATTGATGACATAACTGACGGTCAGAGCCTTCACGTTGCCGTAGCCCATCTTCCACAGCAGCAGTTCAGCAATGACACCGGAGAGAATAAAGAGGATGATGTACGGCAGGTATCCGCCCATAATGGCACGGACGATGCTGTAAATGAGGATCGCACCGGGCTTTTTCACCTTCGTGCCGATGATGAAGTAGACGATGCCCTCCAGCAGGGCGAAAAACACCGGCATCAGAATGATGGTAATGGGCGTTGCGTACAGGACGGAGCTGGCGAAGAAAAATGACCACATTGATCAGAGCCAACAGGACAACAGTGATGATGTCCTTGACTTTCAGTTTATTGGGGTTTGCAGTACTCATGGGAAAGACTCCTTTTTGAATGAAATATGGTTGAACGTCGCAGAGACGGCGATCACAGGATAAGGCCGGCGGCGATCGATGCTGCCAGCAGGACGCAGAACACAACATCCCACGCAGAAAACCGAAGCGACAGATAGTTGCTTTTTGCGGCGGGTTAAGTCGATGCCCCGTGTTTCGGCGGAGGCAGACAGCGTCTCGGCGATGCGGATAACGCGCAAAGCCATCGGCACGGTCAGTATTTCGATATAGGATGACAGCGCTCGCAGCTTTCTGAAGCGGCGATGTGAACACGCCCCGGGTGCGGATGGATTGCCGCAGCAGCTTCATATCCCCGGACAACACCGGGAAAGCGGAAGATCACCGCCACGATCATGATAAATCGTTCCGGCAGGTGCAGATTACGCAGCGCCGCCAGGGTACGGCTGGCTTCATTCCGCCCGATCAGCGTCCGCATGGAAATGCCAACGGCAATGATACGCGGGAACAGCACTAACATAAAGGAAAACACCGTGCCCGGCAGCATGGCGTTAGCCGCCCACAGCACCCCAAAGCTTATCCCGCCCGCGATTGCCGTTCCGAGCCATCCGTCTGTTGCGGTCAGCAGGATCAGTGCCGTATAACCGGCATAGACTAAGTGGTTGTTGGCTGTGGAGATCACGACCAGCAGGGCCAGCCAGTAAAGCAGCTTCGTTGCCGGGTGGAATCGTTCTTTATGCTGTTTTTTCGCAGGAGCATCGGAAAGATGAAAGCCCTCCATATATCGTTGGGCTGCTTGCAAATCTCGTTCCGAATGAACGGGAAATTCTATTTCTGCATGCCCATCCGACAGCCCAATGCAGTGGTCACACGCACCTGCAATTAGCTCAGGGTCGTGGGTGATGATGAGAACAGTCTTTTTCTTTCCGCATCTCCCGGATCAGCGCCGCGCACCGCTCCAGACTTTCCGCGTCCTGTCCTGCTGTCGGCTCGTCCAGTATGACGATCGGCTTGTCGGATAGATACGCCATCATCAGCGTCAGACGCTGCATCTGCCCGCCGGAGAGGGAAAAGGGATGCCGGTTGCGGCAGTCCCATAGATCCATACTTTTCAGCAGCGCTTCCGTTTTTGCTTCAAACTCCGGTGTCACCGCATGGCCGTATTGCAGTTCGTGCAGGACGGAGCCTGTGAAGAACTGGAACTCCGCCTCCTGTAGGATGAACAGCACTTGCTTTTGCAGCTGCTTTGGATTTTGCGACTTTCCGAAAAGCATGATCCTGCCGCCGGAGGGGCGGTAAAGCCCTGCAATCAGCTTGCCGATGGTCGTTTTGCCGCAGCCGTTTGCGCCCACAAGGCCGACGATCTCATGCTCACGGACGGAAAAGCTGACACCAGAGAGGGTATCTCCGGCCTTCCTGCCGTATGTATAGCGGACATCTGAGACGGCAAGCGCCGTCGGCGCGGTTTCGGCAGCGGCTCTTTTCTTCGGCACGGTGATCTCCGCAAGGTCGAGCGTGCGCAGAGAAAGTGTTTGTCTCCGCTCCACTGAGAACGTCTTTGCCCCTGCGGCAGTGTATTTCCTTTGATCTCGCCGTCTGCCATGACTCAAAATTCATCGGCAATGTCCGCAAGATAGTAGAGTCGGTGCTCGCTGAGCAGCAGCGTTTTGCCCTGCTTTTTTCAGGGCAAGCAGAATCTCTTTTAACTGCTGCGTGGCTGCAAAGTCCAGATTGGCTGTGGCTCATCCAGCAGAAAATATCTGTGTCCATTGCCCACGCAGACAAGATGGAGATGAGCTGTCGCTCGCCGCTGGACAGCGCATAAACGTTGCGATCCTTCAGCCGCTCCAGGTGAAAGATCCGGAAGGCCTCGTCCACCCGCCGCCGGATTTCATCCTGCGGCAGACCGTGATTTTCAAGACCGAAGGCCACTTCATTGAGCTGTTCACGGTGAAAAACTGGCTGCGAGGATCCTGAAAGACCGAGGCGGCCAACTCGCCGATCTCGCCGCCGATACGTATTCCGGCGGTGTCCTGCCCATTCAGGCGGCAAAAGCCTTTTTAGCTCTCCTCGTAAAACTGGGGATTAATCCGTTGATGCACCGTAGCAGTGTGGACTTTCCGCAGCTGCTGCCGCCGCAGAGCACCACACAGCGTCCGGCTGGGATGCTGCCGCCGACTTTTTGCAAGGTGGGCTGCTTTTCTTCTGCATATTGAAATTCAAATTCAAAATCTATCATCGCAAACTCTTTTCTTATTAGTTAGCCGTCTCTAACCATCGGCCGTAAGAAACGGACGGATGGACCGTCCGAATTAACTTTTCGGATTTATTGCAAGGTATCGCATAGCTGCCGCCAGCCGGCGTTGGTAAAGTCAAGGACCGCCTGTAAGCAGGTAAGCATTCTACCTTCCTCCATGTGCTGATCCAGCAGCTGGCGGAAGTGCCAGAACTGTGAGCCCATCAAAAGACGGATCGCATCGGCATTTGGCGCTTTCCCATAGATATGCGAAAAGAATTCCACTGTTTGTTCCGCTTTTTTGATCCATTAGTTTATGCAGCACGGTTTCCATGGAGCTGCCATCACTGCGGCAGAAAAATAAAGTGCAGTCATTGCAGTGCTCGGTCAGCAGTTGAAAATATGCCTGTTCTTCGGCGTTTATGGCGCGGAGGATATCATCCGGCGCGCGCTGCACTTTGCTTTTTCGTATTCTTCCGCGATGGGAGCAAAGAGAACCTGCATCGTCTCAAAAAATCCTGAAGCAGACTGGCAAACAACGCGTCTTTATTCTTGTATCTTGTGTAGATTGCCCCCGTAGTAACACCGGCTTTTCGGCGATCTTGTGCAGAGAGGCTTTCTGAAAGCCGTAAGCAAGAAATTCCGAATAAGCAGCCTGAATGATCCCATCATCCAGGGAATGATCCCTATTGGCCATGTCTTCACTCCTCTGCGTCTAAATAATAACATCATTATCGATAACGACATTATTATAGCGTTCTTTTTGCTGCTTGTCAATGCGAATTGCACACTGCTTTGCAAAACACTCCTTGACAAATCTCGTCTCAGAAAGCCCTGCTGAGCAAATACGCCGCCGATCATGGATTTCGGAACACCCGGTTCTTCGTGGACGATGGCTTCTCAGAAACCAGCTTTCAAAGGCCGGGGTTCCAGGAGATGATGCGATATGTGGAGGATTACATCGTATCCGCTGTAATTGTCAAAGACCTGTCCCGGCTGGGCCGGGAGTATTCCCTACATGGGGCGATTGAGGATTTCATCTTTCCTGCCTATGACGTCCGCTTTATTGCGATCAACGACGATGTGGACAGCGCCAAAGGGAAAATGATTTTGCGGTGTTCAAAATGTATTCAACGACTACTACGCCAAGGATACCAGCAAGAAAATCCGGGCAGTGGTTAAGATGCGGGGCAAACGGGGAACATCTCGCCAGCAATCCGCCCTATGGGTACATAAAAGATCCGCAGGACAAAAAGAAATGGATTGTGGACGAAGAAGCGGCAAAGGTGGTGCAGCGCATTTTCAACCTCTGCATTGCGGGGAAAGGCCCTATGCAGATCGCAAAAATCCTCACAGACGACAAAGGTGCTGACCGTCACCGCCTATCACGCAAGGCAGAAAGGCTGGACCATGCCGGAGAACCTATACCGTTGGAATACCAACGCCGTGCTTAGAATTTTGGAGCGGCGGAGTACACGGGCTGTACCGTAAACTTCAAACTTATACCAAGTCCCTGAAATTCAAAAGCGGATGGAGGATTTGGACCGGATTATCCAGCATATCTATGAGGATAATGTGCTGGGAAAGCTGTCTGACAGCCGGTACTTAAAATTATCCCGCCAATATGAGAAGGAACAGGCGGAAATTGAGCAGCTTGCCGCCGTATTGGAACGGGAAATTGAGGCACAGGCCGGGCAGGTTTCCGATGTGAACGAGTTTCTGAAGCTGGTGGACAAGTACCTGGATATTCCAGAACTCGACGCCGCCATCCTCAATGAGCTTGTGGAGCAGGATCGTGGTGCACAGCCCGGTAAGGGAGAGAACGGAAGGAAGCAGGTGCGAATCGACCTGTATTTCACCTATGTGGGGCAATCCGCATTCCTTTGAAGATTGGAAGGAGTCCTTAAACGAATCGGAACCGGCGTGACTTGACACGCCGGTTCTCAAAAAATTCTTTTTTACTTTTATGGGACGTTGCCTAAGCGGGGGCTATTCTTTTGGCACAGATTGGAAATTGTGAAAAGTTATGGATAAATTGTGGATTTTATTGCTGTGTCAACTACTGGGTGCTATAATAATATGGTAAACACTTGTGGCTTTGGTGATGGGGAGGCGTGTTCATGTACGATATGTATGATTATCATTTGCATTCCACCCATTCTGGGGATGGAAAGGTACCGGACATCGTGCAGGCCATGGCGGCCATTGAGCGCGGCGTGAAAGAGATCTGTTTTACGGACCATTTCGACGTGGATTTTCCCAATGCACCAACGATGGATTTCGAGGTGGATATTCCTACCTATCACGATGATATACAGTTTGTACGAGAACAGTTTTCCGATAAACTCTCGGTAAAATGGGGCATCGAGGTGGGTATGCAGCCGGATGAGCGTATCATGGCGGAGAACCAATCGGCGGCTGGCCGGCTGGGAGTTTGATTATATGATCGCCTCTGTACACTGCAACCCTGGCAACGATTACCACCGCGCTTCCTCCTGGGAAGGGGTTACCAAGCAGGATACTGAAAACCTATATCGCCCTGCTCAAATATGGTATCACCCATATGGATCGATACAGCTGTATCGGACATCTGACTTATTATTCCCGCTATACGCCGCAAAAGGATCGCATGATGACCTATCAGGATGCACCGGACGAAATCGATGATCTATTCAAACTCATCATCCAATCCGGCCACGGCACAGAGATCAACACCTCAGTATATGATACGCTGGGCTTCTTTTGCCGGATTATGATATTGTCCGCCGTTATAAGGAATTGGGCGGAGATCATCACGACGGGCTCGGATTCCCACAATGCTGTGCGCATTGCGGCAAACTTCCAGCCCGCCATGCAGATGATTCAGCGCGCCGGCTTTGACTACATCTGTTCGTTTGATAAGATGAAGCCGGTATTCCATAAGTTCTAACTTGTCACCCATATCAAATCCGCAGCACCCAATCTTGGGCTGCGGGGTTTTATTTTGCATGGCGCTTCAGGCGTACTATCCCTTGCTTAGCTCTACCAACAGCAGAGGGACTAGAGAGAACAGCAGCGTAACGCCCCACTGCGCCAGGGAGCGTAGTCAGCTTGAAAAAAGCTGCGGGCGGCGGTAGAAAAACAATGGCAGCCAAAATGACGGCAGACGCTGTCATCGCCCAGAAAAGCGAACGGTTATGCGTCGAGGCGTGAAAGACCGATTCACATTGGAACGCTGATTGAGCGAATGAAAGAGCTGAAATGGCCAAGACACAGAACGCCATCGTAACCCCTGCCGTATAACCGGCCTGGCTCTGCCCGATAAGATATGGCCATGGTGCTGCCTGCGATGAAGAGTCCGTGAAGAATCACGCGGCGGATCAATCCGCGCTCAAACAGCGTACCGGATCTTACGGGCGGTTCGTGCATGATATTGGCGTCCGCAGGATCCACGCCTAGTGCAATGGCGGGCAAAGAATCGGTGGCCAGGTTGATCAACAGGATGTGAACAGCCAAAATCGGCGGTTCCCAATTCAATACCGTGGCAATGAAAAGCACCAGGATCTCTGCGATATTGCCGGCCAACAGAAATTGGATTACCTTTTTGTATGTTGCGATATACACGCCTTCCTTCGCGGATGGCATACTCAATGGTGGTAAGTTATCGTCCAATAGGATAACGTCGGCAGCGTCTTGGCCACATCCGTACCGCTTTGCCCCATGGCTACGCCGATATCCGCAGCTTTTTAGTGCAGGAGAGTCGTTTACGCCATCCCCTGTCATGGCCGCCACTTCGCCGATCCGCTTGAGTGATTGGATGATGCGCAGCTTATCCGTTGAGACACACGGGCAAACACCGTGGTGGTTTTTACCTTTTCATCCAAGGCTTTGTCGGACATGGCGTGCAGCTCGTTCCCCTCTATCACGGGTATTGCCTTCACGGAAAATCCTGTTGCTGTTTTGGCAATGGCCATCGCCGTTATCTTATGATCTCCGGTGATCATAATGGTACGAATGCCGGCCCTGTGGCAGGTCTCCCACCGCCGTAATGACTTCTTTGCGCGGCGGATCTATCATACCACAAGCACCGATGAAGGTCAGATCATACTCGATATTTTCGTCATCATCTTCTGGAACAGCCTGCATTTTTTCATTGCAAATCCCAGAACGCGTAGAGATTGCGAAGACATGTCATAGCATAGCTGCAGAATATTTTTCGCTCCTGCTCGGTCATAGGCCGCGGCCCTTCCGCTGTCAGCATTTGTGTACATAGCGGCAGCATTTCATCTACGGCGCCCTTGGTATAGGCATAGAAAGCGCCATTCTCCTCATGAACAGTGCTCATGCGTTTTCTATCGGAATCAAAGGGTTGTTCAAATACGCGCGGATAGGCCTTCTCATGTACAAGCTGGTCAATACCAAACGCATCGGCCAAATAAATCAGCGCTCCTTCGGTGGGATCGCCCAATATTTTGCCAGGATGGTCCGGGTCCAGTGAGGCATTGTTGCAAAGCGCCGCGGCATGTACCAAGGTGCGATAGGCCGGGGTACCAGAAAGAGCGGCTTTGCGGCGGGAAGAGCCTTGCACAGCAAAATCCTCCGCCACGGCAAGTTGGGTCACGGTCATTTTGTTTTGTGTCAGCGTTCCTGTTTTATCGCAGCAAATGACGGAAGCGCTGCCCAGGGTCTCCACGGCTGGCAGCTTGCGCACCAGTGCTTGGCGCTTTGCCATGCGTTGTACGCCCAGCGCCATGACAATGGTGGCGGTGGCCGGCAGCCCTTCCGGGATGATAGAAATGGCCAATGAAACAGCTGTCATCAGCAGCGGCACCAGCGGGCGTCCATATAGCATCCCAATGATAAAGATCAGCACACAAACGACCAAGCCGACAACGCTCAGCGTTTTGCCGACGGAGTTCAGCTTTCTCTTGAGCGGGGTATCCGTTTCATCCTGCGTATCCAAAGCGCCGGCGATCTGCCCTACCTCGGTGTGCATTCCTGTGCCAACGACGACGCCGGTACCGTTGCCGTACATAACAATGGAGGGAGGTATAGGCCATGTCGCCCAAAGGAGCCTCTGCAGATACCAGCATTTCAGCGTCTTTTTCACGGGAACGGATTCGCCTGTTAATGAAGCCTCTTGGATCTTCAGATTGGATGAGTCTATCAGCCATATCGGCGGGAACAATACTGCCGTCCTCCAAATATACGATGTCTCCAGGTACGAGTTCACTGGCTGGGACAATGCTTTCTTCCCCGTTGCGCAGCCACGTGCCTGCGGAGAACTGAGACTGCGCAAGGCAGCCAAAGCATCAGGCTTTTTTTTCCTGTACGACGCCAATGATAGCATTGACAATGACGATCGTTAGAATCAAATGGCTTCAATCCATTCATTGAGAAGCCCGACAGCAGTGCGGCTCCCAAAGGATTAGTACCATCACATCGGTAAGTTGCTCAAAAACATCTTTCCTACGCTTTTGGGGAGATTGCCGCAATTCGTTTTTCCATACTCTTTGAGTCTTTTGGGCTGCCTCGGCATCGCTTAGCCGTCTTCAGAAGTTTGATAGTCGCGGTACACTTCTTCTAACGGCATGGAATGCAGGCTGTTGTTTGTGATTTTCCATATCTGGAAAGATCACTCCTTTCATAGTATAGTAGTTTTGGCTTTAGCCATGCTAATTGCATACAAAAGACATAGCCCCGACCTTTTCCTTGGAAAAGCAGGCTATGCCTTGCATGCAACAAATATGGAATTTGAATCATTTTTTGGGGTGGTGTCGCCTGTATCAGCGCTAAATTCATCGAAAAAATCGTGCTCCCTGCAAACCAGCAGGTTTTGTATAGGCTTAGTATAATGGGAAGGAAGCATTCTGTCAAGAATGAGGTCATAAAACAGAAAAACTGGAGCATAGTTTCAAAAGATTTCCGGCGCCTGTGTATCGCCGTAAGTCCAGTCAGCGGTAAAAATATAAGCGCCCGCTGGCTGGTAATCACACGCCAAGCTGCGCAGCGATCTCCAGCCTTGGGGTCTTTGGCGTCAGCGTACCTGCAAAGGGCAGCGTACGATTTCTTCTTTCCTGGGACAAAGTTTCTTCATCGGCCAAAGAAATTTCATATAGCGAAGGATCCAACCTAGATACGCAATCATCGCTTCCGCATCGAACAGATCGAAATCAAAAGCAGAGGGCCGGATTAAAAGTACGGAAAAGTTGGCGCTTTGGCCTGATATTCCAGGCAGCTACATAAGCGGCTTCTTCACAGCTGTTGACATACGCTGCATCAAAGCCGTTTGGGTACGCCTGAATGATTTCATCGGAAAGCACAGTTGTCTGTTGGCTCCAGTCTGCCGGCACCTGCTGGTAAACCCTGCTTGGGGCTGTGTAAAGGTGATATAGGAAGGCTTTGCCGCTGTACAGGCGCACAAGCATAGCGCAAATAAGCAGCAGAAGACGCACAAGATTTTTTTGCAATGCATGACAATCCCCTCTTTCCACCTCCTAGTAAAGCAGACAACCGGCAAAAAAGCAAACAGGTATAAAGGAAAAAGGCGCTTATAGCGCCTTTTTGTTTATCTGGCGGCCTTGGACGCCAGCGCGGTCAATTGCTGTAAAAACTGAAATGTATCCAACCCGGAAACCTTTTGCAGGCTGGCGCCCAGCTCCACCAGCGCCTGATCCAATTCTGTGCGCGCTGGTTTGCGGTTGCGACCCGCCTTTGCTGATGCGGGGTTCGTGGTAGGGGTCGTAAGCTGGTTTGCCAGCGGCGCGCAGCGCCTGGATGGTTTGTTCACCAAAGGCCGGTTGTTTTTCAAAGCAGCTACGGTATTTATTTTGATACTGCAGCATAGCCTTGCGATCGCCCTGGCCCAGCTTCAGCGTGATACTGCGTACGCTCATCCCTTGGGCTTGCAGCGTAAGCACCTGCTCTAACAGATGGCGGATCTCCTCATCGGTAAAGGGAATAATGCACTGGCCCCCATGGTCGCTTCCAGCCCCTCTTCCTTAATCTTTGCATAATAAAAAGTTACGGATGCTGTTGGGCTGGCGTCCGGTCAGGCGTGCAGTCTGGTCGAACGCCGCCTTGAGCGGCAGCCCTAGATCTCGGGCTTTTTTGCCTGCTCAAATAGAATGTCTTGTTCGTGCTGTGTCCAGCCTGTTTTGCCGGACGGCTTTGCTGTCATATCGACGCCCCTGTTCTTTGATGAGTTTAGTATGGACAAAAATAGTGATTTATGCGTGAGCCTAGGAAAAAAGAAAGCGAAAAGCAAGCTCTTTTCACTTTTTGTGTACTATACCTTATGCCCCATCATAAGGGGCTATGTATAAAAAGTCGAGATTCAGCCCTTTTTGGCATTTTCCCAATCAAAGAAGTTGTGCTATTCGCATGCGTTTTGTTCATACAATGAGGAAAGGAAATGAAAGGGAGGGACGACGTTGCTATTGCCGATGATTCATATCCCAAAACAGCCTATTCCACAGATCATAAGCCTAAACGGGCAAATCATAGGCGATACGACGCAGGAAATCGTCTGCCCCGTTTCGCCAAGCGGCGCCATTTACCTAACGGCACAGCCTTTATCAGAGGGATATTTGCCAAAGGCGGTAAAGCTGCAACTAATGCAGGACAGCCCATCGAAGCGCCCCTGGGTGGCCAGTGCTTTTTTGCAGGGGAGACGATCCACATCCATTGGCAACTGGCTTCTATTGGCGCGGAGGCCATCCACAAATATCCGCATTTGCTTGCTAGCCAATCCTTTTTTGGACGGAATTGCCTATGAAGCGACGCTGTCCGAAGAGCGGGAAACATACCTTGCCATCGGTGCCCAGGATACCGGCGAGCTGAGCTTTATCTACCAAGTCGAGGATCTGGCAGGCCGAAATACAAATCGTCTCCGTGTTTTCACAAGCGGATCTGTTCATTCAGGGGGCCAAGGCGCAAAGGGGCCTAGATTTTTGTTCTGTGCCTATCAGCAGGGTCGGTACTGCGTCTTGTTGGATGAATATGCGCGTGCCGAGCTGGATGGCAAAAAGCCTGACGGTATACCAGGCGCTTTTGGATGCGTTAGGACATGAGCGGCGCACGACATACCAATACCAGAATGATAGCTGGCAACGCCAGAGCGAAGAGATTTGCCGGTGCCTCTTTGCAGAGAGAGCATTGCTGCCCCCGGATAAAATGGCGGAGGCGTTTGCACAGGCAGTTTTGTACCGCAATCAAGAAGAAAATGCGGTGGTGCTTGGTTCCAGAATGGGCATCAGAGCTCTCCTGGGATGAAGCGGCTGCATTTTTAGGCCCTTTTGATTTTTGTGTATGAGACGCAAGTATTCGAAAAGAAGAGCAAATAGTTTTGCTCTTAGCGGCCAAACTATTTGAGGACGCCTTTGTTCTCCATGATTTCCGCTGCACCTTTGAACAGGGACGCATGGCCAACATCGAGACGGACTGAGGTTGCGGACAAAGGGCGCCTGTGCTACAATACTCTGAAATCAAGGAGGCAACTGTTTAATGTTTTTCCCCTATTATTTTGATAGAAACATTCTCTTAGTTCTGGTGGGGATGGCAATCGTGGGCTGGGCCCAATGGCGTGTCAGCCATGTCTATAAGAAAACCAGGCACTGTATACGCAAAAGGAGAGACGGGCGCGCGCAGATTGCCCGGCGCCTTTTGGATAACGCTGGCCTTCACGACGTTCCCATCGAAGTGATCGGCGGTAGAATGTCCGATCATTATGATCCGCGCAGCCGGGTGCTGCGATTGTCGCAAAGAGGTCGCCTCGCGAGCCACGGCCGCATCCATCGGCATTGCCGCGCATGACGTCGGACATGCCATCCAGCATGCGCAGCGCTATGTACCGCTTTCCATGCGCAATGCCATTGTGCCGGCGGTAAACCTAGCATCCAGCCTATCCATCCCGCTGCTGATACTGGCTTTGTGATGGAGCTCGGCGGCCTGGTTACGGCAGCGCTGATCTTATATGCATCCGTCATTGTGTTTCAGATCATTACGCTGCCGGTGGAGCTCAACGCATCCAGACGGGCCAAGGAGCTGATTTATCAAATGGGCGGTTATACGCAGGAGGAGCAAAATGGCGTCAGCCAGATGCTCAGCGCTGCCGCTATGACCTATTTGGCTTCCACATTTTTGGCACTGCTGCAATTTTTAAGATTGCTGCTGATTACACGAAATAGGGACTAAAAAGACCCGAAAGGGTCTTTTTACATTAAAACAACGCGAACAGCACCGTCCAGCGCCGGCGATGCCAATGGAAAGACCGCTCATGGCTCCCCTGTACCCTCTCCAATTTCCAGGGCCTTGAAGTGCCGACTGCGTGGCTGGACGTTCCAATGGCAATCCCTTGCGCGACGGGATCCTCGATTTTCAGCCACTTGATAAGATAAGGAGCTAAGATGGCGCCGGGTACGCCTGTCATCATCACAATGACTACCGTAATGGCAGTGATGCCGCCGGCCTGTTCACACAAGGCCACGGCGATGGGCGTTGTCACGGATTTTTGGCATGCGAAACCGTTACTTGCTGATCCAGGCCAAACAGATGGCATAAAAAGGAGGGTCATGAGCATGGAGGTAAGCGCGCCGATACCTGTTCCCCAAAAGAACGGAAGCCAATTCTTTTTCAGTACCTCCCGTTGCCGGTAAATGGAAAGGGCCAAAGAGGCTGTAGCTGCCGGCAAAAAACATGGAGATGATATTGCCCCCTTGTTCATAATAGGAAAGAGGAACACCAGTTAGCGACAAAAGCCGATGACGCAGCATAGCGCAATAAGCAAAGGATGCAAAATCAATAGGCCGGTTTTTTATGAATGAATACGCCAAAGGCATAAGCAGCCAGGGAGAGAAAGATGCCAAACAATGGCGTGTCAAGAAGGGCTATCATGGCGAGCCTCCTTTCTTTTGCGCTGCCAGGCCATCAGAGCTTTTAGGCTCAGCGCAGTTACGGTAAAGGTGACGATGGTCACAACAATCCCGATGAAAACGATCTCAAAGAGATACATTTGCAACAAAGGCCATACATCCATTACCATGACAAGGCTGGGCAAAAAAGAGAATGCCCATGTTTTCCAGCAAATAATCGCCCACAGGCTGTACCTGCCGCTGCTTTTTAATACGCCCAATAGCAGCAACAAAAGCAACAGGGCCATGCTGATGACGCTGCCCGGAATTGGGATCGACAGATACGTAGAGACTACATCCCGATCCAGCACAAAAGAACAGAAGGGCTAAGGATTGTAAGACTTTCATTTCCTTTTCTTCCCATCTGTCAGAGATGGCGTGCCATACTCGGATAAATCCGGTACTGATTGTTCAATACAAGAAAGCAAGCGTTGAACATGGCGATGACCCAGGTCATCACAAATAAGGTGACTACGCTCATCAGCTGGACAATCATTGCGATGTTGAACAATGAAAACCGGATACCGATGGCATAAACGATATAGGCTATGATATAAACCGTTTGGCTGATCCAAAGCCAACGCCAGCGTGACCATATGATCGGCTCTACCTGGGCATTTTGGCCGGTTTGCCGCGAAATGAAGGCGGTGGACTTGCATAGCGCGCGGATGTACAGCACATACAGCACTGTGCCGCCGATGCTCATGATGACAAGCAACCACCATGGGTACATATGCTGGGTAAAGATAAAACCAAAGGGTGATGCCAAGATCGATCAACGAAAAGGTCATGCAAGCCCAGCACCAGTTCCAGGGAGCACGATAGCATAGATCCGTTTTACAGAGATGATATAGCCCATAAATCATAACAATGAATTTCCCAAAGGAAATGATGAGGTTTATCGTGCCGGTAAACAAGAAAGCGGCCAGCCCCAACAACATGCCGTAATAGATAAACTTCAGCCCACGCATATCCAGCGGATGTTCATACGATTGCTCCAAATCAGCTCAATCCTTTTATTGTGATGGTAAGTATTGTATCATAAGAAAACAAAAAAGGAGAGGATTTCTCCTTTTTATTGTATTTACATGAACAGCGGGGCGAACACCAACGCTACGATGCTCATCAACTTGATGAGGATGTTCATAGCCGGGCCGGAAGTATCCTTGAACGGATCGCCGACGGTATCGCCGATGACAGCCGCCTTGTGTGCTTCAGAGCCCTTGCCGCCATGCGCACCGGATTCAATGTATTTTTGGCATTGTCCCAAGCGCCGCCCGCATTGGCCATCTGAATGGCAACCAATACGCCAGTCAGCGTCGAACCGACCAGCAAACCGGCCAGAGAGGCAGGCCCAAGCAGAACGCCCAACAGAATCGGAGCAATGATGGCAATGGCGCCGGGGAGGATCATCTCACGGAGTGCGGCACGGGTAGAAATATCTACACAAGCGCTGTAATCCGGTTTATCGGTTCCCTCCATGATGCCGGGCTTTTCACGGAACTGGCGGCGAACCTCCCGATCATCTTGTTGGCAGCCTTGCTGACGGAATCGATGGTGAGCGCAGCAAACAGGAAGCTTAGCATACCGCCCACGAACAGGCCCACGATCACGGTCGGATCCAAAAAGTCTACCACAGACAACCCAGTTGTGGTTGCATAGTGGAGAACAAAGCCAGCGCCGTCAAAGCAGCAGACCCAATGGAGAAGCCCTTACCCATGGCAGCGGTGGTGTTGCCTACGGAATCGAGGTGGTCGGTAATTTCGCGGATCTCATCCGGCAACTCGCTCATTTCCGCAATACCGCCTGCATTGTCCGCAAATCCGGGCCGTAGGCGTCGACGGCAATGGTGATGCTGACGGTAGAGAGCATGCCGGACAGGCTGCCAGCGCTACGCCGTACAAGCCGGCAAACTCACTGGAAACATAAACGGCGATGGCAATGATCAAAACTGAACCACAACGGATTTCAAACCAATGGCATAGCCGGACAGGATCGTCGTAGCCGGGCCGGTTTCGCTCTGCTCGCCAATGCGTTTGACAGGTTTATAATCCGCGGAGGTGTAATATTCCGTTGCAACGCCGATGACCAAACCGGACACGACGCCGGAGATAATGGCATAGAACAGATTCAGGTCTACATTCTGGCACAGGAAAAACGAAGCAACGATCATCAGCGCACTGGACAGATACGTGCCCATGTTCAGCGAACGCTGCGGGTTGGTGCCGCCAACAAGCTTTTTACAAACAGAATGCCGATGATGGAGCTGGCGATACCAGCGGCCACCAGCAGAAGCGTCAGCGAAAATGCCGGTAGATTTGATGGCAATATACCCCAGCATCATCGCAGAAATGATAGCGCCTACATAGCTTTCAAACAGGTCAGCGCCCATGCCGGCTACGTCGCCGACGTTATCACCGACGTTGTCTGCAATTACGGCCGGGTTGCGCGGATCATCTTCCGGAATGCCAGCTTCTACCTTACCGACCAAATCGGCCCCCACGTCAGCGGCTTTGGTGTAAATACCGCCGCCAACACGGCAGAACAGCGCGATGGAACTAGCGCCGAAAGAGAATCCCATGATGATATCCGTATCCTGGAAAATCATGTATAGCGCCGTCAGGCCCAAAGCGCCCAGGCCGACAACCGCCAAGCCCAACACAGCGCCGCCGGAAAACGCTACATCCAACGCAGCCTTTAGGCCCTTTGAAGCGCTTTGTGCGGTACGCACGTTGCTCTTGGTCGCGGATTTCATCCCAAAGAAACCGGCTGCGATGGAAAACAGAGCGCCGACGACAAAACATACGGCCGTTTCCCAGCCAAGCCCTGCGATGAGAAGAACGGCGAACATCACAACGATGAACACAGCCAAAATGCTGTACTGACGGCGCAGATACGCCATCGCGCCTTCGCTGATATAGCCAGCGATCTCTTCCATCCGCGGGTTGGTCACTTTGATGGATGCGTTGCGCAGGTATAGGCCGAGCGCCAGAATCAGCGCCAGCACTGCACAACCGATTACAATTACGTAATCTGTCAAAATACTCACTCACGTAAATTTTACGGCAATGCCGCAAGAAACATAATAAACTGGATTGGTATATCATACATAATTTTTATGGTTTGTCCACATTTAAGACAAAAATTGATGCTATAAACGCTTATCAAAAATACAATGTATCCAGATCTCGGCCAAATTTTGTTGCGTCAAAGGTTTTGGCCTGCGTAGATGTACCCCAGCGCAGTAAACGCAGCCTGCGACGTTTTGTTTTCCGTGCAGATGGTGGCGCGTATCTTGGGATAGCCGTGGCGCGCGCCATTTCCTCTCCATGTGGGATCAGCTGCCGGCCGTATCCCCTGCCGGTATGCTGGGGCAGCAAGTACACTGCGATGGTGCAAAAACGACGCACCAGTGAAAAGGCCGGCGAAATATGCACATAACCGATGACATACGGCCCCAGGGTTCCTACCGCCGAAAGGTGCCCCTTGCCGGTAAATAAGCGCCCATATATTCTGGCGTAGGGCCTTACTATAATAGGTATATACTGTATTCAATGCATAGTAACCATACAGCGAGGCCAGGGGCTCATAGTCGTCCTGGCAATACGGACGGATCACCATGGAAGAGTTCATTGCAAGCTGCCTTCCTTTCCCTGGTCGCTTTACGCCGCGCGGCCTTTCAAAACCGTATTATTATACCATGAAATGGCCGCGGATACCAACCTCGGTGCATTGACAGGCTATATGTCGGCTGAGTATAATCATTATTACGAAAAACTGAATTTCAGTGGGGATAGAGAGGAAATACGATGAAACAGCTGACCAGTGAACAACTGCGCACCATGTATCTAGAATTTTTCAAAAGCAAAAGGGCATGCTCTGATTCCGGGCGCTAGCCTGATCCCGGAGAACGACCCGACGGTGCTTTTCACCACTGCCGGCATGCCCCGCTGGTGCCATACCTGCTGGGGCCAAGCACCCCATGGGCACCAGGCTGACGGACGTGCAAAAAGTGTGTACGCACCGGGGATATCGACGAAGTGGGCGACATTCGCACTGCACCTTTTTGAGATGCTCTGGCAACGGGTCGCTGGGAGATTACTTTAAAAGGAAGCCATTGAATGGTCTTGGGAATTTTTGACCAGCCCGGATTATTTGGGATTGGACCCGGAGCATCTGGCTGTTTCTGGTTTTTGCAGGCGATGAGCATGCGCCGCGTGATGAGGAATCCTGAGCATTGGCGCCGGATGGGCCTGCCGGATGACCGTATCTTCTTCCTGCCGAAAGAGAATAACTGGTGGGGCCGGCCGGTATCACAGGCCCTGCGGCCCGATACCGAGATGTTCCTGATTACCGATAAAGAGCCCTGCGGCCCGGATTGTTCGCCGGCTTGCGACTGTGGGCGCTATTTGGAAATTTGGAACGATGTATTTATGGAATACAATAAACAGGCGGATGGCAGCTACCTGCCGTTGGAGCAGAAAACGTGGATACTGGCATGGGCCTGATCGCACCATTGCCGTGCTGCAAGGCGCGCCTTGTGTGTATGAATCGATGTTTTCCCGCCCGATCATTGCCAAAATCGAGGCGTTGTCCGGTCGCAAATATGAAGAAGGCGGCGAAGTGCAGCGGGCCATTCGCATCATCGCCGATCATATCCGCTGCGCTACCTTTATCATGGGCGATGACAAAGGCATGGCGCCCAGCAATGTGGACCAAGGCTATGTGTTGCGCCGTTTGATTCGCCGTGCCGTGCGGTTCGGCATGCAGATCGGCATGCCGGAGCACGCCTGGAAGAGGTGGCCAAATCCGTCATTGAAAAATACAAGGATGCGTATCCGGAACTCGTGCGCAACCAGGCTTTTGTGCTTACAGAGCTCAACCGCGAAGAGGCCAAATTTGCCAAGACGCTAAAGCAGGGTACCAAGGAATTTGAAAACTGGTACGCCAACTGGAAGGCAAGACAACGCAGATCGATGGCGCGCAGGCGTTCCATCTATATGATACCTTTGGATTCCCCATTGAGCTGACCGTAGAAATGGCGGCGGAAAAGGGCTATGCCGTAGATGAAAAAGGCTTTGAAGAGAAGTTTGCAGAGCACAAGAAAAAAAATCGCAGGCCGGCTCTACCCAGCGCTTTAAGGGCGGCCTTGCGGATACGACGGAGGCTTCGGCACAGCTGCATACGGCAACCCATCTGCTGCTGGCCCTCTCTGCGCAAGCTGCTGGGGAGACGATATCTATCAGCGCGGCAGTAACATTACGGCGGAGCGTTTGCGCTTTGACTTTAACTTTGGCCGCAAGGTGACAAGAGAAGAGCTGGATCAAATCGAGGAAATGGTCAACGATGCCATTCGCCGCGATCTACCCATAACCTGTGAAGAAATGACGGTGGACGAGGCCAGGGCGCAGGGGGCGCTGGGCATCTTCAATGATAAATACGGCGAGCGTGTCAAGGTATACACCATCGGCGATGTCAGCAAGGGAGATCTGCGGCGGTCCGCATGCCGGACGCACCAGCGAATTGGGGCGGTTTAAGATCAAAAAGGAGGAGAGCTCCTCTTCCGGAGTGCGCCGTATCAAGGCTGTTTTGATTCATGAATAAAGCAGGAAAAGGACCTGATCAGGTCCTTTTTTGCTTGTATAAAATGGAAAAATTGGATATGCTAAATACAGAGTGCCAAGGGGAGGGGGAGGCGTATGAAAACATTAAGCGCTTTCGATATTATTGGGCCAGGATGATGGGCCCCAGCAGCTCACACGGCTGGGGCTGCGCGGCTGGCGAAGATTGCGGGCCGTATCGGCGGGCCGAGGTCCGTTCGGTCGTATTTACGCTCTATGGCTCTGCACAGACATACAAACGCCATGGTACGGATAAGGCGCTGGTGGCCGGCATCTTGGGCATGGAACCGGATGACGAACGCTTGCCGGATTCTTTGCCATCGCCCAGCAGTGGGGACTAGAGATCCGCTGGATATTGTCGGAGAAACTAAGCCACACCCCAACACCGTGCGCATTGAAACGAGCAAACCGAGGCGGAAAGAGCTCCTCCGTCGTGGGGAGTCCATCGGCGGGGGAATCTTGTAATCACAAACATCAACGGTGTAGAGGTAGAGATTACCGGAGAATACCCGACGATGATCGTGGACCATACCGACGAACCAGGCGTGGTGGGCAGCGTTACCCGTGTTTTGGGGGAATGCAGCATCAATATCGCGTTTATGCGGGTGTTCCGTAAAGAACGCGGCGGTAAAGGCCTATATGGTCATCGAAACCGATGATCGGGTGAATACGGCAGTGCTGAGCAATGTCAAAGATGCGCACAAGGCCATCGAACAGGTGACCATGGTATAAGGAGAGAACAAGGATGATAGAACTGCTGCGGGGCAGCGAGGTGCTTCGGATCTGTAAGGAAAAGAAACAGACCATTGGCGCCATGATGCTGGAAAGAGAGACGGAGTTACAGGGCAAGAGCAAGCAGGTGCTGTTGGCGGATATGCAGCAACAGCTGACCACCATGCGCCTGGCGATCAAGCGTGGGCTGGATCAGCCGCAGCGTTCTTTTTGGGCGGCTTGGTAGGGGGAGCAGCAAGGCGCTATATTCTGCAGCGCAGACGCCTTCCTTTTCCGGGAAAAAAATATGCTGCTGGGTGCAGCGATGGCAATGGCTACGGTCAGAAGTCAATGCCTGTATGGGGCATCGTAGCTGCGCCGACGGCAGGTGCCAGCGGCATTCTGCCGGGCGTGCTGCTTGCGGCCCAGCAAACCCATGGCTATGAGGATGACGAGCTGATTATGGCATGGTTTTTCGCCTCGGCCATAGGTGCGCTCATCGCGACAAACGCCTCTATTTCGGGGGCGCAGGGTGGCTGCCAGGCAGAGACGGGCGCGGCCGCTGCGATGGCTGCTGCTGCGCTGGTGGAATTGGCAAAGGGAACGCCGGCGCAGTGCCTGACAGCTGCGGCCATTGCGTTGCAAAAAATGTCATGGGGCTGGTGTGCGATCCCGTAGCTGGGCTGGTTGAAGTACCGTGCGTAAAACGCAATGCCATCGGCGCTGCCAATGCGCAGCTTAGCGCGGACTTGGCGCTTTGCGGGCGGATGAAGTGATCCCCTTTGACGAGACGGTGCAGGCAGCTAAGCATGTAGGGGAGTCGCTGCCGTTTTCCCTTAAAGAAAGCGCCCAGGGAGGGCTGGCGGTAACGCCTACGGAAGGTGTATTCGGCAGCGAATTTTTTGGCGCGCAACAAGAAGACTGAGATAAAAGGAGGCTGGGCCTTCTTTTTTTGTTGCAATACTGTGTAATACACAGTATAATGTGATAAACAATATGGGGTGATGAGATGGGCAAAGAGGAAACCCTGGCTGGCCTTTTGATGGAACTGAGGCGGGGTACAATCGTGCTGTGCGTGTTAAAGCCAGCTCAAACAGCCGCGATACGGCTATGATCTTGTCAAGATCTTAGGCAGGCACCATATGCCGGTAGAGGCCAATACGCTGTATCCGCTTTTGCGCAGGCTGGAAGGGCAGGGCCTTTTTGCAGAGCAGCTGGGAAAACCGGAGGCGCAAAGCCGAGAAAGTATTACCGCCGGACGCCGATGGGCGATGAGGTGCTCTCCCGCCTTAACGCGCCATTGGAAACGGACGGCGGAAAGCGTCGATGATCTATTGGAGGATGATGATGATGCACCAGGACATGATTGAACGCTATATTTATGCCGTTACCAAAACTTTTGCCGGCCCGCATGCGGGAGGATGTGGAAAAGGAACTGCATAGCCTGATTTCAGATATGTTGGAGGAGCGCTGCCAGGATATGCCGCCCACTGAGCATGATGTGCTCGTTGTGCTGACGGGAGCTGGGCCGTCCGGCAGAATTGGCGGCCAAATACCGCCCGGAACGCGCTTCTTATCTCATTGGGCCAGGCTATTATGCGGCGTATAAATTTTACTTGGCCTTGTACTAGCGGCAGTGGCCTTTGGGCTGGCGGTAGCATCTGTGATCACTGCCTGCGCTGCCGCCCAGCCCTGGTATCTTGCATTGGGACAGTACTTGGCGCAGACTTTTCAAGCGTTGCTTTGCAGCTTTGGAGGAATCACCCTGGCTTTTTGCCGTTTTGGAGCCAAGGGCGTACGCATGAACCTAGGAGAACAAGATATTGCGCACCTGCCGCCGGTGCCTAAAAAGCAGGAGCGTATTCCCAAAGCGGAGCCTATCGTCGGCATTGTATTCTGCATCCTTTTTGCGTTTGTCTTTTTTGGCAGTGCCGCAGGTAATTGGTGTATACTTTGAACAAGGACAATGGATGCCGATCTTCAATGTCCCAAAAATACAGGCGGCTTGGCCTCTTATTGTCGCGTTCACGGTGCTGGGCGTGCTGCGGGAAAGCGTAAAGCTGTACGAAGGCCGATATACCAAACGTCTGGCTGCCGTTTCCGCGGCCACAAACCTACTTTCCGCGGGATTGTCCTGTGCCTTTTGCTGGGCAGTTCTATTCTGAACCCGCAGTTTCTCTTGTATATGCAAGGCTTGTTCAGCGGGGATGCAGCGTTTCTCAGTACGGCCTTTGGGCAGATCAATTTGATTTTTTTTGGCTGTGATCCTCTTTGCGCTTTTGTCTGGATACGGTGGTAACCGCGTATAAGGCATTCAAGTATGACAGCCGGAGCAAAGAAAAATGATTCGAGAGGCAAGAACGGGCGATGTAGATCGTCTGATGGAAATTTGGCTGGCAAGCAATCTGGAGGCGCATGCTTTCATTGATGCACAGTATTGGCGCCGGCATGCCGACACCACCAAGCATGCGCTGGGGCAAAAAATGGGCGCTGCTGTTACGGTGCTGGTGTATGAAAATGCGCTGGGCATACGCGGCTTTCTAGGTCTTAGCGCTGGGTATATAGAAGGCATTTTCGTAGACAAAAGCAGACAGAGGGCATGGCATCGGTAAGCGGCTGTTGGCGACGGCCAGGGTCTGCGCCAAGCACTGACGCTGCATGTATCAAAAACGCTGATGCCAAGCGCTTTTTATCTAAGAGAAGGATTTTTGCAAAGTACGCAACAGACCCGTACACCGGCGAAATGGAATGTGAGATGCTCTGAAAAACGATAAAAAAACACGGACAAAGTCCGTGTTTTCTTTTATACAGAAAGGCCCTGTACGGCAAACAGGCTGCGCAAACGTACTTTAGCCGTGCCGGTATTGGTGATCTCGTCGATTTTAATCTCGCGTATAGATCTTGCCGGCCTGCTCGATGATAGAGCGCGTTTCGTCCGTGGTGATAGCGTCTACCCCGCAGCCGAAGGAGACAAGCTGTACCAGGTTGATGTTTAGGTCCTTTGATCGCACTGTGCCACGAACTTTGCCGCAGAATACAATCTGGCATGGTAGGTCCATTGGTTGAGCACACCAGTTTTGAATTTCCGGAATGTCGTGGCAAACGCTATCCCGAGAGATTACAATTGCGCCTAGATCGCAGATCAGCCGGTCTATGCCGTGGTTTACTTCGGATCGATGTGGTAGGGGCGGCCGGCCAGCACGATCACTGGCTTATGTTCCCATTTGGCCAGTTGGCTAGCAGTTCGGCGCCTTTCTGCCGATGCTTTCATATGCGCATCGCAGGCGGCGTAAAGTTTGCTTGGCGGCGGCTTTTACCTGTTTGAGCGTAAAGGCTTATCAAAAATTACCGTTGCAGGATGCCGAGAAATCGTGAGGGGAAGGCTTTTGGATGGTGCAGCCCCACGAAATCAATCGATGAATACCGTATTTTCAGGCCCTTTACATTCGCTTTGATGACCTCCGGATGATAGTAGGCAACCACTGGGCAGTTAAAATGAGTTTCCCCTTTTTTTCTCATCTAGGTTGTGTACGTCATACAGGGATAGAAAATCGCGTCCACCTGTTCGCAGCAACGCCTGATATGCCCGTGTAAAGCTTGGCAGGAAGCACACGGTATCGAAGAATGAGGCCCATGTTCCCCGGATAAAAACAGCTTGCCCGGGGTGGTCCGGGCGATACCATTTGCGACATTAAAGCCCAGCGCACGGAACATCGTATACCAAAATGGCAGCTCATATTATTCAGCCCCATGGGCAGGCCGATGGTAGGCTTGCTCTGGTTCGCGCTTATTCTCGCGCGGTATTGCATAAGCAGCTTGTTTTTATACTCATAGATGGTATGGCGAATGGGGGGATGGGGCAGATGCAAAGGCCTTTCACAACGGTTGCCGGCAATAAACTTGCGCCCGTCCTCAAAGGTATTGATGGTCAGTTGGCAGTGGTTGCTGCATCCGCCGCACGTTACCGCTTTCACAGTATGGGTAAACGCCTTGAGCGATGCGGCGTCCGCAATTTTGTCGCTACGGCCGTTGGTCTGTGAAAGCGCATACAGCGCAGCGCCGTATGCCCTATCAGCCCGGCGGCATGAGGGCGGATTACCCCCGGCCAATTTCCTTTTCAAAGGCGCGCAGCAGCAGCGTCGTTCAAAACGTGCCGCCCATGTACCACGATGTTTTGGCCCAGCGCATCCGGCGTAGCACACCGGATGACCTTATACAGCGCATTTTTACAACGCTGATGGAAAGCCCGGCGAAATATTTTTCCACGAAGCGCCGTCCTTTTGTGCCTGCTGACGGGCTGTTCATAAACACTGTGCATCGCGTACCGAGATCAACTGGCTTTTTGCCAAAAAGCCCGAGCAGCAAATTCCTCCATGGAATAGCCCATTACCTCCGCAAGGTCTGCAAAAACGAGCCGCAGCCGGAGGAACAGGCCTCGTTTAAGAATAAATTGTCGATGGTACCGTTGTGGATCTTAAAACACTTGATATCCTGGCCGCCGACGTCGATGATAAAATCCACATTTGGCTGAAACTTTTTGGCAGCCAGGTAATGCGCGATGGTTTCTACAATGCCGTAATCCAAACCAAACGCATGCTTGATGATGTCTTCTCCATATCCCGTCACCGCGGCCGCCGCGATGTGGATCTTGGGATAATCGGCGTAAAGCTGCTGCAAATATTCCTTGACGATGGGCACGGGGTTGCCGCTGTTGGTTCGGTAAAAGGGGCGGAACAGGTGGCCGTTCCTATCGCACAGCACGGCCTTGATGGTCGTAGAGCCGGCGTCAATGCCCAAAACATATCCTCTGCTGGTGATTCCAGCGTGCAAATATGGTCGGAATCATGCGCATGCCGCGCCTGAAAGGCTTGGTACTCCTCTTGGGAGGCAAACAGAGGCTCGCTGCTGGCATAGCTTGTAGAGGACGCATATTGGGAAACCTTGTCCGCCAGGGGCGGAAAGCTCATAACACTGACCTGCATCGGAGAAAGCCGCGCCCAGCGCAACAAAAAGTAGAGAAATTGTCCGGCAAAACGCCGGAAGTGCCCAACACATGGTCAAAACTATCGCTGAAGTTCAGAAAAAAAGGTAAGCGGGCCGCCCAGATACAAGATATGGCCGGCAATTTCGCGTCCTTGTGCCAATCCGCCGATGGTCTGGTTGACCACGGCATAAAATATGCTGGCCGCCACATCTTCCAGCCGCGCTCCTGATTGATGAGCGGTTGGATGTCGGATTTTGCAAATACCCCGCAGCGCGAAGCGATGGTATACACTTTTTCGTGACCCTTGGATAGTTCGTTAAGCCGGTCCGTCGATACGTTCATCAGCGTGGCCATTTGGTCGATAAAAGCGCCTGTGCCGCCTGCGCAGCTGCCATTCATGCGTACTTCCAGCCCATCTGTCAAAAACAGGATCTTGGCGTCCTCCCTCCAAGCTCGATGACCACGTCCGTTTCAGGCGCATATTGGCTAACGGCGATTTTGGTGGCGTAGACCTCCTGTACAAAGGGATGCCCAAATCTTGCGCCATCCCCATGCCCGCAGAGCCGGAGATAGAAACGAGATAGGTGCCCTCCCTTCCTTGGCCGCGATCTCGCAATAGCTCGGCTGTCTTTTTGGGAAATTTGCGACAGATGGCGCCGGTAGGTAGAAAATAAGAGGGTATTGTCCTCGCCCAAAACCACGCACTTGATGGTGGTAGATCCGATGTCCAATCCTATTCTTTTCATAAGACTTTTAGATTCACTTCCATTTCAAAAAGGCCGTCAGAGGGACTCCCTCGCAACGGCCAGCATCAGCTTGATGCGGTTTTCTTGGTTTACCTTGGTAGCGCCGGCATCATAGTCAATGGGTGCGATGTTGGCGTTTGGATAGCGGTTTTTATGTTACGGATCACGCCCTTGCCGACGATGTGGTTGGGCAGACAGCCAAACGGCTGGGCACAGACAATGTTTTTGGTAGCCATTTTCGATCAATTCGCACATCTCGGCGGGCAACAGCCAGCCTTCCCCCATCTTAACGCCTTTGCTGATGACTGTTTCCGCCAATGCTTTTTACATGGGGAAACGAAGCAGGCGTGATAAACTCGTCATACGCAGACAACACGCTGCGCAATTTATTTTGCAGGCCGTTTAGAATGCGCTCCATAAACACGCCCAAGTATTTCCAAAACCGGCTGCCGCCAGAGCTCCCAGTCGATGAGTTTACCGGAAGCGCAATAATACAACCCCAAAACGCCGGGCACCATATATTCACAGCCTTGAGAAAAGAGAAATTCTTCCAGATCGTTGTTGCCAAAGGGCGCATATTTCACATAGATCTCGCCAACAATGCCCACCTTGATCTTTTTTTCCGAGGTTTTCTCTATGGCATGAAAATCAGCGGCCATGGCTTTTTAAGTTTTTGTGATGCTGCGTCCTGTCAGCCCCCTATTGCGCTTAAACTGGGAGACTAAACGCTCCGTCCATGTCTCTACCAACTGCTGTGTTTGGCCGTGGTGTACCTCGTAGGGCCGAACCTGGTTTTTAGCTGCATCAGCATATCTCCGTATACCAGGGGAAATACACCCCTTTATACAGCAACAGAGGCGTTATCTTAAATCCGCTGTATTTTTCCATACCGCCAAAACTTAAAGGAGATCACAGGTACATAGCCCAGCCCCATATCCACCAACGCTTTTTAGCAGCTTGATGTAATTGGAGGCACGGCAGCCGCCACCGGTCTGAAAGTGCATCAGCGCTACCTTGTGAGGATCGTAATCCCCGCTGGTCAGCGCATACAGCAGCTGGCCGCAGGAACAGATGGCAGGATAACACATATCGTTATGAATATGCCGTAGGCCTTCATCCAGCACTTTTGCCCGGTGTAATGCAATCCCTCCACCTGGTAGCCATACATGCGCAGCACTTCGGTCAAAAAGGCTCATATGCACTGGAAAAATATCTGGAACCAAAATCACATGGTCCTTTTTCATTTCCTTTGTAAAATCTACAAATTCTTTTTGTGTGTTCACGCCTTTTACTCTTTCTAATTCTAACGATAAAAATATGTTAGTCGTACTAAACCTAGGAGCAGCGCACCGAATATAAAACGGGTACTCCCGGCTGCTTAGCAGGTTCGACAAATTTTGACAAGCCTACATTTGCCACATTATAAAAATATAAGGGCATCATGCAAGCTTTGTTCATTAAAAAAACAATCTTCGGAAGTCAAGGCCAAGCCATCGCTTCCCAGGATTGCATACACCATAATTCTATATAATTTCGACAAAAATCGCAAGCCATTCTCATAGATGAAGATTTGGCAAAAAAAAACGGCAAAAAGCCGTTTTTTATGATGAGGAAGAGGCACAGGCGTCTCAGGATCCCAGGGATAGTAAATGGCGGAAAACCCAAAGGAACGAAGCTGATCCGCAGCGATCTCAAACCCCACGTTTAAGTCTTTGACAGTATGCGCATCGCTGGAAAGACAAAGCTTTTTCCCCGCCGTAATGCTTAAAGCGCTGAAGAAAGAAGGGGCCGGGCAGACAGGTTTTTGGAGGGTTTTTGCCAGCCCAGAGGTATTCACTTCGATGATCTTTCCGCTGCGCGCCGCCGCCAAAGGCGATTTCATCTTCAGATCTTCGATCTGCGCTTTGGCATACTGTAATAAAAAGTAATCGGAGGATAGTTGCGCCGGTAAATGCCGATGTGTGCAATGGCGTCAAACTCCGGCACGTTGAGCGATTGACGCACAGCTCGGTAATATTGCTCCATCATCCAGGAAAAAGCAAACCCGGTCTCCAGATTGGTCCAATAATCGCGCGTGATCCACAACCCGCCAAAGGTATGGGCGCTCGCAATGATATATCGTACCGCTGGGCGGACACCCTGCATGCAGACCTCATGCCATTGCTTTTCATAGGTAAGCTCGATGCCGCGGTACAGGCGGTATCCCTTTGGCGCGGCCCCTCTTCAATTTTGCCGGTAGGCTTTGTTGTCAAAAGCTTTGCGCTCATATCCGGGATATTGGAGGCGGTACGCCTCGATGCCAGGATGCCAGTGATCGGCAAAACCAATGCCCCGGGCCGTGCCATCTTCCAGCAACGCCCAGTATGCCTCCATCGGGCACTGAGAATCGTCGGACAGGGAGGTGTGTACATGGGCGTCTATCGAAAAAACGATCCATTTACTGGCCCTCCTCATCCAGCGCGTCCAACAACGCCTGCATTTCCTCATTTACCGATGGTGATGCGAAGATAGCCGGAGATGCGTGGCTTGTCAAAGATGCCGTACCAGCACTTGGCGTGCTCTCAACGGCAAAGCACCCCTTTCCATCCCCGTCTGGCGGGCTGGCGAATGAAATTGGCTTGCGAGGGAAGTACGGTAAAGACGCGATCGCGCAGTTCTTGGCTTAAAAACCAAGTGCGGGTGGCTTGTATTTCTTCGCAGCGCGCCTGGGTATACGCAGCGGCCTCGATGGCTGCCTGGGCGCCTGCTGGGGCAAGCTGGTCAACGTGATAGATGTTAAAGCTGTCTTTACGCTGGTCAAGGCATGGATCAGCTGCCGGTTTCCCAGCGCATAGCCGACGCGAAGCCCTGCCAGCGCGTGCGATTTGCTCAGCGTGCGCACGACCAAAAGGTTTTCATACCGCCCGATGAGCGAAGCTGCGCTTTGCGCGCCAAAGGCAACATATGCTTCATCGATCAAAACCAGGCACTGTGGGTTGGTATGTAAAATTTGCTCGATCTCAGACAGCGTTAACGCAATGCAGGCCGGTGGGCGCATTGGGATTGGGGATCAAAAATGCCTCCGGCGGCGCCTTGGCAAAAGGCCGGCAGGTCTATGCAAAAATCGGCGGTCAACGGAATTTTTTGCACGGCAACGCCGAAATAGCTGGGCATGAGACCTCGTAAAAAGCTATAGGTAATATCTGCAAACTGCACCGGCTGCTGCGCCTGGCCAGCAAAGAAGGCGGAGAAAGCAGAGCCCCAGCACTTCGTCCGAGCCGTTGCCCACAAAGACCTCCTCCACGCTTAACCCCTCGGCTTTGGCGATGGCTTGGCGCAGCGCGTGGCTGGTGGGGTCGGGATATAGGCGGAGATGTTCCATCGCCTGTGCCACTGCCGGCGCTACCCGAGGCGAAGGCGGATACGGGTTTTCGTTGGTGTTGAGCTTGATGATCTTTTGCCTCCCCTTTGGCTGCTCGCCGGGCACGTATGGGGACAGGCGTTTGGCCAAAGGGCTGATAACGGTCTGCTGCATGGAGAACTCCTCCTTGGATAAGCGATCATATATACCTATTATATACCATCACTTTCTTCCTGGCATGGCGGATTGCGCAAAGCAAAATTCCATTTGCTTTTGGTTGCATAGCCAACGAATGCTGCTTTTTTCGGCAAAATGTGAAAAACGCGCACTTTTTTCAAAAAATGGGAAAACTTCCGTAGAACAGGGCGGATAACGCTTGACGATTTCTGCACAAGGTTATTATAATGAATGGGATTTGATTGTTAATACTACAATACTACAACCTTAAGGAGGTTCCCCATATGGCAAAAACATTGACCATTGATGGCAATACCGCTGCCGCGCACGTTGCGTACGCGTTCAGCGATGTTGCTGCCATCTACCCGATTACGCCGTCCTCTCCGATGGCGGAATCTTGTGACGAATGGGCAGCGGCCGGCCGTAAAGAATATCTATGGCCAGACGATGAACATCGTTGAGATGCAAAGCGAGGCGGGTGCTGCTGGCGCTGTGCACGGCTCTTTGGTAGCTGGCGCTATGACCACGACCTTTACTGCGTCCCAAGGCTTGCTGCTGATGATCCCCAACATGTACAAGATCGCTGGCGAATTGCTGCCCTGCGTATTCCATGTGAGCGCGCGCGCTCTGGCCACGCAGGCGCTAAACATCTTCGGCGATCAGGCAGACGTGATGGCTTGCCGTCAGACTGGGTTTGCCATGCTGGCTTCTGCTTCCGTTCAGGAAGTTATGGACCTGGCGCTGGTTTCCCATCTGTCCACCATCAAAACCCGTGTGCCGTTTGTGCATTTCTTTGATGGATTCCGTACCTCTCACGAGATCAAAAGGTAGAGGTCATCGATTATGAAGACATGGCCAAGCTGGCGGATATGGACGCCATCCAGGCGTTCCGTGAACGCGCGATGAATCCGGAACATCCGCATCAGCGTGGTACCGCGCAGAATGCGGACACCTACTTCCAGAACCGCGAGGCTTCCAATAAGTTCTACGATGCGGTACCTGGCGTGGTGCAGGAATGTATGGATCAGGTGCAGCGCTGACCGGCCGTCAGTATCATCTGTTTGATTATTATGGCGCGCCCGATGCGGAAACGTGATTGTGATCATGGGTTCCGGCGCAGACGGTGTAGAGGAGACCATGAACTACCTCATTCAGGAACGCGGCCAGAAGATCGGCCTGGTGAAGGTTCGCTTGTACCGCCCGTTTGTGGAAGAGAAGTTCATCGAAGCACTACCCAAGACCGTCAAACGCATTGCGGTTATGGATCGTACCAAAGAGCCGGGCAGCGCAGGCGAACCGCTGCTGCAGGATGTGCAGACTGCTTTGTTCAATGCCAAATTGGATGTTGTATGCATCGGCGGCCGTTACGGCATGGGCAGCAAGGAATTCACGCCTTCGATGATCAACGCCATCTATGAAAACCTGGCGGCGGCAGAGCCGAAGAACGCTTTACCGTCGGTATTACCGACGATGTGACGCTTGTCCTGGAGGTCAAGGAAAAGATCAATCCGGCGGGCGAAGGAACGTTCAGGGCATGTTCTACGGCTTGGGTTCCGATGGTACCGTTGGCGCGAACAAAACTCCATCAAGATTATCGGCGACCATACCGATATGTATGCTCAGGGGCTATTTCTTCTACGATTCCAAAAAGTCTGGCGGTATCACGGTCAGCCATCTGCGCTTGGGCAAAAGCCCATCCAGTCTCCTATCTGATCGATACGGCGGGACTTTGTGGCTTGCCATAACGCTTCTTATATTACCCGTTACGACATGACCGGCGTTCTGCGTGAAGGCGGCACGTTCCTGTTGAACTGCCAGTGGTCTCCGGAAGAGCTGGAGCATCGCTTGCCGGCCAAGGTTAAAAACGATTTGGCAAACAAGAATATCAATTTCTACATCATCGACGGTGTGAAAATTGCTGCTGCTGAACATGAGGCATGGGCGGCCGTATCAATACGGTCATGCAGTCTGCACATTCTTCAAGATTGCAAATGTAATTCCGTATGCAGATGCCAATGAATACATGAAGCAAGCGGCCTATAAATCCTACAGCAAGAAGGGCGAAAAGATCGTAAACATGAACTACGCGGCCATCGATGCTGGCGGCGAAGGCGTAGTGAAGGTTGAGATTCCGGAAGCCTGGAAGACCACCACGGAAGGTGCGCCGATGGTTGCCAAATCCGGCGACAAATACTTCGATGAAGTTTTTATCCGATCGCTTACCTGCATGGCGACGAGCTTCCGGTTTCCACCTTTACCCCCGATGGCGGCGTTGTGCCCACCGGCACCACCAAGTTGAAAAACGTGGCGTAGCCATCAAGGTACCGGAATGGCAGATGGATAAATGTATCCAGTGTAACCAATGTTCGTTGGTTTGCCGCACGCTGTTATCCGTCCGGTACTGGTCAAAGAAAGAAGACCTCAAAGGATCTCCGGCTGCCTTTGAAGCAAAAGCCGCGATCGGTAAGGACTTTTGCGGGATATCAGTTCCGCATGCAGGTTTCCCGCTGGATTGCACGGGCTGCGGCAACTGCGCAGACGTCTGCCCGGCCAAGGAAAAGGCTTTGATCATGAAGCCGCTGGATTCTCAGATGGAGCAGGCGGAAAACTGGACCTTTGCCCAGAATCTGCCGAAACCGGATATCAAAATTCAACCGCAATACGGTCAAGAACAGCC
>VOFH01002292.1_pt1 | contig 38421 bp, 43 predicted proteins | sample 5384091 | NCBI WGS metagenome assembly VOFH01 (sample SAMN12384727, study PRJNA508395) | human gut metagenome | isolation source: healthy gut G | host: Homo sapiens
GTGTTGAAGGATTATTTTGACCTTAGTTCGAGGGTGAAGGAAATGCATACGGAGATCTTTTCACTGCGGGGACAACTTGCACAGGCGGCAGCCTTGCAATGCAGCAATAAAGATTGTACGCAACGGGCGCTGTGAAAGGGAACGTATGCGACCTATAAAGTTGATAGTAATCCACTGTTCCGCTACACGTGAGGACAGGGAGTTTACGGAATATGACTTGGATATCTGCCACCGCAGGCGGGGATTCAACGGGACGGGATACCATTTTTATATCCGCAAAAATGGGGATATCAAATCGACCCGGCCTCTCGAACGCATCGGCGCACACACCCGTGGCTTCAACAAAGAAAGTATCGGTATCTGCTATGAAGGCGGGCTCGACTGCAAGGGACAACCCAAAGATACCCGTACCGAATGGCAGAAACATTCGATGCGTGTGCTGATTCTCACTTTATTGAAGGATTACCCGGGCTGCCGCATCTGCGGACATCGCGACCTCAGTCCCGACCTGAACGGAAACGGTGAGATAGAACCGGAAGAATGGATCAAGGCTTGTCCCTGCTTTAATGCTGAAAAGGATTGGGGGAAGGTGTAAACTGAGAAAAGCGCTCTCCTTTCTCTAAAAAGATGAAACAGGAAACTCCAGCTAACCGATTGATAAAGTCGGATTAGTTGGAGTTTCCTGTTTATTCAAAAAGAAATTCTTTCTTTTATTGATTCTTCTTCAAATTTGGTGGTAATTTAACCGGTCGGTGGTATCTCCATTCCCCTCCTTCGGGGAAGGAGGGGTGGCTGAAAGCCGGGGTGGTAGGTGGATACACAATGTTGATAATAACTGACTTACGCATTCACCTACCACCTCCCCCTACGGGGACTCCTCCTTCCCGAAGGAGGAGAATGGAGAATACTATCGACTATCAAATTATTGTTGAATACTATCGACTATCAACTTTCAAATTATTATTTTCCTAATTAAGTTTACCACCAAATTTGAAGAAGCAACCTTTTATTTTGCTTCGAATGCAGTATCAATCAATGCTTTCAGGTTCAGGTAATGGCTTCTGTATATGCCACCGGAAGCGCTTGCTGCATTGGCAAGGTCTCTCCGGAGATCTGTCAGTTGCCCACGGGCAATGGCGGATGCTTCCGACAGAGAATCGGGCATATACTGATTGGCGTTCGTCTTCGGCTTCTCGAGCATTGCAGTCAATGAGTTGACATAGACTTTCTGCAAGGCACGTTGATTGAGGTCGGGTCTTTTCCCTCCTCTCAGATCATTCCAGATACTCTTTCTCAAATCCTGGAACATCTCAGCGGAAGTGTAGGCTTTCGTACCGTTCATCAACTCGTTAGTTGTCATTTTATCCAATGTGCGGCTGCTAAGCAAGCCTTTCAGTATGCCACTCTGCACACTGAAGATAAAACTGGAGGTGTTGACCTGAGCTTTCTCCAACAGTTGGCTATCCATTAGCCAGGTAGGCATGGTGAACAGTTCTTTGTTCAGGAAGGCCATTGCTTTCTTCTGTATTTCTTTCGGCACAAATTCCACTGCTTTCACATCGGTCTGCTCTACAGAAATCGGGGTGCTGTAAATACCGGCAACATTGGTCGCCACGTGTCCCATATACAGAGAGAATTGTCCGGCGACATTACTATATAAAGTTCTTGCTTTCTCGTAACCTTCGTTCGGCTCGTACGTCCACTTCATAATTTCGGGCATGATACGTTTCAGGTTCTTGATACCATATGTACCAGCCAGCATAGCATCGTCTCCCAAGTCTTCGTTCTGGTTGCGGGGATCGTCGCGGTCGCTTTCCGTACCGAAGGTGTAACGCTTGTCTTCTTTCAGCTTACTGATAATCCACTTGTTCATGTGAGGAATTTCATCTTCCGCCGTCTTGAATTCGGGCATCCAGCGATATCCCCACTCGATAGACCAATCGTCATAGATACCGATGCGCGGGAAGATTCCGGCACGTGAGATGCTGTCTTCCGGCTGGGCGATGTAGTTGAAACGTGCGTAGTCCATGATAGACGGGGTGTGGCCGTTGGCTTCCACCCATGCTTTGTCTCTAAGTTTCTCTACCGGGACGGTAGCGGAAGAACCGAAGTTATGACGCAAACCGAGTGTGTGGCCTACTTCATGAGAAGACACGAAGCGTATCAATTCGCCCATGAGTTCATCGTCAAACTGAGGTTTGCGTGCCCCCGGGTCTATGGCTCCTGCCTGCACGATATACCAGTTGTAGAGCAACAACATTACATTGTGATACCAGTTGATATGCGTTTCCAGAATTTCACCGCTGCGGGGATCGTGTACGTGAGGACCGCTTGCGTTCGGAATGTCGGAAGGCTTATAGACGATAGCCGAGTGACGGGCGTCTTCCAAACTCCAGGTAGGATCGTCCGTCGGTGCTTCCTTACCGATAATGGCATTCTTGAATCCGGCTTTCTCGAAGGCTTTCTGCCAGTCGTTGACACCTTGAATCAGGTAGGGAACCCACTTCTTAGGAGTAGCAGGGTCGATGTAAATAACGATCGGTTTCTTGGGTTCTACAAGTTCTCCTCTCAGATACCTTTCTTTGTCCTCGTCTTTCGGTTCGAGACGCCAACGGGTGATATTCGCTTTGTATTTCATACCGTGCGGATTACCGTCAAAGTCTTTATAGCCGACAGCAAAATAGCCTACGCGGGGGTCATAGAGTCGCGGTTTCATCGGCTCTTTGGGCAGGAGCAGCATAGAGCTGTTCAGTTCGTAAGTCATCGGACCGGTGGAGTTGTAGTATTGAGCAATCATTTTCTCAAGAGCGCTGCCCATAGGCGGTTTCCGTTGGAAGGTGCGCACAGTGCGGATTTCGATATTCTGCGGGAAGGCTTTCAAGGTGTCGATATAGCTGGCGTCGGAGATCATTGAAGTCGCCCCGATATTATCTTTCGCATAGTTGGAGAAAGAGAACATATCATTATCCCTGCGGATAAAGTCGGTCATTTCGATCACATAGTTTTTCGTCAGGCTGTCCTTGCGCATCGTCTTCAGCGGGAAGGTGGCAACGATAGGTTGCACGTTGGAGTTCAGCACTGCCTGATACATTCCCAGTGTATCGGTGGAATGTTCCAGATAAGAGATCTGACGGATAAACAGTTTGTTGTCCCGTCCCAGTTCGAAACGTATCACTTCATCGCTGATATGGTCGCCCGGATAGCCGGCTTTACGTTTTTGTTTGTCCACCGGGGCCTTTACAATACGGTTGACAATCAGAATATCCCGTCCAAACAGGGAATCGGGGATTTCGAAGAAGTATTTTCCTTCTATACAGTGCACCTTGAAGAAACCGTTCATAGTCTTGGCTTTACCGGTGATTACGCTTGCATAAGGTTGGAAAGGAGATTTCTTGGCTTTCGCTATGGAGTCGGCTTTCGCTTTGTCGACAGCTTCCGTCTTACTGTTTTTCTTTTTCTTCTTTTTAAAGATGTCGGTTGACTGCGCTCCGGCCGTTGGAATCAACATTGCCAGAAGCAACAAAAAGGTAGTTAGTTTTCTCATGTTCTTATTTTTAAGATGTTAATAACTGCAAAGTTAACTATTCACACGAGCTATCCAAACAATACTTCCTTATTTTTCAGGTTCTTCTTCTAATTTGGTGGTAAAATTAATTAGGAAAATAATAATTTGAAAGTTGATAGTCGATAGTATTCAACAATAATTTGATAGTCGATAGTATTCTCCATTCTCCTCCTTCGGGAAGGAGGAGTCCCCGTAGGGGGAGGTGGTAGGTGAATGCGTAAGTCGGTTATTATCAACATTGTGTATCCACCTACCACCCCGGCTTTCAGCCACCCCTCCTTCCCCGAAGGAGGGGAATGGAGATACCACCGACTAGTTAAATTACCACCAAATTTGAAGAAGCATCATTTTTCAAAGCCAAACGAGAATTTTCTTTTCCGGCTTAAAATTGACGCAGTATGCCATGCCGGCTAATTTCCTTTCCTGTTTCCAACCTTCATCAGAGCAAGCCCGATCACGATCCAGACCATTTCGCGGACACGGGTAATCAGTGCAGCATAAACCCCGTAGGCTCCGGAAAGGGAGAGGCCACCTACGGCAAGTGCAAAGCCTCCTTCACGTCCACCGAGCTGCATCGGCAAGAAGAACAAAAGATTGGCCAACAAGGAGGAAAAGGCAGCAATCAGGCAGCAGTCGGCAAAGCTGACGTTTGTTGTCAACACATTAAGTATCAGCCAGATCTCAAGGCAACTGACAACACGAGCCGTGTATTCTAGAAAGAGGGCCGAATAAAAAGTACGTTTCTTCTGCCGGTGAAGGAGGGCGATTTGCTTATCTATGTTTTCCAGTTTCTCTTTATGGGTTTCGGCAAAATGAAGTACTTTCTTCTTTAGAAAAGGGAGACGGCTACCCATGCGGATAAAGGCAACTGCCATACCGTGCCGGTAGCCTTTTATAAAAAGGACGGTAACCAGCAGGCAGAATAAAGTGATAGCTCCCAGAATAACGCTCATGACCCACCCTACGGGATAGAGACAGACATACAACAGGACGGAAGTCAGCCAGAAACAAAAGTGGGAGAAGATGTGCATCATCACGTAGAGAATCACCGAAGAGGTAGCCCTTTCGATTCCGATAAAGGGTTTCAGCTCCATAATCCGATAAGGTTCGCCTCCCATCAGCCCGACGGGTGTCACATAATTGAGCGCAAAGCCTGTTACGGTAAATTTATAAAGCCGGGAAAAGGAAAAGCCCGGTTTGCCTCCGCTACGGATGATGATATACCATGACAGCGTATTAATAAGGTAGACAAACAGCCAAAGCAACAAGACCAAGGGCAAATATATTCCTGCACGCTTCAGATTCACCCAAAGTTCCCGATAATCCATATCGAATGTGAATATCATTATCAGGACGGCAATGATGCCAAAAGCGAGGAATATATTGCGGTACTTGTTCTTCACTGCTTCTTATATACCTGTATATTTTACTTTATATACTTATAATACCTGTCAAAGAATCTATTAAATACCGGAATTTTCATCAGCCCGTATTCAAACACCAGCCAACCGAGTAATGCGCAGGATATACCGAGCAACACATCAATGATGTAGTGGTGACAGGAATAAACAGCCGTTCCCCAAATGCCCAGCATGATAACGGCAAAGAGAGTAATCACATACCACCTGCATTTGCCGATGATAGCATATACCAAAGCCACCACCATATAGGCGGCATGAAGCGAAGGCACTGCGGCAAAAACATTGGCATTGCGCCCGTAGATAGAGTCGAAAATCGTCACACCGAAGAAAGCGTCGAAACGTCCCAGACCGGCTACGTTGCCCGGAGTGTTCAATATCGGTTCGAAGCCGTAGTTGATGGCATACCAAGGGGGGAGCAGCCGGGTGAATGTAATAACCGGCAAAGCCGATTAAGTTGACCAGCAGAAATACCAGCGCAAAGCGGAGATATGTTTTTCTCTCCTTCTTGAAATACAGGCAAAGACCGAACAGGATAGGAACGGGAACCCAACACAGATAGAAGATGCCGGCAAAGACATCTGCAACCGGCCAGTTATGGGCAGCGAAATATTCGCACGGGGTAATCAGGATACCGTTGTCCATGACCCCGAAAAGAGATTTCTCCAGATTGTATAATCCGGCTACATCAATCGGGTTCACTTCGTAATTGGGACAGATACGCATCCAGTCGTAGGAGATTCCGAAAATGGCAAAAGGCAACAGGGCTAATGCAAGTTTACGGGTGGGTAGCCCGGCAAAGAATAAGACCAGATAGAGTGCCACCATTAAGAAATGTTCGGAACGAAGTCCGATGAAGACACCTGTCAGCAAAAAAGAAAAAGAGCCATAGTGATTACAGTAATCAGGGCTTCATTCTTTGACGGCAGTTCAATAACTATTTTCATTCTAATAAGGTGTTAATATACCAATACTATTTAGCTTTTCGGACAATTATTTCATCATTACCTTATAGCAATGTCTCACGCGTGCGAAAGCTGTGATATTGGCAAATACAGCAACGAAAGCCAGAGGAACAATCAATATCAGCATCGGATCAAAAGCGGTAATATCCTTGAAAACACCACAGAACAAGGCTCCGAGGCTGGTTAGAACTACACGCTCCGGACGTTGCATGAATCCTACTTTACATTCCAGTCCCAAGCCTTCGGCACGTGCACGCACATAGCTCACCATCAGCGAACCGATCAATGCGACAAACGCAATCAGGGCATAAAAGAAATAATCTTTCATCGACAGGTAGTAACAGATACCGAGAAAGTCATCAATTCACTGTAACGGTCGAGCACAGAATCGTAAAGGGCACCGAACTTGGAACTCATGTTTCCCAGGCGAGCCACGCGCCCGTCCATCATATCGAACAATCCGGCAAACAGAATCACACCTCCTGCCCAGCCGACGATAGCAAGGTCATTCCGGCCGCCACAGATACCGGCATAGACAAACATTCCTGCTGCCACCACGTTCAGGATAAATCCGGTAGTGGTGATAAAGTTGGGAGTGATCCCTATTTTAATCATTCCGCGTATCAGGGGATTGATAATCTTATAAATCAGCTGTTGTAAATAATCTCTGTAATTCATATTGTGTCTAAATCTGTTTTTATCTAAATCGTTTTTTCTGTTTTTATTTCAGTCTCTTTTTCCGAATAAACTTCTGATGTCTATATTCCGGTATACAAAAAAGCGTTGCATATTATAGTTCCAGAATAATGCGACGATAACCGCTACCGCCATTTTGGGGATAATGAAAAAGTCGCCGAAATACTGACTGAGCGTATCGCGCACCCAGGGAATCTTCGCCAATGATTCCGTCAGCGCATACGTTCCCCACGTGTTCAGCCAGATGCTGCATACCCATACAAGGATAAACTTTACAGCAACGTGTGTTTTCTTTCCTGTCGATTTAAAAGTCCATTTATAGTTGATTACGCAATTAACGATTCCTCCGTAGATAGCTCCCGCCAGGGTAGCATATACATAGTAGACTTCAAACAGCCTGACCAGAAGAATCGTAACCGAGAAAATCTGCAATAGTCGCCATTTGAGCAGAAAGCTGCGCCCTCAAAAACATGAAGATGCCGCCTTTCTGGGAAATCATCCGTGCAACTTTTCTCAGCCAATCACCCATCTTACTCCTGCTAACAAGATAAAACTATATACCCCTGCCAGTATATCATCCATCATCACACCTACCCCACCTCTGAGACTCTCCATTTTGCGGATGCCCAATGGCTTGGCAATGTCGAATGCACGGAACAGGACGAAAGCCGCCACTACATACCATATCCATTTGTCATTGTCGGGAACGGCAAGCAACGGTATCCACACTCCCACCATTTCATCTACCACTACACGCGAAGGATCTTCCCCCCAACAAGCCTCCAGCTTATCGGCAGCCCAGATCCCGGCGAAAGTAAACACAATCACCAACGCGGCAGTAATCCATAAGACAACAGAGAAAGGGAGGAGAAAATAAAGTGCAATCCAAATGATAGAAGCCAGCAACGCCCCGGCGGTACCGGGAGCAAAAGGAGAAAAACCGGAGCCAAAGCCCGTGCCTATCAATACAGGTAGAAAAGGAGCTTTCTTCATTAAATTACAAGTTACTAATTAAAAAGTTGAGGTTGAGCATCCACCCGTCTTTTCAGTAAGGCAAACCTCAATCTCAACTTTATTATTATTGGTTCCTGATTAAGCTAAATAATCGGGTTCTTTTTCGCCAATCATGTTACGCAATGTCTGTTTTACCATTCTCCATTGTGTAAACAAGTCGTGTTCCGGCTGATGTTCGAAATCATGCATCGGGCTCTTGCAGAAGAATGACAACCAAGTCTGGATACCACACATACCGGCACGCAGTGCCAGGTCGCTGAACAAAACAAGGTCAAGTGCAATAGGAGCTGCCAGGATAGAGTCGCGGCACAGGAAGTTCACCTTGATTTCCATCGGGTAACCCATCCAACCGAAGATGTCGATGTTATCCCATGCCTCTTTATTGTCCTTGCGGGGAGGATAGTAGTTGATGCGTACTTTGTGGTAAACATCTCCATAGAGATCCGGATATTTTTCCGGTTCAAAGATCTTGTCGATTACAGACAGCTTGCTGACTTCTTTTGTCTTGAAGTTTTCCGGCTGATCAAGCACTTCACCGTCACGATTACCCAAGATGTTGGTAGAGAACCAACCGCTCACACCCAACATACGAGTTTTGAACATCGGAGCCAATACGGTTTTCATCAGTGTCTGACCACTCTTGAAGTCTTTACCTGAGATAGGCACATTCATCCTGGTTCAGAGAATTCCCACATGGCCGGAGTATCCACGCACAAGTTAGGAGCACCCATGATAAACGGAGCATCTTCTGCAATTGCAGCGTAAGCATAGCACATGCTCGGAGAGATAACTTCCGTGTTGTTTTCCTTCATCGCTTTCTCCAAAGCAGCGAGTGACATGTGTTCGTCAGACAACGGAACGTAGATTTCTGTGCTGGCAGCCCAAAGAACAACGACGCGGTCGCAGTTGTTAGCAGCTTTAAAGTCACGGATGTCCTGACGGAGTTGCTCTACCATGTCCCAACGGGTAGCAGCCTTCTTGATATGTGTACCATTCAGACGTTTTGCCCAGTTGTGATCGAAAGCTGCAGGCATAGGCTTGATGGCTTCCAATTCGTCTTTCACTCCGTTCAGGTCCTTTTCTTTCAGGACTTCAGCATACATAGCAGCCTCGTATGCGTTGTCCGGGAAAATGTCCCATCCTCCGAAAACAATGTCTTCCAAATTTGTCAAAGGTACAACGTCCTTGATGAGTTTTTCCTCATTGTTCTCCATGCGCATAGTGGCCAACTGGGTAATAGATCCTATCGGTTTTGCCAGTCCCTTGCGAGAGGCTAGTGTACCTACAATCATTGTGGTAGCAACCGCACCACCTACTCCAACTACCAACACACCAAGGCGTCCAGTAGCGGGTTTAATTTCTTGTTTCATTTCTATTCTATTAAAATTAAACTAAAATTGATGCAAAAATAAGATTAATTAATTACTAAAACGACCTTTATTTGTCATATAAACATTGCAATTAGCAGGATTTAACTTTTAGAAGGTCATGTGGAGACTTATCCTCAAACCGGATCTGTCAATCCCGGGCGCATCACGGTAAGTGATCCTCCAGACGTAATCCAAACGTAACACCTTAAATATGTTTTCAATACCGACGCCCACTTCCACGTAAGGCGTTTTCCCCATGGCACGGGTGTTCGCTATCGGAAAAGCGAACAATCCGTCGCTCAAAGCCGGGTTGTTCTTATCGCTCAAATGTCCATATAATCCCGGCAGGAAACTATTTCACGCCATTTAAGTTTTTTCAACAACGGTATCCGGTTGAACAGCCAGCCGTTGAGGAAATAGGTGACGTCCCACGAGAAATATTCATCGTTCATGAATTCCATGGCATTCATCAACGAGTAAGATTCGGGCTGAATGGTGTAAGAAAGGTTGGCATTGGGCATTATCAGCAACGGGAAAAGGAACTTTATCCCACACTTTTCCGGCTTTCAGGATAATATCCGTATAGCCGAAAGCCGAGAACCAGAAGCGCTTCTGACTCCCGCTTCGGTATGGTTGTAAGTGTAATCGCTGCCCAACACTCCTTTTCCGGCAATGGTATGAGACAAGGTAAACACCGGTGCATCCAACGATACGGGAAAACGGTTCCATTGGGTCTGGAAGAATTTCTCGTTCGGAGCATAACGCAACTTCAATTCGGCCGCACTGGTGGAGATATTCTTTGACCGGAGTCAGCACATCACCTTCTTTCTTGAAGAAAGGGAATCAGGTAGGAGGACTCGTCTGTCCGCCTGCGTGCCGTCAGTTGGAAAGAGAAGCCTGAGTAGAACTCGTTGGTATAGGTCAATTCGGCCTGCCGGAAATAACCGATGCGATCGTCCTTCTCGCGTTTCAAGGCCAGGAATACGTTGTCTTTGCTTGTGTAGAGGTAATTCTGCCCGTACTGATTCACGTCTGACTCATAACGCAGTTTCAACGAGTGGATAGGAAATTCATTAGCATATTCTTTCTTCTTCTAACGAGTATTCCAGTTCCGCCAATCCTTTCACTCTTTCGTCCTTGAACCCGTAGGCCATGTAACCTTTGCCGAAAAGGTGCGGATTGAGCCATGCGGTAGTCATACCTCCGGCACGGAGACGGGGGCCTTCCAGCGTGTTACCGCTGATAGTGGCATTCATCGGGCCGATATAGAAAAGAGGGGCTTCTTTGGAAGTCGGGATGTATCCCGTAAAGAGAATAGAGAGAATCTTCTCCGTCCAGTAGTACACCGGATAACCGCGTAATTGCGTCATCAGCTTGTCTACCGAGTTCTCCTGCTGGGAGATAGCGGCTTGCGGACGGTTCTCCGCCCAGAAGGATGCGGGACGCGACAGGGCTTCCGTCTCTTCAATAATACGCTCGGGCTTGGCGAAGGCTTTGTCCGCTTCAGCAGTGGGCGTAAAGGTGTAGTTGCTGTAATCCGCTACGCGGCGGGCAAAAATACCGTCCTGTCCTTCGGTCAGCTTGAACTCAACAGTGATACTTTCGTGATCGAGCAAGCGTGTACCGTCTTCAGCGCGCTTAAATTCCTGTTCGAGCAACATATAGTCTACAAAATTCAGGTTTATCTTTTTCGGGAAATTGAACACGGCACGCTTCACGAAATAAGTAGAGTCGAGCACTACATACAGATGTCCGTTGAAGCCGAAAGACTCGGAATTAAAAGGAGTGAAAGCGAGGTCTGCACAAGGCTCCCCGGCAATCTGCAATGTATCCATCAGATAATACTTATAGAATCCCGTACCAATTCGACAGTGGACTGACAAATTTGTTGGTGAACAGGGAGATGTTGTTCTCGTAAATATCCACATCCTTGAAAACCTCGTTGATAGCAGCCTGCATTCCTTGTTTGGAAAGGAACTCATCAACACCCGCCTGTTTGCGGCCTTTCACCCATTGTTTCTCGGAGCGGAGGGGATTTACGATAATAATCCGTAGCGAGCAACTCTCGGGCGGATACCGTCAGGATAGGTTTACCGGTAACGGCAGAAGTATCTACATATTCTGTGAGGAAATCAAATTTACGTATAGCCATTTCTTCTGTTTCTCTTCATCGAAGTTGTTCAGCGCGAAGGTGGTCTTTTCGTAGCGTTCACGTTGCCAGAAGTCTTTCTCGTCAGGCGAGTAGTTGTCACGCTGCTCTATCATGTGGCGGACAAATTCTACGGCGGGATTGTCTTTCTTCCGGTAGTGTTCGCGTTTGGGCTTTACTACGACTTCATTGAGGGAATACGAAGTGGGTGAAAGGGCGACTTTATAAGATGCATTCCGGGCAGGGCGAATGGTGCGGCTGTAGTCATTATATCCTATTACAGAGATTACCAGCACTGCTTCGGAACGGTGGGTCTTGAAATAAAAGCGTCCATCACTTCCGGTAGTAGTTCCTTCGGTCGTGTCTTTCAGGCGTACAGATGCATAAGGCAAAGGTTCCTTTGGTCAGAGAATCAGTCACCACGCCTTGTACCACATACTGCGCACTGAGCGGAATACTGATAGCCAAGAAAAGAAAGAGCGTCAATGTGCCTTTTTTGATTAATCTCATACCTTAAAATTCTATTGAATTGAGCGGGACAAAGGTAAGGGTATTTAAGGACAAAATAGTTCTGTTTGACGGAAGAACTGTTCTCATTTATCACATTTAAGGAAAAAGAATACGAAATTTGGTTAATCCGTCGGAATAAGTACGCAGAGAGAAAGTACATCCGTGACGCATCAGTACTTCGCGAATAAAGATAAGCCCGATCCCCTGACCGTTCGGTTTCGTAGAGAAGAAAGGACTGAACAGTTTAGCTTCTGTCTCTTTGCTGATTCCCTCTGCCGTTGTCCATCACCTCGATCGTACAGGAGACAGGGTACGGATAATGATTTCTCCTTTGGGTTCCGGACTTTCGTCTTCAGGCACAATGCTTTTCCCCTCCGGTGCGATACTCTCCGCCGCATTCTTAATGATATTGACAAGCACTTGTTCAAACAGGGAGCTGTCCAGTTTTACGTCCGGCAGACTTTCGTCTATCTCCATGCGGAGAGTGATGTGGCGGTCGTTGCACATTCCTTCCATGAAACGTTTACAAGCAAAGACTAGGTCGTTGAGATTGACAAGAGAATACGTCGGTTCGGGAATCTTCACCACATCGGCAAAGCGAGTGATGAAGCGGCTCATAGAGAAACAGCGGTCGGTACATACACGCATCACGTCGCAAATGTCTTCCATGCCTTCTTCGGTAGTAAGCGCCTGCTCTACCGTGTCCAGGGTAGAGGTAATGCCGCAGTAGTGTTGTTCACCTCGTGGGCTATCATGCGGATAACTTTCTCATAGGCTTTCTTCTCAGCTTTCATCACTTCATCCGTAAGGCTTTCGATCAGGAAGAAGGGATGCTGGAATCCACGGTCGATAAAGGAGGAATGGGTGCATCGGTAAATGTTCGAGTCATTCAGGCGGACGGTTACTGTCTCACCTCTCGGCAGACTGGCAAGTTCCCCGGCTAACGGGGAGTCAACGTCTTTCATCTTTTTCCCCTGAACATCTTCGAAGCGGACACCGAGCATTTTCAACGCCATAGGGTTAAGTTCCGAAAGTTCGTCGTCAAGGGAGGTGATGATAACTCCCATAGGAGAAGCCTTAATCATCAAATCGAGAAAATGATTCTGTTCGCGCAGACGGAGGCGTTCGTTCTTGAGTTGTTCCATCATGCGGTTAAAGATATTCACGATACGGTCGGCTTCGTACTGCCCCACCCGGCTCAGTCGACTACTGAAATCCTGCTCGCGTAACAATTCCATACCGCTTCCAATCGTGTTCAAAGGTTTCACTATCTTACGATAAAAGAAAACCAGATAGACCAAGATGAACAGGATCAGCCCCTCTCCTACATAAAAGAAAGCCGGACGTAACTGGCCGGAAAGGCAAAGCAAGCCAATTCCCAAAATCAGCAACAAGATGACGAATATGTAAAAGAAGCCTTTGATTCGCACGGACAAATAGTTTTAAGTTATATGATTCACTGGTAATTATCTGTCTGCATCATCAGACAGAGCTACAATACAAGCTATTATAACGTATAATTTATATTATGCTTTTCAAGCCTCCGGTAAAGGGCGGCACGACTGATACCTAATGCCATAGCTACCTGACTCAGGTTACCTTTATGCCGTTCTAAAGCCTGAAGTATGGTCTGACGCTCTATTTCGTCCAAAGTCATGCCGATAAAAGAAGTACTTTCGGCTGCTTTCTGATCGTTATGGCGGATATACTGGGCGTCGAAATCGGATGCGTCGAGAGTAGGCTTGCCACTGACAAGTATCGTACGTTCCACCAGGTTTTTCAATTCACGAATATTCCCCGAATAGGGCAAACGGCTCAAGAATTGCAGGGCATCGGCAGAGAACTCCGTACGAGGCAATCCGTTCGTCTCTGCCTGACGGTCAGCGAAGTGACGCACCAGCAAAGGGATGTCCTCACGGCGTTCGCGCAAGGCGGGCAGTTTTACGGTTATCAGATTGATACGGTAGAAAAGGTCTTCGCGGAATGTACGCTCGGCAACCATTTTGCGCAAATCGGCATTGGTGGCGGATACAACCCGGATATCCGTCTTTCGCGGACGGCTGTCGCCAAGCACTTCGAATGTCTGATCCTGCAATACACGCAGTAACTTCACCTGGCACGAAGGATCGAGATCACCTATTTCATCCAGAAAGATCGTCCCTTTGGTTGCCATTTCGAAACGTCCGATGCGGTCTGCAGAAGCATCGGTAAAAGCTCCTTTCTTGTGCCCGAACATTTCACTTTCGAACAGGCTTTGGGAAATTCCTCCGAGGTTGACTTTCACAAAAGGCTGCTTGGTGCGCTGACTGTTGATATGGATAGCTTCGGCTATCAGTTCCTTGCCTGTACCGCTCTCGCCTGTTATTAATACGGAGGCGTTGGTCTTTGCAATGCGGGCAATGGTATTCAATACGTCCGTCAAGCCTTGGCTACGACCGATGATATGATTACGATTGAATGCGTCGTTCTGTTCCTGCGTTGTTTCTTTAGGAGCAGTGGAAAGTTCCAAGGCGGTTTCGATACGCTGCAAAAAGGCGGCATTGTTCCACGGTTTGGTAATAAAGTCAAAAGCCCCCGCCTGCATACCTTGTACGGCAAGTTGTATGCTCCCCCAGGCGGTCATCAGTATCACCGGAGTTTCCGGACGGAATACTTTTACTTGCCTGAGCAATGTCAGCCCTTCTTCACCCGTAGTAGAAAGGGTGAAGTTCATATCCATCAGGATTAAATCCGGAGCTACGGAACGCACTACCTCCATAGCTTCCCGTGGACCGGGAACGGTCTGTGCTTCGTATCCTGCCCGCTTCAACATAAAACTAAGCGAAGAACGTACCGCGCTATCATCGTCAATTATCAGAATCATAGTTCGTATTCCTTATTCTATATTCTATCAGAGCTTCCTTTTCTATTACTGTGATGATGCAAATCTACAAAAAAATACTGTCTTTATGGACCTTTCCTTTTTTATTGTCGCACTATTTCATCAAAATCAGCTTCCAGTTCGGTATTGGTACGGAAATCCCAAAGCGTCAGACTACGAATCTGATAAAAATAATACCAATAATAATAGAGCTCGGAAATGTGCTTCTGACGCGCCGCATCTTTGGAACTTTGAGCGTCGTTCAGGTCCAGCGTATTAATCTTGCCAATCAGAAAGGTTTCAATACTGGTCTTGTAACGTTGCTGCGCTATGAGATCAGCTTCCTTTGCAATAGCTAACTGCTGTGCCTGATTATTGAAATTCTCCACCAACAGGAAAATATCCTGATTGAAGTCCATCTGTTCCTGCCGGATTCTGGAAAGCACCACTTCACGGTTACTCTTTGCCACACGCACTTTTCCGCGACGCTTTCCCCAGTCCAGAATAGGAATCTTAACACCCACCTGCACAATTTGGTTATCCTGCAAATTCTTGTAAACAGCAGGGAAATCACGATTCTCTCTGGTATACCCCACACTTGCAAACAGATCGATGCTACGCAGGTTACCGCGTGCCGTAGCCACTTCATAATCGGCTTCTAACTGGCGGCGACGTATATTCTGGGCAAACGAGTTACGTTCCAAAGCTTTGCTCAACACTTGATTGTATTCCATTTTCGTTCCGTCCACAGTTTCGGGAATGACGGGACGCAGATTTTCATCCTCTCCCACTCCCAGAAAGGCACGAAGCTGGAACATCTTGGCATTGAGGTCACTTTCGGCCTCCGTCAAAGAAGCTTTTGCATTCAAGGCGGAAAGTTTCAGTTGCAAGAGTTCGTTTTCGGAGATCTGCCCCATTTCACGTTTAGCAAGTGCTACTTTGTAGAGGTGGTCGGCATTGGAGAGGTTTTGCCTGGCTGTCCCCAAGTTTTCTTCGGCCAGCAGGAGATTAAAATAATAGGTGATTGCCCGCATGGTTACTTCTTCGGTAGCGGTAATAAAAGCAGCTTTTGCTTCCGCATAACGTACCGGTTCAATGCGCCTGTTCCATTTCACGTTGTTTACGCCAAGAATCGGTTGCGTGAGTTTCAGCGTAATGGGAACAGACATGAAGTGACGGTCGCCTCCGGAGCCCAACTGCTTCATATAGTCGAGCGAAGACACCAATGAAAGTTTACCGCCGGTAAGCCAGATGTTCTGGTCAATGGAAAGGTCGCCGGAAAGTCCCAAAGCACTGTTACGGACAAAGCTGTATGAACCGTCTGCATTCTGATAGGAGCCATAAGACTTGTTGTAATTAGGCAATGTACCGGTCAGGTTGACTTCCGGCAGAAGATCAGCACGAAAGGTACGAAATTCCCAATAGGCAGTTTTCAATTCATTCAGGGCAACGGCGGCATCTACGGATTGCACGCGTGCCATAGCAATAGCTTCATTCAAGGTTATTTCCCTTTCCTGCTGTGCCGACAATGCCAACGGCAGGCAAACAGCAGCAAGAGCAAACAATATACTTTTCTTTTTCATTACGCACTATATTTTTCACCTAAGGAGGTTCAAACGATGTGCCAAAAGAATAAGGTATTTATTTTCAATCAATTAAAGAATAAGAACAGTGTTCATTTTCGGACACTATGCACAAAAATGAACGTTCGATTATGTATGCAGCCGTTTTAGTATTGTTTGTAGCAGATACGGGTGTCTATTCGCAGTAGTTAGGAAGACGTACCGTAAAGCGGGTGCCTTTGCCTACTTCGGAAGTGACACTGATAGTTCCTTTCAGACGTTCGACAATGGTCTGACAAATACTCAATCCCAAACCTGCCCCCTGTGTAAAATTATCAACCTTATAGAATCGTTCAAATATGTGCCGGATACCTTCTTCGGAAATACCGACTCCGGTATCTTCTACAAAGATACGGGTATATCCGGGCTCTTCCTCTTCTTCATAACCGAAAGTGATAGAACCGCTGAATGTAAACTTAGCCGCATTATTAATCAGATTATTCACTACCTGTTGCAGGCGTACATTATCTGTCGTAAGATATTTCTTGTCGCCCGCAGGCATACGCAGTACCAGTTCTACGCCCGCAGGCATATTCAGGCGCTGCGAATCATGGAAAGTTTTGAGCAATAAAGGCAGGTTATGTTCCGCAAACATAAATTCCATTGTTCCCGATTCGATACGTGACAAATCGAGAATATCATTAATCAAAGCCAGTAACAATCCGCAATTCTTATTGATTGTGGCAATAAACTGCGTCACCTCTTCTTCGGTAAAGTTACTCGTATCACTCAACAAATCGGAGAAACCGACAATCGCATTCAGCGGAGTGCGGATCTCGTGGCTCATATTGGCAAGGAAGGCCGACTTCAATTTATCCGCCTGAAGCGCCTTATCACGCGCCTCCCGCATCTCTTGCTCAGCAGTCTTATACCGCTGGATACTCTGGCATACACCTAATATATTATAGAGAGAATCCTGCGTCAAGCCGGTAACAATAGAAGAACGGTATTCCCACCACTCATATTCGCCTTTCACATTACGCTGGCGGAAGTTCAAACGTGTGCTTTCTTCTTCACCCGACAAGGCCTTGTCAAAAAGAACACGTATTTCTTTTATATCATCCGGATGAATCGTACGATCCATTTCTTCGCGAGAAATGGTAGTAACAGCTTCATCATAACCGAGCCTCACCAGAAAGCCTTGCGGAAAAATAAAGCAATTTGTTTCCATATCAAACTGCCACGGATAAATAGCGCTCTCGTCCACTGCCATGTCGAAGAAACGCTTCTGCATCTCTTCATCCGATATATTACGTGCAGAAAGAGCCATACCGGTAATTTCTTCCCTTGAAAAGATAGGCACGATTTCTCCCGATACGGGGAAATATTTGTCACTATGTACTTCTTTCATAAAGGCACCTTGCGGTATCATAACACTCTTTCCGGTCTTTGCTACTTCCTTCAACATTTTATGGAGGATATCCTGACCATTATGATAAATCTTGAAAATGCTTCCCGCCATCATTCCTTCATACACACGTCCGCCTATATCGAACGGCAAATGTAGCATTTGCAACAGGGAACGGTTGGTGAAATGGATATGTAAATCGGTATCATATGTAATGACACCGTCGCGAATGGAATGGAAGACATTGTCAAACTCATTGCGTTGTTCCACCATTTTATTCTGTACCAACAAACGGGTCTGCGCCTGTACCCTCCGTTTGGCCTCACGACGATTAACACGCATTAACCATACGATAGACGCAATCAATAATGCCAAAATAGACGGATAAAGAAGAATAAACAAGAGTTTATATTTCTCCCAATAGGGTTCATTGACAACAGTTCCTTTCGAGCCTATCTTGTCAGGATTGACATGAAAAAATTCCAGTTGCTTGTAGTCATATATAAACCCTTGCGGAATCTCAGTAACCCCGACGTCTTTGGGAGATGTTCCTTTTAATACGGAAGAAGCTCTCTGTGCGGCCTGCATTGCCGAAGTATAGGCATCGCAATCATAAGCACCGAACACTCCGTTGGTCAAACCAACATTCTGTGTAGCAAAAACAGGGGCTTTCGAGTTTTTGCCTACAAAAGAAAGAAAAGGAGACCATTTGGGAGCAATTACCACACGTCCGTAACTATTACGCGGATAGCAAATAGCAGAAATAATATGGCTGGTTGTCTGATTTTGTGTGTTATATATCTTCATGTCATAATCGGGATTATCTTTCTGAAAGACTTCCCATTCCTCCTGAAAATCCTCCAGTCCCTTGTTACTCAGAAAACTATTATCAATCACACAAATAACCTCTTTGCGTTTGGGAAACAGTCGCTGTGCCTCCCGCAAAATAATATCAAAATCAGGATTGACCGTATATCCGCAGACATTGGGATGAGCGGCAAACAGCTTCTCATCCGGATACTTAATACCAAAAAATACAACCGGTATTTGCAAGGGCAACGAGTCTCCACACGCAAAGAGCGTATAGAAAGCCTCATCACTGGACGTCACAATCAAATCGGTCTCCCTGTCACGGGCACGCTCACAGAAACGACGCATAATGACTTTCTCAGATCTGAATGCCCAAAAATCCGCATCCAGATATTCAGTCGTTATATTCACTTTCAAGCCATTATCTTTAAAGCCTTTCACCAAACCTTGGTTCAAATCGCGATGCCAAGGAGTCTGCGAAGTATACGATTGGATAAAAAGCACATTGTATGTACGCTCCGATGCTGCCGCTTGACAAAGAACGGCAATAAACAGAACTACAAACACACAGAAATATCGTTGTTTCATAAGCAAAAGATCTGCACCTCTTTCAATATTATTCGCACAAAGATAAGTTATTATATTGAAAACAATGCAAATAGCCTTAACTTTTTACTGCACTTGATGCCCGTCAAAGAAACGAACTGTCCGCGAAGTCTGTTTTGCCTGTTCTTCATTATGCGTCACCATAACAATCGTCCGTCCGTCTTCCTTATTCAACCGGTGAAGCAGTTCCATAACTTCCGCTCCCATTCTGGAGTCCAGGTTACCGGTCGGCTCGTCGGCAAGGATAATCTCCGGATTGCCGATAATCGCACGGGCAACAGCAACACGCTGGCACTGACCACCGGAGAGCTGAGACGGGAAATGACGCATTCGGTGACTTAACCCCACCTTTGCCAAAACGTCCTGTGCCAACCGCTTGCGTTCACTGCTACTCATACGACGATAAAGTAAAGGCAACTCAACATTATCCAGTACATTGAGCGAATTTATCAGGTGGAAGGACTGAAACACAAATCCCAGTTTCTTATTACGGAAAGCGGCAAGTTCCTTATCTTTCATGCTTTCAATTCTTGTTCCGGCTACTTCTATACTTCCACCGGTTGGTGTATCCAATAGCCCCATAATGTTCAATAAAGTGGATTTACCACAACCTGACGGCCCCATAATGCTCAGGAACTCTCCTTTATTCACTGTAAGGTTTACATCCTCCAACGCTACCGTCTCAATCTCATTGGTGCGATAAATCTTATTAATGCCAACTAATTTAATCACAGTCGTAAGTATTTAAATCGTTATTATTACCCGTTGGCGGAATTAATTTAAGTTGATAAATATGAGTAAAAAGTTGTACATGTCGCTGATTTTTAGTAACTTAGTGGTGTTCAAAACATTAAGTTCAAACCATCGTATGTACAACCTTTATACAAAATTCGTCAAAATACTCGAGATATGCAAGCAATTCTCTGAAAATCTCGTCAATGAATCTGGTAATGTTCCACGTCGTGGTCCTGTTCCCAAGTTTTCGGATTTGGAAGTGGTGGCGCTATCCCTGACGGCAGAGACCGAGAGCATTGATAGTGAGAAGTGGTTGTTCGACTATAAATTGCAAGAATACAAGGACCGCATTCCCAATCTCATATCAAGGAGACAGTCCAATGACCGCAGGAAGAAAAACGGCAGGCCTGTGTGAGGAACTGCGCAAGCGGATTGCCATGGAAATGGATGGCGGAGAGGAACAATTCTTTGTTGACTCCAAGCCGATAGAGGTTTGTAGGGTTGCAAGAGGAAAACGTTGCAAAATGGGACGTACCGGCAATTTCTCGCAAGCTCCCGACTTCGGCTTCTGTGCTTCGCAGAACACTTTTTATTTTGGTTATAAGTTACATGCTCTCTGTGGGTTAAGTGGAGTTATCCATTCCTATGATCTGTCAAAGGCAAGTGTGGCTGACCTCCATTATATGAAGGATGTAAGACATACTTATCACGACTGTAGCATCTATGGTGACAAAGGGTATATTGGAGCTGACGTACAGCTTGACTTGTTCGAAACCGCACACATAAGACTGGAGTGTCCGTATCGGCTCAACCAAAAGGACTGGAAACCGACATTCATTCCGTTTGCAAAGGCAAGAAAGAGGATTGAGACAATATTCTCACAACTTACAGACCAGTTCTTGGTCATCAGAAACTACGCGAAAATAACGAATGGTTTGTTTGCCAGAATCATTGGCAAAATTAGTGCACTTACCATTCTGCAATACGTAAGCTTCATTAACGACAAGCCCATTGGCAGAATTAAGTATGCACTAAATTAATTCCGCCAACAGGTTTATTATTATAATCTGTCTTTCTCTTTTTCCGGTCGTATCTTCATCATTTATTCATCACGCAAGGCTTCGGTGGGAGGAATCCTACTTATCTTGTAAGCCGGAATAAAGACTCCGAGCAACACCACAACGATAATAATGATATAAACTATAAGTGACACTACTATATAATGCAGCCAGAAATTGTTAATCCAAAGTGAAGGCACGACATAGCCCTGTTCATACCAGTTGCCTTCTGCCAGTCCATACTGCAAATAAATCAGACACCCCACCAACCAGGCAAACGAAGCCAATATAGCAGCTTCTCCCATTAATAGCCTGCATATATTACCCGGTGCTGCCCCATAGCTCAACATAATTCCCACTTCTTCACGGCGGCTACGAGTTTGGAGCCAGAAAGCACCGGTGACTCCTAACGCCAGATTAATAAGAAAGAAAACCGCTAATATTATATTCATCCGGTATTTATTGGTAACACCGGAGCCATATTCCAAGTAATCCAATTGTTCCTTGTAAGTAGAGACCTCCCGTATATAAAGATTACCGGCTTTCAGATTACTGTATGCCCAAGTACGGAAGTCATGCAGAAAACGTTGCTCGGACACATCCGGTTGCAGACGAATCAAAAAAGATCCCCCGTTCCATACTTCTTTCGAACGAACATTCAATTGCGGTTCAAAGAAAGAATACATACCTTGTTCATAATTACGGGAACGCACTTTCTCCACGACTCCTTTTATTGAGAAAAAAGTTGTATCCTTCTCATCGTCATCGCTATTATAAAACAGTCGTTTTCCGGTCAATCGGCCGACCTTCGGAAGGATCTGCAACAAATCAGCAGATACAACAAGATCATTTCTCTGATAATCCATATTGTCCAATTCTCCCAATGTCTTTCCTTCAAAGGTTTTGAAACCAAAAGTCTCAAAGAATCCGGTATGGGGTATAAAGTAGGATATGGACGCCGGTATTGCCAATGTATCGTATGCATAAGTATTATACGAACTCCCTCCCGAACCCGGAAAAGCAAAAGTCACCAAAGGAGCAGCATTCTGTACACCGGGATAATCACGCAACTTACGTAACATACGATGCATATTTTCCATTGTATGAAGAGAATCCGCTTCTTCCTTATTATAATCAGGAGCAGTGGAAGGCAAACTGCGGATAGGAGCAATCAGCAACCCGTCCGGTTCGTATCCTAAAGGCAACGTCTGATTATAACTTAACACAAAGAGAGGATCAGTGATATACCAGGTCAGAACAGTGACCAGTATCAGTTCGGCAAGCAACCACGCATTCCGGACTCGCCGTGCCCAAAGATTTTTCAGTATCAGTTTCAACATAATGATCTAATTCTATTATATATAAGGTGATAACCCTATTTCTGCTCATTCAAAGATTCAACTATCGGATGGCGTAATGCATTCCATGCGGGTATTAACGCTGATATCAGATTCAGTAATAAACAGAACAGAGCCGCTGCCACAAAGATTAACGGAGCAAAAAACATATCAATTCCCATTCCCAAATTCACTCCTTTAGGAGGAAACTTAGGAAAGACTTCGAATAAACTGAATATCTCATATCCCGACAAAGCAAGTACAATCCAAGCTATTACCAATCCGAGAAGAGTTCCCAAGCCTGTAAGGAGTAGATTTTCCCAGATAATCTGTACCAATAACCGCCTGCGGGAAGCACCAAACGCCTTACGTATACCCAAATCCGGTAACTGGCGTTCCATACGGGCAGAAATCATGCCGCTCAAATTGAAAGCGGGAACAAAAAGTAATACCATAAAGATACCTACAAACATCCATATCACCCTGCCCCAGTCGACAGCGACATTACTCCAGAGGCGGAAAGTGCTATGCCAATAAAGTTCGGGTTGTCCCACTAAATCCAGCTTCCACCCGTCACCCATATCCGATACATTAAATTTACGGATAAGTTCCAGTACTTCATCTTGTACATCTGTGACACTTTTCGATTCCTTCATCAAAATGTAGACACGATAACCTCCCAACGCCCAATGGCTTCCTTCATCATCATAGCCTTCGCGACAACTATAAGGAAGATAAACTTGGGCATACGAGTCCGGTGTAAGAAAACTGCCACTTTTCACAACACCCACCACTTTTACATTGGTATAATCCATTAAGAAGTTTTTACCGACCACTCCCTTAGTTGTTCCGAAAAGCTGCTGTGCATAACTATCTGTCAGTACTACATTATGAATACCGCTACGGCGATCGGCCTCAGTAAATGGCTTCCCCTCCAGAAAGACCAAAGGAAAGACACGGAAAAAGTTCTCGTCCGTATACCTTGCATAAGTCGGAATTTCTTCTTTGTCGTTTGTCACCCGGGCATAACTTGTACCAGACACTCCGGTACTTACTTCCGCACTTTCCAACGAGTAGAACCAGTCTTTCAACATTGCATAACTGATATTGGCAGAATGAGTACTCTCATCGTTTGTCATTTTAGCGGATTTCACCACCAATGTACGCATCCTGTTCGTCTCCGGATAAACAGGAGCCAACCGCACATAATACACAATAGCTATTACCATGGTCATAACGATAGAAATCCCTGTTCCTACAATATAGAGCGTGCTGAAAAGCGGATTCTGCTTCATTAAGTTCCACGCTTGTTTCAAATATACCCTGACAACCATATCTTCTACCTTATTTTAGTTTCAGTTTATTCTTGTTTTTATAGGAGTTCATATCGCTCACCACTACCCTGTCGCCCGGTCTCAACCCGCTCAGCACTTCTACATATTCAAAGTTGGAATCGCCCAACTGTACTTTACGTTTGACCAGTTCGCTATCCGAATCGCAGACAAACAGTTCATATTCACCGCGTCCCACATAGAAAGAGCCATTGGCAACACGCATCACATCTTCCTTTACAGCATTCATCACATAAACATCTGTCTTCAATCCGGAGCGCAGACGACGATGATTATCTTCCTTCAACTGTACGCTAAAAGAGATCACCCCATTCTTGGAAAGCGGTGTCACACTGCTGACAGTTCCTTCCAATTTATCACTGCCGATTTTCACAATCGCTTTTCCCCCTGCCGACACACGGTCGCCGTACGTATCGGCAATCTCGCCTTCCACTTTGAAATGACTCAAATCGGAGATGACTGCCACTTGTTCGCCCTGCGAAATCTGTGCACCAATCTGATTATTAATAAAGGTAAGGATAGCTTTTCGGGGAGAACGTATTTGCGCATCCTCAAACGTACGCTTCATCTCCGCCAGACTCTTACGGAAGATATTGAAATCAAGTTCCTGCACCTTCAACTCTGCGGCGGCCACTTCCTGTTCATTTTGAAACTGCTGTTGAAGTTGTTCGTATTCGAGCTGGGCAACATTATAGCTTAGTTCTGCCTGACGCACTTTATCTGTTGTTCCCGCTCCCAGACTGTCCAGATAGTGTTCGTTCCGAAGTTCCACTTTCATGCGGGCCAATTTCATTTCAGACACTTTGATCTGCATCGCCATATCGCTAAGTTTGGTCTGGCTGTTGACACGAAGCTGGTCAAGTTTATAACGACGCATTTGTTCTTCATCCAACAGTTTCTGGTATTGTGTTTCCGTACTTTGAAGATCGAGTTTCAAAATCGGAGTGCCTATCTCCACGCTATCGCCTCCTTTTTTATAGATTTCAAGGATACGGGAGTTAATAGGCGAATTGATTATCTCTTCAAAAGCAGGAACCACCTTTCCCGACGCGCTGACACTGACTTCGATCACTCCTTTGTCGACTGTAGAGAAAACAAGATCTTTTTCTTCTACTCCCACTCTCATCAAAGAGATGAGTACACTGACAACAATAACTCCTGCCACTCCTATGGCCGAATAACGAATGATCTTCTTATTACGTTCTTTCTGACGAACTTCCTTAGGAATTTCTCTGTCCATATCTGATTGTTTATGATTTTATCATGTATTATATTCATTCGGAACTTATATATACCAAATCCGTGCCAGAATCATAAACTACTGAAATAGAGAATGTAGCCCAAAAGAAAGGGTGTCCGAAATCGAACACCCTGTACGAATTTACCGTTCAGAAACAGAACGGTGTGCCGCATAAGACGACATTATGCTTTTTCCTGTCCGCTTTGTTGCGGTTCGTGCATCAGGTCTTTTCCTAAGTGGGTAGTCGCTTCAACGACCTCCCTGTCACGAATCTCCTTTGCTTTACGGGCATAGACAATCATACGCATGGACTGATCGTAAGTGAAATAATTCCATATCCAGTTAAGTAGTACCACCACCTTGTTGCGCACGCCAAGAATAGAACGCAAATGAACTACCAGCCACAACACCCAGGCAAACCAACCTTGCGTCTTTATCTTACTAAACTCTGCCACGGCACGATTGCGCCCTACAGTCGCCATCGAACCTAAATTACGGTAATGGAAAGGTTTCATTTCCCGTCCTTTCTCCATACGAACCAGATTCTTTGCCAATAATTCTCCTTGCTGGATCGCCACTTGTGCCAGTTGAGGATGCCCGTTCGGGTAATTTTCATCAGAAAACTGCACACATTGGTCACCAATGGCAAAGACGTTCTTCATTCCCTCTACCCGGTTAAATTCATCGACTTTAATACGTCCGCCACGCCCTATCAACGAAACATCCATGTTTCCGAAAGTAACACCAGTCACACCACTCACCCAAATAAAGGTACGGGTGGCAATCTCGCTACCGTCTTCTAGCATTACCTTATGATCGCGATAGTCGACCACACGCTTGTTCAGCAATATGTTCACTCCCATTTCACGAAGGAAATTTTTCCGCATGAGCGGATGAATCCTCCGACATTCCGGCAAGCAATCGTGGTCCGGCTTCAATCAAATAGATATGCATCAGGCTAGCCGGCATATCCGGATAATCGTTGGGCAGTACGAACTTCTTCATTTCCGAAAGTACACCGGCCACTTCTACGCCTGTGGCCCCTCCGCCTACAATGACGATATTCAGCAGTTCCTGTTGTTCCTGTTTGGTTGAGCAGGTCAGCGCCCGTTCGAGATTAGCCAGAAGAGCGTTTCGCAATCCCATAGCTTCGGACACGTTTTTCATTGGCATGGCCTCCTCTTCGATATGCTTATTACCGAAAAAGTTGGTGGTAGTGCCTGCCGCCAAGACGAGGATAATCGTATTCCGCCTTCCCTATGGAAGTCTGTATCATATTCTTTTCGGGGGAAACAGGACGGTACTTCCGCCAAACGGAAATAAAATCTTTCCGACGCTGGAATATCTTGCGGAAGGGGAAGGAGATGGAAGTCGGTTCCATACCGGCCGAGGCCACCTGATAAATCAACGGAGGAAACTGATGATAGTTGTTTTTATCTATCAATACGACTTGAAAGCCTGACTTCTTCAGCTTGTTAGCCAGTTTCAAGCCACCGAAACCACCGCCTACAATGACGACCCGCTTCTTACTGTCCTTTGCAATATTTAGACTCATACTCTAATCATGTTTTATCCTAATAATAACATCCGGATGAGTCATTTAGTTTTCCTTTTGTCCAACTTTTACAAAAAGGAAAAGAAGCGTGTTCAAAGCTGCCTAACGAAGACGCAAGCGGTCGCCCACTTCGGGGACATACTCACCATCCTTACGATTCATCTTATACAGGTTTTTGAGGCGGATACCGTATTTCTGGGAAATGCCATGCATGGAATCACCGTCCCTCACCACATATACAGTATGAGGTTTGGAGGCTTTCTTCTTTTTGGATTTCAGATAGATGATATCTCCTTCCATTAAGGTATATTCACGATGCAAGTCGTTATACTTCACAAGTTTCTTCCAACTGATGCCCAATTCCTTGCCCAAATCCTGGAAAGTATCTCCGTGGCGGGCGACAACATAGGCAATATCATTGGCTATGTAAATCTGATGCGGATTCATCAACCAGGGGTTTTTCCTTAGCTTACGTTCGAGTAGACACCCTTACGGTCGTACTTATACAGGTCATAATCTTCGATGATCGTTATCAGACGGTTGGCATACGAAGGATCGGTGGCATATCCGGCCTTCTTCAATCCCCGTGCCCAACCTTTATAGTCTGTAATATCCAGTTTGAAAAGAAAGGCATAGCGGGCTCCGCGTCTCAGAAACTCAGAGTGGTCTTCGTACGAATCACGTGGATTACTGTACGCACGGAAACATTCGTTACGCGCATCGTCATCATGACGAACCGTACGTCCCCGCCAACTGCCACCACACTTAATACCAAAGTGGTTATTACTCTTTCGTGCCAACTGGCTGTATCCGGCACCGCTTTCCAGCAATCCTTGTGCCAATGTAATACTCGCCGGAATCTTATGAAGCTTCATCTGTTCAACAGCCAAATCACTATACTTATTTATATAATCGACGTAACGGGAATTTCTTCGTTGCGCCTGCGCTCCTACTGCAAAGAAGAAAACCATAGTTAAAAAAGACCAGTCTATACAGTTTGTTCTCCATTTTAATTCAGATGTGGATTATGGGGCACAAAAATCTGAAAAATAATTGGGATTATCAATCTCTTTCCTAACTTTGTAACATGATTTGTAGAAACCAATACCCTGACGTATATGAGAGACCTCACAATTACCGCTATTATTAAAGTATATCAATATGATGAGTTGAATGAGGCCGACCGGGCTCTTGTGACCACTGCCAAGGAAGCAACCGCACGCAGCTATGTCCCTTATTCGCATTTCTCAGTGGGTGCAGCCGCACTGCTGGGCGATGGAACTGTGGTGTCCGGCACGAATCAGGAAAATGCGGCCTATCCGTCGGGACTTTGCGCGGAACGTACTACCCTATTCTATGCCAACTCGCAGTACCCCGACCAGCCCGTCATCACACTTGCTATCGCCGCCAGAACGGAGAAAGACTTTATTGATAATCCGATTCCTCCCTGCGGTGCCTGCCGCCAGGTGATTCTCGAAACGGAGAAACGCTACGGGCAACCGATCCGCATTCTGCTATACGGCAAAGAATGTATCTACGAAGTAAAAAGTATCGGCGACTTACTACCGCTATCATTTGACGCATCAGCCATGGAGGATAAATTATGTTACAACAGTATCACACCAAACTAAAAGGAACACTCGCTCTTACAGATTCTTATCTGACAGAGAAAGCTTTGCAAAAAGAAAAAGGACTCTATAAGTTTATATGGGTCCGCCAGGGAAGTATCACGGTAGAAATCGACCACCAGGAAATGCTGATGTCGCAGGATGATGTGATTTCACTGACACACCTGCAACATCTTGAGTTCAAATCAATCGACGGGGAATATACAACTTTACTGTTCAACAGTAATTTCTATTGCATCTACGGCAATGACCATGAGGTGTCGTGCAGCGGTTTCCTCTTCAACGGTTCGTCCCACCTTGTCCGCTTCACACTAAACGAGCAGGAGCGCCGGCAACTGAACGATATCACCGTAGCCATGGAGAACGAGTTCACCGTTTCGGACAGCCTTCAGGAAGAAATGCTGCGCATCCTTCTTAAAAGGTTTATCATCCAATGTACCCGGATAGCCCGTCACCGGTTGGACATTACACGGGAAAAGGAATCCGGCTTCGAGATTGTCCGCCAGTATTACAATCTGGTAGACGAGCATTACCGGACCAAAAAGCAGGTACAGGACTATGCCGATATGTTGCACAAATCACCCAAAACCCTGTCGAATATCTTTTCTACGTGCAAACTGCCTTCCCCACTCCGTGTGATTCATGAACGGGTGGAAGCGGAAGCGAAACGCCTGCTGCTGTACAGCAGCAAAAGTGCCAAAGAGATAGCCGATATTCTGGGGATTTGAAGATCAGGCTTCTTTCAGCCGTTTTTTCAAAAACATGACAGGACAGAGTGCCGTACAGTTCAGAAATACGGAAGTTGGGAAGAATTGATAAGTGAAGCGGAAGTATTGCCATTTGGAGGTTATGAGGAAAGCGCGACCTTTGCGATGTAAGTTAAACTCATAAACGACAACAATATGAAAGAAAAATTTATCGCATTACTGACCTTCACATCAAGTCTGAGAAATTTTGGTACCAAGTTTATCCGTGTAGCTATCTTAGTCGTATTCGTATGGATCGGTGGACTGAAATATTTCCACTACGAAGCCGACGGGATTGTTCCGTTTGTAGCCAACAGCCCGTTCATGAGCTTCTTCTATGCAAAGGAAGCGCCGGAGTACAAAAACTTCAAGAATCCGGAAGGTGCTCTGGTACCCGAAAACCGTGCATGGCACGAAGCGAACAACACATATACTTTCTCAACCTGCAAGCAAGCTGGTGTAGAAGTCGGTGCGCACCGGGCCATTGTAGACAATGACCAATTACATACCAATGCCCCTCATATGGGCATGGGAGATGTAAAAGGAGGAGCCCAATTTACCTATGTCTCACTGGATGATTTTCGTATTATCCGGGATCAGCTTTTTCGGGGACAAGAAACGTGACATCAACGACAGAGATCCTCTGCCTTATGCTGTATTTATCGATCCGCCATTGGCACATATCGGAATTACGGAAGAGGAGGCACTGAGAAAGGGTATTCTTTCAAAGTCTCCCGACTGCCGGCAACCTCCATTGTCCGTTCGCGTACCTTGCAACAGACTGATGGGATGCTGAAAGCTATTATCAATAGCCATAGCGGTAAGATTATGGGATGTACCCCTGTTCTGTACCGATGCTCCGGAACTGATCAATATGGTTGCAATGGCTATGAAGACGGGACAGACTTCTACGTTCCTGCGTGACTTCATCTTCACACATCCGAGTATGAGCGAGGGGTTGAATCAATTATTCGACGTATAAAATTAATAATAATCAGAGCCTGCAAATCTAGTAAACAGAGGCTCTATTAGTACCTAAACAGAGCCTCTAAACTAAGAGAATAGAGGCTCTAAAATCATAGACTGTAATTCCCGGATTCTATATTTTTATTTATTTACGCAAGAATCTAAAGATAATCTTGTATATTTGTTAAATGGAATCTAATAGAATGCAGTATAATGGTATATAGAATATTCTGGCTACTTCTTATTACAACAACTTTATTAATGTTTCCCGTCCATGCACAGGATCGTCTGAAGAATTTAGAATTCAAACAATTCTCAACTCCGGACGGATTACCCAACAGTATGGTTCATCAGGTCTATCAAGATCGGGACGGTTACATCTGGATTCCCACCTTCTATGGATTATTCCGGTATGATGGTTATGAAGTCAGAACATATAAATCAAATCTTTACACTCCGGGACTACTGACCAATAATAATGTACTTTGCGTAGAAGAAGACTATTCCCACAGACTATGGATAGGAACTCATTAAGGTCTCTGTGTACTCGATAAGCAAACGGGACAAATGAGAAAAATGCAACTGGAAGGAATCAACAAACATCGTTTGAACGAAATCCACGTAACCAAAGAGAACAAAGTCTATCTGGGATATATCCGTGGAATGGCATATTATGATGCAGGACAGGATACATTGGTCTTGATGACACACAAAATTGTAAAAGGCGAAAGTACCCGAACAAAAGAATGTTCAAACCATACTTGAAGATGAAAATGGTGATTTACTGATTGGTACCTGGCAAGACGGGCTCTACCGTTATCACATAAAAAGAGAATAAGTTCACCCATTACCCTCCATTGAGCGAAAACAATTCCGTTTTGTCATTATTTCAGGATTCCAGAGGAGTTCTATGGGTGGGAACAAGCGGGTATGGTCTTTATAAGGTTAATTTCTCTTCGGACAAGCAGACATTGTCTATTGAAAAAAAATTACAGATACGATCCTCTGAATATTTCCTCTATCCCTTCTGATTATATTTATTCTATCCATGAAGACTTGCAGACACATTCGTTATGGCTGGGAAGCCGGGATGGAATTGGCATTATGAATATGGCTAACGAAGGACGTTCATCAATTACAAAGAATCGAACCCAGAACATTATTTGCCCGTACGCGAAGTGAACACCGTTTTCGAGATAAAAACGGATTGATGTGGATTGGAACAAAAGGAACAGGAGTTTTCATACAGATACACACGCACGTTCTTTTGATGTCCTCTACCCACGTGGTAACGAGAAGTTCTTTACTGATTTGATCTCTACCTTATATATAGAAGAGAATGGAGCTTCCTGGATTGGTTTCGGATATGGAGTGGATTACCAGTCGAGAGACAAGAAGATATCTTTAATGCCCTCCAAACGTCCCTATCACATTTCCTACAGCCCTACTTCCCAAGAAGTGCTGCTCGCCATTCATGATGGCGGAGTGATGGCTTGTCAGAATGGAAAGATTATCCACCAATATAAGACTTCAAATTGTGGTTTCATTCCTCATGATCTGGTATATTGGGTGGGCCATGAAGACCATAAGGGGAATTGGTGGCTAGGCACCTATAAGGGAGTTGGAGTCCGATATAAGGATGGTCGTGAATATTGTTTCAGCCGTATGCCTGGCATTGATGCGCCTCTCTAAAAATTACCTGCATAATGGAAGATAATGACGGCTCCTTGTGGCTGGCCACCAACAATGGTATAGTTCATGTAACTGGAAATATGGAGCAACCGAACCATTACATTGCCAAAACTACTGTATGGAGAACAAACTGTTACCGGTCAATACTCCCCTTTGTTTTCTATTGGATAAAAAGCGGCAGAATATGGGTAGGCACAGAAGGAAGCGGACTTTGTCTGTATAATGTACAAGATGATTGTTTTGAATCCGTCCATCAAGCATACAATTTACCGGAGATATGGTAGGCAGTATGGAAGAAGATAATCATGGGAAACCTTTGGTTAGGCACTAATCAAGGATTGGCAAGATTGACTATCACCGGAGAGGAAAAAGGAAGAGTACGGACTTTTACTGTTGCAGATGGATTAGCAGGTAACTTCTTTAATCAAAATGCATCTTTTATCGCAATGGAACTTTCTATTTCGGATGTAGCCGCGGAATAGTTACTTTTGACTCGAAATGATGAAAGAGAAACACTCTGATATTTCTTTGCGCATAACGGATATATTAATAGACGGCAAATCATTGAACAAATACCGGAACAGCAAAAGCAAGATATCCTCTTTTACTGCCGATTATACAAAGACTCTCATCATCCCGTCAGCATATACCAATTTTACTATCCGCTTTGCATCGCTCACTTACAACCAGCCCCAACTGAACAAGTACGCATACAGGCTGCAAGGTTTTGACACAGACTGGCACTATGTGAATGCCGCCAACCGTAATGCATATTATTCTCAATTACCTGGGGAGAGTATGTATTTGAATTACGAGCCACCAATGAGAATGGAGACTGGGGAGAAATGCGGACAATGGAAATCCTTATCGAACCTCCTTTCTGGGCTACCTGGTGGGCATATCTTATTTACGCTTTACTAACTGCATCTTTTTTAGGATTGATATGGTGGGAAATACGCCGAAGACTTATGTTGCGTAATCGGAAGTATCTACAAAAAGGAGAAACAGACAAAGTACAACCATATCAAACTACAATTCTTTTCGAATATTACTTCAGATGATGAGAAATTCCTCCAGGATGCCATTGACTGTGTAAACCGACATCTGATGATCCTGAGTTTGACGTAACTCAATTTGTCAATGAGATGGCAACAAGTCGTACCACACTTCACAAAAGATGAAATCACTCACAGGACTCCAATACAACCAGTTTTGTACGGAGCATTCGTTTGAAAGCAGCCTGCAAAATCATGGATGAGAATAAGAATATCCGCATCTCTGATCTGGCATACAAAAGTGGGGTTCAACGATCCTAAATATTTTCGATCTGTTTCAAGAAAGAATTCGGTATGCAACCTACAGAATACATCTCGATGAAATCGGCAAAAAAACACTTAATTGAATTCTAAAGAAAGAGAGTTGAAAGATGTTCCGAAAAGGTAGAAGGAACATCTTTCAACCTTATCGGGCAATGCCTCCCTTTAATACTGACAGCCGGTTACCTTTGTGACATTAAAACTCTAATGTCTAATTTAAAAAGGTTGGCTTATGAAATCTAATTTTTATGGAAACAGAAAGTCGCTTATAGCGATATGCTTCTGTTCAGTTTTTCTTTTCGGAAATCGGATTGTTTGCACCGCAGCAAATCACAACGAGGGTGAGTTTGTCTGGTACAATGGAAAACAAGCGATCACCTATTCCGTATCCAAATCCGTATCTCCTGTGGTGACAGTTGCACTGGATATGTTTACCGGTGACATGAAACAAGTGACAGGAGTATTACCTCAAAAAAACTCATACAGGAAATACAGCTATTAAGATTGTACAATTGGATAAGAATAGATCTGCACTGAAAGAACTTCTTAAACAGGATGTTCCTGTAGATAGCCTTATGAGTAAAAAGGATGCTTTTTTTTATCAAAGTTACCGAAAGCTCCAATAAGAAACAATTGCTGGTGGTAGGCAGTGATGGCAGAGGGACTGCCTATGGAATACGAATTGTCCCGTTTAGCCGGTGTGTCTCCATGGGTATGGTGGGGAGACGTCACACCCATAAAGAAAAAATCAATTAACATTGCCTGCCGATTATACAACCTTTCAAAGCCCCTCAGTAGAGTATCGTGGAATCTTTTGAATGACGAAGACTGGAGTTTACAACCTTGGAGTTGGAAAAACTTCGAACCGTCTGACACAAAGGACGAATCGGTGCCCGTACTTATAAAGGAGATTTTCAAGCTGCTGATGCGTCTTCGTGCCAACGCCATCTGGCCGGGTATGCACGGAATTACGACTCCTTTCTACTTTGTACCAGGAGCCAAAGAGGCTGCCGATAGCTGCGGTATCGTTATCGGCACTTCTCATTGTGAACCTTTGATGCGTAATAATGTAGGTGAATGGAAAGTCAGCGAACGAGGCGAGTATAATTATATTACGAATCGTGAAAGTGTACGGTCCTATTGGACAGAACGCTTGAAAAGAAGCCGGACGCTATGAAAACTTCTATACGATAGGCATGAGAGGTATTCACGACAGCGTATGGAAGAGCAAAAAACTCTTCAGGAAAAAACCGATGCTTTGCAGCAAGTTATAAATGACCAACGCACCTTATTATCTAAATATGTAAAAAGGATGTAGCGAAAATCCCACAGGCTTTTGTTCCCTATAAAGAAGTACTTCAGATTATGGAGAACGGTTTACAGGTACCCGATGATATTACACTCATATGGTGTGACGACAATTATGGCTACATGACTCGCCTGGAGTGACCAGGAACAACAAAAACGCAGCGGTGGTGCCGGTGTATATTATCATCTCAGTTATTGGGGCGTCCGCATGATTATATGTGGCTATGCACTACCCAACCGGGGTTGGTCTATAGTGAAATGAAACAAGCCTATGATTGCAATGCCCGTCGTCTGTGGATTGTCAATGTACATGATTTAAAACCTGCAGCCTATGACCTGGAACTTTTCTGATATGGCATGGGACATCAACTTGTATCTCCCCTACCCTCGTACAGCATCAGAAAAATTGGCTTTGCCGTGAATTCGGTACAGAAGCGGGAGAAAAGTTATTGCCGGCCATGTGGAATTTTATCGTCTGTGCGGTATCCGCAAGCCGGAGTTTATGGCTGGAACCAAGTAGAACTGGATAAAAAGAAATATATAAAAGGATGGTCTCCGATCAAAAACACAGATTTCAGTCTTACAGAATTCAGCGGAGAACTAGACCGTTATCTGGAATCTTATGAGTCAATCAAAAAGAATCCTGTCCGAAGTAGAACCGATCATTCCTCAAGAGAGAAAAGACGCTTTCTTTGCACAAATTAAATATCCTGTATTCGGTGCAGCAGCTATGAGTACTAAAATGCTGGAAGCACAAAGGGCACGCTGCATTTTTCCGGGAAGTTGTGATACTAACTTGTGGACTCGTGAAAGCCAATTGATGAATGCGTGCAAAAAGTATCAAAAGCCTATCAGGAAATTCGTGACTTGACAGATTATTATAATCATAAATTAGCCGGTGGTAAATGGAAATATTCCATGTGTTACAATCCACGTGATTTATACGTGTTTTATCCGCCTACCCTCCCTATATGGTTAACTGATCAGAAATTGAGAAATATCTTTTCCTGAAAGTACCAAGTCGCTCCTCTGAAAGAGGTATAAAAGACAAATGTATTGTTGCCAATGCTTGCAACTATACCAAAGCAACAGACGGGGTGATCGTCATTCAGTCATTGGGACACAGCATGAACGCTGTATCCCTACCAAAGAAAAACAATCACCTTTTGATTTTGAAAGTGCATGGGAAGGAGAGGCTATTCTGCGTACAGCCGTCATCCCGACACAGCCGAACGATAAAGGAGATATTCGCTTTAGTGTCAGCATAGATGGTGAAACGCCTCAGATATGTTCCTTTTTTTTTTAAAGAAGGTTTTCGTACCGAATCCTGGAAGCAGAATGTTCTTCGCGGACAAGCAGTAAGAAATACCAAACACACACTGACAAAAAGGAATGCATACTCTATCCATTACAGCTTTAGACAATCATGTGTTAATAGACCAATGGATGATTGATGTCAAACCGAAAGACAGTTTTATGTATTCCCTATAGAACCAACCTATCAATATTAAAGAATAAACCTATATGAAAAACATTTATTTTTATAATCTTAAGTTGTTTATTCTCCTTAGCTGTCAATGCACAGACTACGGAAATCCACTCTCTGTCGGGAGGCGGATATCAAGACACAGAGACATGGGATGTTTTATTGTTCCACAGGCATGAACAGTGGCAAAATGGAGTAAGATAGAGGTCCCTTCGCAATGGGAATTACAAAGGGTTTGGCGAATACACTTACGGACGTTTCTATTTGAATAAGGAGCTAAACCCAGCGATGAAGCCGGGCTATACCGATATCAGTTCAAGGTACCCGCTAAAATGGAAAGATATGCAAGTCAGTATTGTTTTTGAAGGAGTAATGACAGATACTGAAGTGAAAATAAACGATATATCGGCAGGCGACATTCACCAAGGCGGTTTCTATCGTTTTAGCTATGACATAACCGGATAAACTAAATTTTGGAAAAAGAATAATCTGGAAGTAAAGGTATGGAAAGAATCTGCCAATAAATCAGTGAATGCTGCCGAACGACGTGCAGACTGGTGGCTCTATGGCGGTATTTATCGGCCCGTATACCTCAAAGCCATGCCTAAAAACATTATATCGAACGTATCGCAGTAAACGCGATGGCAAATAGCAAACTAGTAACAGAGCTACATCTGAAAAATATTTCCCAAGACTATTCAGTAGCGGCAACAATTACTCCTGTAGACAGTAAGACAAGTATTGGCAGGCAAATCATTTCACTGAACAGTGATGATATACAAACCATAACTACAGAATGGAAAGGCATTCAGACATGGATTGTGAACATCCCAATCTTTACACTTTAAAGCTGGAACTTATCAACCTCAGAAGCAAATTGTCCACATCCATGAAGAGCGTATCGGATTCCGTACCATTGAGTTCCTCCCCAAGGACGGCATTTATGTCAATGGAACCAAAATTATAGTAAAGGGAACCAACCGTCATAGTTTCATCCTGATGGCGGACGTACAACAAACCGTGAACTTAGCCTGCAAGATGCCTTATTAATTAAAGAAATGAATATGAATGCCGTACGTTCTCATTATCCTCCCCGACAAACATTTCCTGGAAATATGTGACTCGCTTGGCATATTCTATCTGAACGAACTTGCCGGCTGGCAGAATAGCTATGACACGGAAACAGGATTAAAATTACTGTCTGAGATGATAAACCGTGATGTAAACCATCCCTGTATCTTTGTGTGGAGTAATGGAAACGAAGGAGGATGGAATAAAAATATAGATGCCCACTTTGCAGATTATGATCCGCAGAAACGTCATGTCATCCATCCGTGGGCTGATTTCAACGGGCTTGATACTCATCACTATCCAGCTTATCAAACAGGTCCTTACCGCTTGGCAAACGGATATAATGTATTTATGCCTACCGAATTTCTACATGGACTTTATGATCGCGGACAAGGAGCCGGCCTGGATGATTTTGGGATAGCTATTAAGTCCTAACCCCTTATTTGCAGGAGGATTTTTATGGACATACGTTGATGAAGCTGTTAAAAGGACCGACTAGGAGGACGTCTGGACTCGGATGGTCCTAACGGTCGGATGGCATTGTAGGCCCCAGACGGGAGAAAGAAGGAAGTTTTTATACCGTCCGTGAAGTCTGGGCACCTATACAATTCCAGAACCTCTTTATCACCCCATCTTTTAAAGGAGATTTCATGATAAGTAACAACTATCTTTTTACGAATCTGAAAGAGTGCAGTATGAAATATCGAGTCTATTCCTTTCATCACCTTTAAAGAAGGGGACACAAACGCTGCTTTCCGAAGGTGCAGTGCCCCTTCCAATATTGCTCCGGGTGAAACCGGCAAGGTACATATGAAATTACCTGCTGTTTTTTCCAAGGGGATGTGCTGGAACTGGAAGCTTATGATAAACAGGGGCATTCTATCTGCAATTGGACCTGGCCAATCAAATATGCTAATGAATATTTTGCGACACAATATAATAAACATATTAGTACTTCATCTGCAAGTATTAAAAAGCAGAATGGAGAGGTCACTTTTTTGCTAATGGTATCTCTGCCACCTTTAGAAATGGGATACTTATCGAAATAAAACAGAATGATGAAATCATCCGTTAAATAACGGTCCATTACCTGTCGGTATGAAAGCTAATTTTAAAGGCTATGAGTACATGCAAGGTAATGACGCCTGTTACATTGCCAAATATGAAGGAGGAATAGATTCAATTGTCTGGCGTATGTCCGGAGACGGTTATTAGGTATGGAAGCTGTACTGCTGAATGATCCTAAAGGTCATGGTTTTGAGGGAGCCTTCTTTGATAAGAAAATATATAATCTCGGGCTCACTTTCTCTTTTCCGGAAAAAGAAGTGAAAGGCATGAAAATGGATGGGACGTGGCCCTTACCGTGTATGGAAGAATCGTATAAAGGTACCAATTATGGCATTGGGAGAAAAGAATACAATAATACCATACCATTACCGGTGAAAGTTTTGATCATTTAATCTATCCGGAGTTCAAAGGTTATCATGCCAATGTTTATTGGGCAACATTAGAATCAGATCGCGTACCTTTCACTGTTTACTCTGAAAGTGATGGCTTTGTTCTTCCGTGTATTTCTCCGCTGGAACCTGTCCATCGACGTAATGGTGAAAAAACACAATGGGGAATTCCCGGAAGGTGACTCTCTCTTTCTTTATGATATTCCCGCCATGCGTTCGGAAAATCCATTCCTGAACTTGGTCCCCACAGTCAGCCAAGCAGTATTCGCATTAAAAAAGGGATGACGGTTTTAAATGAAATTATGGTTTGATTTTCGAGTGAGAAAGATGTAATAAGTTAATAAAGTAGTTAGTGAAATGAAGAGCGGGCCGTTTTTTTAATTGTAGTCTGCTCTTCATTTTTTATTCCACATTCTGAATAAGTTCAAAGAATCCATTTTCCAGCCAAAAACCAAACAATATTATAAAAAGAAAGTAACTATCTTTTGCACCCAAGTTAAACTATATACTTACCGCAATGAGAATTTCTAAGTAAGACAAC
>VOFH01001397.1_pt1 | contig 38329 bp, 56 predicted proteins | sample 5384091 | NCBI WGS metagenome assembly VOFH01 (sample SAMN12384727, study PRJNA508395) | human gut metagenome | isolation source: healthy gut G | host: Homo sapiens
AGCCCACCTGATTTTCCATAAAGGAAACTCCTTTTCCTTTGGTGGTCTTTGCGATGATTGCAACCGGCATGCCTTTTACTTTCTTTGCTTCTGCAAAGGCATTACGGATTTCTTCCATATCATTTCCATTGATATTGATTACATGGAAATTGAATGCTTCAAATTTCTTATCAATCGGATATGGAGAACATACTTCTTCTACCGTTCCATCTATCTGAAGGTTATTGTTATCTACGATTACGGTCAGGTTGTCTAAGTGATGTGCGCCTGCCCACATAGCAGCTTCCCAGATTTGTCCTTCCTGAATCTCACCATCACCACACATTGCATATACCTGGTAATCCTTATCATCCATCTTACCAGCCTGTGCCATTCCTACTGCGCAGGACAATCCCTGTCCTAAGGAACCTGCAGACATATCAACACCCGGAATATGTTTCATATCCGGATGTCCCTGTAAATAAGAACCTGTATGACGCAGTGTCACAAGATCTTCTACCGGAAAATATCCTTTGTGTGCCAGTACAGAATATAATGCCGGAGCTACATGTCCTTTCGACAGCACAAATCTGTCGCGGTCTGCCATCTTCGGATTCTTCGGATCCACATTCATCTCTTCAAAATACAGATATGTCATAATATCTGCTGCGGAAAGTGATCCGCCTGGATGTCCGGATTTTGCACTGTGCAATGCCGTAACAATACTTTGTCTTACTTCATTTGCCTTTTTTCCAACTCTGCATTCGTCATTTTACTTAACCTTTCTCATGAATAAGCTTGTTTGTATCCATTACAACTCCACACGTCCCTCTAACGCGCGAAGTAATGTTACCTCGTCAATATATTCCAAATCCCTCCGACCGGAACGCCGCTGGCAATTCTTGAGACCTTGATTCCGGTCGGTTTCACCAGCTTGCTGATATACATTGCTGTTGTCTCTCCCTCTAAACTTGAATTGGTGGCAATAATGACTTCTCTTACATCACCCTCCAGCCGATGTATCAGCTCCTTGAGCTTAATGTCAGTACATGATAAACAGGTAACCACACAAAAACAATAGATTACACGTCCCGCAGGCAAATCTGCTGCCGGAAATAAAAGGAGGACCATATGGCATCTTATGTAGCACCTGGAATCAAAGACAAATTCGAGACACTTTCAACGGATCTGAAAATCTGATCCTCGAGCGAAATGTAGAGCTTAATAACATGCAGGATCTGATCCGCGTGTTAGAGCAGATCGTAGAAGAAGGGGAAGCCGAGTAACCACGGCCTCCCCTTCTCTTTTATGCTTATCTTTTTGATCTGCAAAATACAATTTCTGTGCCCGTAACAATTCCTTACTGAATGTTAGTTACCTCATATCCTGCATCTACAACGGCTGCTTTTAATGCATCCGCACTGACTGATTCCTCTGCGGTAACAACTGCATTTTTGTCCTCTAAGCTCACCACTACCTCAGACACACCCGGTACTCCTTTTAAAGCCTTCTCAACAGTTGCCTGGCAGTGTCCGCACATCATTCCTTCAATACTTAATGTTGTTTTCATTGTTTGTTCCTCGCTTTCTGATACATCACTTTTTGTTTTTATTTCAGAAGTGACCGCTCTGTTTTCACAGACCGCACTCTCCTGTTCCATGTTACCTGTCTCATTTCCGGATGAAGATTTTTTTTTTTTCCAAGCTTTACCCATCTAAGGCGCAGTGCATTACTTACTACACAGACGCTGCTTAAGCTCATGGCAGCCGCACCAAACATCGGGTTTAATTTTAATCCCCAGATCGGATATAAAAAGTCCTGCCGCAAGCGGAATGCCGATGCTGTTATAGAAAAATGCCCAGAACAGATTTTCCTTGATATTTCGGATAACCGCTTTGCTCAAACGGATCGCCCCGACCGCATCGATCAGGTCATTTTCATCAGGACGATGTCCGCGCTCTCAATGGCTACATCCGTACCTGCCCCGATCGCGATTCCCACGTCTGCGGAAGCAAGCGCCGGCGCATCGTTGATACCGTCTCCGATCATTGCAACTTTATGTCCGCTGTTCTTTAAGGCGGATATCTTTTTTCTTCCTTCTGTGTCGGAAGCACCCCGGCAATGACTTCATCAATTCCTACCTGATCTTTGATCGCCTGTGCCGTCACTTCATTGTCACCGGTTAACATGATGACATGGATTCCGTATTCTTTGAACTGTCTGACCGCTTCACGGCTGGTCGGTTTTACGACATCCGCAACGGCGATCACGCCTATGATCTGTGTTCCATCTGCAAACAGAAGCGGTGTTTTGCCCTGTTTTGCAAATTGTTCCATCTCTTTTTTTATCTCAACGGACAGGGCAACGTGTGCCTCTTCCATCAGCTTTTCATTTCCTGCATAGTAAAGTCTGCCGGAGGATAAACGTCCTTTAATTCCTTTTCCAAACAGCGCTTCAAAGTCATTTACTTTTTCCGGAACAATGTTCTTTTTCCCGCAATCGGAGACAATCGCTTCCGCTAACGGATGCTCACTGCCCTTCTCAAGACTGCCCGCAATCTTAAGCAGATCGTTCTCTGAAATTCCTGTATAGGTTCTGATATCCGTCACAACCGGTTTTCCATAAGTAATGGTTCCGGTCTTGTCCATTACAACGGTATCCACAATATGTGCTGTCTCTAATGCCTCTCCTGATTTGATCAGGATACCGTTTTCCGCACCCTTTCCGGTTCCAACCATGATTGCCACCGGTGTTGCAAGTCCAAGTGCACACGGACAGGAGATCACAAGAACTGCAATTCCGCAGGACATTGCAAACTCAAAATCTGCCCCGCTTGCCAGCCATAAGATAAATGTTACGATCGCAATTCCAATAACTGTCGGGACAAAGATTCCCGCAATTTTATCGGCCAGACGTGCGATTGGAGCCTTACTCGAAGATGCTTCCTCCACAAGACTGATGATCTGTGCGATCGTCGTATCTTTGCCGACACGCGTTGCACGCGCACGGATCAGTCCGGCTTTATTGATGGATGCAGAGATTACTTTATCGCCTTCCTGTTTTAACACCGGGATGCTCTCTCCGGTGATCGCGGATTCATCAAAAGAGGATTTTTCCTTCTAAGATCACACCGTCCACCGCAACCGACTCTCCCGGCTTGATCACGAAAATATCCCCCTGCACCACATCTGCCGCATCAATGACCTGTTCTTTGCCGTCGCGCACGACTGTCACTGTCTTTGGTGCTAAGTTCATCAGCTTTGTGATCGCCTCACTCGTCTTTCCTTTTGACTTCGTCTCAAGATATTTTCCGACCGTGATCAGCGTAAGAATTGTTCCGGCGGATTCAAAATAAAGATCATGGCTGTACTGATGTACCAGTTCCATGTCTCCGATACGGAATCCCCAGCCGATCCGGTAAATCGCGAAGATACCGTATACCGTCGCCGCAGTTGCTCCCATTGCGATCAGACTGTCCATGTTTGGACTCCTGCGCGCTAATGTTGTAAAGCCGTTGCGGAAATATTTCTGATTAACAAACAGGATCGGAAGTAAAAGCAGGAATTGCGTAAATGCGTAAATGACTGCATTTTCACTTCCATGGAAAAACTTCATGGTAAGCGGCGGCATCGGAACGCCAAGCGCGTTGTAGATCATATGTCCCATCGACACATACATGAGCGGTATCAGAAATATCACGGATATGATCAGTCTTGTCTTCATGTTTTTGATATTCTTCTGCTGGATGGAAACGGCATCCTCCGTCTCCCCCGCCTTTACTGCTGCTTTTCCGGCTTCTTTTACCGAGGCACCGTATCCGGCATGTTCCACCGCCTCAATAATCTTTCCGGTATCAAGCTTTGTCTCATCATACTCGACCTGCATGCTGTTTGTCAGCAGGTTGACACTGACTGTCTTTATGCCCTCCAGTTTGGAAACACTCTTTTCCACATGGGAGGAACATGCCGAACAGCTCATGCCTGTTACGTCAAACTTTTCCTTCATGTCAATCTCCATTTCTAAATACAAACCGTTATTTCATCAATTTTTTAACAGTTCACAGAGTTCGTCGACAGCCTGCTCATTGCCTTCTTTGATGTCTTCGGAAACGCAGGTTTTAATATGGCGTGCTAACAGCTCCTTGTTAAATCCGTTTAATGCAGCCTGGATCGCAGATACCTGTGTGACGATATCCACGCAATATCTGTCATCTTCCACCATGGCACGCACTCCCCGCACCTGTCCCTCTATCCGGGAAAGTCTCGTAAGCAGTGCCTTTTTTTCTGCACTCTCACGCTGTTTATGCTTCACATTATCTCCGTTTGCGCTGCATTTTTCACATGCCATCTGTCTGCCTCCGGTCTGTATAGTCTGTTCTGTTCCTGATTTTTTATCACGGTTTTACATCTTTATTGTATACCATATACCCCTATTGGGTATCTTGAATTTACATCACGATCTGTATTTTGTCAAGAGATTTTCAAATGTTAAGAATTTTTATCAACAAACTTTATTCTCCGCAATCCACACAGTGTGATCAGCATTGTCACAAATTCCGCCGCCGGGAAGGCCATCCATACCCCGTTTAATCCAAATATTGCGGACAGTATAAATGCAAAGAAAATGATCGCCACAAAACCTCGGGAAATCGACGCTGCAAATGCATATTTTGTAGATTCGACAGCACTTAATATGGCAGTCCCTACGATATTGATCCCGGCAAATAAAAATCCGATAAAATAGATCCGCAGTCCGGTTTCTGCGTAGTCAGCAAGCGTCCTGTTATGTTCGCCATTAAACACTGCAGTCACCACAGGTGCAAACAGGTAAATAAAAATAACCAGAAGTACAGAGACGCCTGCTGCAGTCGTAACCGCCATTTTTAAATAAGTTTTCACATCTTTATGAATATCCCTGCCATATGCCTCGCTGACTAACGGCTGGGAGCCCTGTGCAATTCCGTTAAACAGGGCAACTGCAACAAGTGATGTGTTTGCAACCACGCCGTAAGCCGCCACTCCGGTATTTCCCGCAAGACCGAGGATCAGCATATTAAAGACGACCGTGATAACTCCGGAAGAAATCTCTCCCACAAAAGAGGACACACCAAACTGACAGCAGAAAAGTATTTTTCGCAAAGATGGCAGCATCGGCTTAAATTTTACCGTACATTTTTCCGAGCGGAAATGGATACAGCAGATCAGGATGCCGACCAACGGGGAAAGCGCCGTTGCAAGTGCAGCACCCTCCATGGAAAGCCCCAGTGGAAACATCAGGATATAGTCAAACACGATGTTGAACAGACTGCTGAATAATGTCGCAGCCATTGCGATCGATGGATTCCCATCGTTGCGCACAAAAGCATTGCAGATATAATTCCACATAAAAAACGGCGCAAAACCCATAAAAATACGCGTATAATTTTTCCCGACCGCAACGATCTCTGCATCCCCGCCAAGCAGGGCAATCAGTTTATCTGGGAAAAATATTCCTACAAGCGTAAAAAAAGCAGGCCAACAATCAATGCCCATGACAGTGCATGGAAAAGTATCCGTCTGCATTCGGATGTTCCTGATTCCGCTCGATCACCAGACGGATCGCTGAACCGACACCCATCATTGCCCCGATGGCAAAGATCATGTTGTAGACCGGCAGTACCAGATTGAGTGCGGTGATACCATCCGTCCCCCACCGCAACAGAAATAAAGTAGGTATCTGCCAGAATATAGACAGACATACCTACCATGCCAAGCATGTTCTGCGAGACATACTTTACAAATTTTTTAACATCATAATCCCCATTTTATCAACTTCAATCATAGATTGTGCACTTCTTGGACAATGCTATTGTCATGAATAATAGACCGAACACAAAATTTCAATATTTTCTATATTCGGTCTTATACCCGTTTTACTATTTAATTTTTGATGATTAAGAACCCATTGCAATAAACCATTATAATCTACGCTTCCCTGATGCAACATTAAGAATTGTTTCATATAATTCTTTTTGCGTATATTTAAGTTCTATCCCGTTCAACGCAAGAAATACAAGCATTGCATGTGTTCCAATTCTTTTATTACCATCTATCATACAATGATTCTTTATCAGTCCATATCCTAATCTTGCAGCTTTCGCCTGTATTGTCGGATATAATTCGTCCCCTCCAAAGGATTGAAAAGGCGTTTCCAAAGCCGAGTCCAATAAATTATAATCTCTGACTCCATCGCTTCCACCAGTCTGCTGAATTAATTGAGTATGAAGCATAAGGATCTGCTCTTTGCTCAATTTTTTCATTTAGCCAGCACCTCATATGCTTCCCTATTCTGTTCCATAAGCTGCTTCGAAATACTCAATACATCATCATCAGATGCTATCATATCTTTATCCGCTTTACTAAAGTCTATAACAAGGTATCTTGGTACATTGTTTTTCAAAATTACTGCTGAACCGCATTCATCTACCAGTCGTGCAACCTTAGAAAAATTCTGGTTTGCTTCGGAAATTGAAACCATTGTATTTGTATCTATAGTCATTTGAACAGATAATCTTGCTCATATTTCCTCCATTCCTGTGCTTATTTTTGCACATTCATTTTATACAAACGGATTCCTGGTCTCGCACGACGCCTTTGCCGCATCAAGCCGGGTGTTTTCCGTTTTTATCTTATTTACTTTCATCTGAAAATCCAGTCATACATCAAATGATAGAATATGCTTTTGTAAACATTCTGTTATCATGAGTCCATCTAGGCAGACTCTAACATCTTGCCGTAAAGCAGAAGTTCATGGATTTCCATGCCGGACGATATCAGGCGGATCGCGTCTTCCTTTGCCTGATTGTAGCGGTCAAATGTTATTCTTGCCGCATCCACATCTCCATATACTTTCCAGTAACCGCAATATAGGTAATTGCGTCCCTCGTTTCGGATAAAACCTAACACATCTTCTACAGGATAACCCAAGAGCAGTCAAGCTCATGTGGAAAAGACAGATGATCCTTCATATATTTTTGATAGCGGGCACACAGTTTTTTCAAAAATGTCGATAAGGCGTAATGTCTGATACCCAAACAATCTCATCGTTTCCTTCACATCTTCTTCGTTCAGATAAGCGAGTAGTTGTTTTTCACGAAAAAGCAGGAATATTGTACGATGTTTTGTCTGGTAGAGTGTATGTACAGTAATTTCTGTATTACGGAACAAATCTTTCACATCTTCTTCGTTGCTCTTTGTCACCGTAAGAAGATTTGACAGTTTGATTCCCGTAAGAAGCGGGGCACATTGCAGTGCCAGTTGAGTCTTTAATTCTTTTTTATCCATCTTCTCCAGAATCTCTAACACTTCCCTGCTCATGGTCATCTCCCATAGAACAACAGATCTCTCGATCCATTGTTTTAATATATATAGTTAGTTTATCCTAACTCCTGTTTTAAAAAGAAAGAGTTGCTAGAACTCATTTCCTTTTCTGATAGTTAGATTACACTAACTTTGGTTATTTGTCAATAACTTTTTTAATTTTTCATTTTTTTCAGGGGAAATCTGCAAAACCGCGAAAACACGCCTTTTTTTCATTCCTCCAGCGCCGCATTCATGATCTCCATCTTCTCCTCTGCCTCATAGATCAGGCGGCTGCACTCTTTCAGTTCATCCGAAAAATCCATCGTGACATCCTGATAGAGCGACTTGTACTTGATGTCGTGCTCCAGGCTCGCCCAGAGATCCATCGCAAGGGTGCGGATCTGCAGTTCAACCGGCACCATCTGTTTTTGTTCATAAAATAGACCGGCACACGGATAATGATGTGCAGGCTGCGGTAACCGTTGCCTTTCGGCTGCTCGATATAATCTTTGATCTCCATGATATGTATGTCATCCTGCGCCATCAGGCGGTCACGGATCAGATATACATCCTTGATATAGGAACAGACTACGCGCACTCCGGCGATATCGTAAATATTGTTGCACGCTGCGCTGAGTGTCAGATCAAGATTCTTTTTCTGAAGCTTTCCCAGAATGCTTTTCGCCGATTTCAGCCGCGTGTCGATGTGATGGATCGGGCAGCGCAGTTTTGCGGTATTTAAACTCATCCTCTATGATCTCAAGGCGCGCGGTCGTCGCGCACATCGCTGCGTTGTACATGCGCAGGATCGGATCAATCGTCTGGGAAAACTGCTCCCTTCATATCCGCGATATGCTCCATGTCATCATCGACCATGCCGCGCACCAACATCAGACTGTTTTTCCTGCGCTGCATCCGCTGTTTCTTCTGCATCTTCCACCTCCACAGAAGCCTCATGCATAGCATCTGTTGAGCGTAACTGTCTCTCACTATAAATATTAGTATAACAGATACCGCCAGAAACGGCATAAAGTCTGTATGAAATATTTATAAACAATTTAAAACAGGGTTCTATTTTCTATAATTCGATGCCGCAGCCTTTCAGCAACTCTCTCGCAGTGTCTAAGGAATCCACGCCGTGAAGGTTTTTGATCGGTGCAAATTCTCTTTCACGCACTACCTCATATGGAATACAGTCATCCATCATATGTACCATATCCAGCACTAAAGTTTCAAACTTGTATCCGTTTGGCTGCTCCGGTTTCACAAATGTGCCGTCCACATCCATGTATGGGATCTTTTTCTCCACCACATGGATCGGCATACGTGCGTCTGCGATCTGCTCTAATTTTTTTTCAGAGAAAAGATAGTTTAAGATCACGCCAAAGCCGTATTTTAAATCACCGTTTTCTTTTGCGCGCCGTTGCCATCTCCTCTGTCATCTCGTAGTATTCTGCGATCGAAGGTTTGCCATCTTCCGTACAGAGTACACCGACACGTTCGTCCGGTGCAGCTTTTCGTACCACTTTTGCACCACTCTCGCATCCGTAAGCGATGGTTGCGCCGACAAACATCGGGTCTGCGATGCGCTGTAAGCAGTTATCTACGGCAAATACGTTGATCCATTCAATACCTCTTTCTTTGATATCAGAAAGAAGTCCTGCATTTACCATAGATGAAAACCAGCCGCCGTTTCCGTTTGGAGACATTGCCACCTCAGTCTGGGATTCCATATAGATCCGTCCCTCATAATCGCATGCCGGCACCATTTCCTGTACGAAAATTTCACATAATCTTTCGGATAACCAAAGTAATCATGTTCCTCAAAAAAGCTGTCGTATCTGCGTTGTTGATATTGCTTGTCATAATATAAAGCGGTACATATACTCCTGCCTCATCTGTCACGTCCATCAGATTGCGAAAAGCTGCTCAAATAAATATAACTCTTTGGCCACTCCGATATTTAATGTTCCCTTTGGCCGGTCAAGTCCAAGTCGGGTTCCCTGTCCGCCAGCTAAAAGCACTGCTCCGACTTTTCCCTCACGGATCGCACTTTAAACCTGAGTCCTTTGAATTCAGCCCCTGCTTGCCTCGATTTCGCTAACTTCCACTGCATCTAACGGAGCAAATACACCGCGCTCATTGACAGTTTCTTTTCTTTCAATATGTTCTAACACGAAAAATCAATCTCCTCTAATCGCTTTGTCAGTTTCTCATTCTGCTCTGTGGTATTTTTCTCCATCATCGCCTTGATGTATTTCTGATTATCATCTTCCCAAATTTTCATTCCTTCTCCATTTCTTATCTTATAAAATAGCTGCATCACGGTTTTGTACTCATACCATCTTCAGATATGCATAACTTTTCACATACGCAACATTCATCTTATATTATATAATAGACTTCTCATTCCCAAACTTTTCAACCAAACCAATTTGGTTTTCTAATTCAACCCGCGGAAACCCTTTTCCGATAATCTCACTGCTGTTGGTGATCGCAATAAACGCAGATGGCTGGTTCATACGGATATAATTACGAAGTTCTACCGCCTGACTCCGCTTCATGACCGTTAAGATCACCGTCTTCTGATTGTGCTGGTAAGCACCTTCTGCCTGATAAACCGTAGCACTGCGGTTTAATTCTTTTGTGATAAATTCACAGATTGGCTCGGATCGTTGCATATAATCGTAAAATACTTGCACAGGTTGATACTCTCGATCACATTATCGACTACCAGAGATTTTGCCAGAAGACCGCACATGGAACAAAGACCTGTCTGCGCATCAAATACAAGACAGGATGCAACGACGATTCCAAGATCCACTAAAAATAATGCTGCTCCAATGTTCAGCTTCGTATATTTCTTTAAGATCATTGCCACGATATCCGTTCCGCCGCCGGACGCTCCGATATTAAACAGAATTGCCGCGGAAAATGCCGGCAGTACGATCGCATAGATAAGCTCTAATACCGGCTGTCCGGTCAGAGGCGCATCCATCGGAAACACCCGCTCCGCAAAGCTTAACCCAACCGATGTCAGTACACTGACGTAAACAGTTTTGACTCCAAATCCTCTTCCAAGGAATATAAATCCAAGTACCAGCAACAGCATATTGATGATAAAGGTAAGATTTCCCGGAGATGTCGGAAGTACGGCACCCAGCACGACTGCCAGACCGGTTACTCCGCCAAACGAAAAATTATTTGGAAATTTAAATACATACACTCCCACAACAAGAATCAGTGTTGCAACAGTCAGCACCACATACTCTTCCACGGTACGTTTGATCTTTCCAAGATTCTTCTGCATTTCTTTTGTCCTCACTCTTTGTATATTTCGCAGAAGAAGTATACTACATCTCTTACTGATAATAAAGTACCTTTGTGCAAATCGGAACTGCATTTTTTCGGACATCAGAGATCAGATATCTGCATCTCCTTTTGCATGCTCTTTCCGCTTTTGCATATATCAGAAATTACCTGAATGAGTTTTTCTGCATCCAATGGTTTGGAGATGTGCGCATCCATGCCGGCTGCCAGACTCCGCTCCTCATCATCTGCAAATGCATTTGCTGTCATCGCGATGATCGGAACGGTTTTTGCATCTTCTTCTCTCCAGTTTCCGGATGCACTGCGCTGCCTCCAGACCGCCCATAACAGGCATCATCAGATCCATCAGAATCACATCATATCCACCCGGTTCTGATGCTGCAAACAGATCAACAGCTTCTTTGCCATTCCATGCCTCCTGTACCTGTGCCCCTCATTTTCCAGCACAAACCGGGCGATTTCCATATTTATCTCATAATCTTCCACCAACAGTATTTTATCATTTTCAATTCCCTGTACTGCACCGGCACTTTGTGTCTGTTCCGTCTGCATTTCGATGCTGTCATCCGGCAGAAACGGGATCACAAGTGTAAACCGGGTGCCTTTTCCAGGCTCACTCACGAAGTGGATCGTTCCTTCCATCTGTTCTACCAGTTTCTTTACGATTGCAAGTCCAAGTCCGGTTCCGGTATAGGAAGTGCGTGCTGAACTGTTTTCCTGCACAAACGGTTCAAATGCATGTTCCTGAAATTCCGGGCTCATCCCGATCCCATTATCGGTACACACAAACTCAAACACGGCTTTTTCATTTTTCGGCGGCAGCTCCCGGCACTCAAAATCACTTTTCCATTTGGTTTATTGTATTTTACCGCATTTGAAGTAATATTTTGTAAGATCTGCCGGACATGAAGAGAGCTTCAAGCAAATTTTCATGGTTGATCTCTCCTTTTTTACCGTCAGCGTGATTCCATGTTCAGTTGCCGCCATCCCGACTACTGTCTCCACTTCTTTTAATATTTCAGAAATGGAAAATGGCTTTTCCTCCAGCTTAATCTGCCCGGATTCCAGTTTATTCATATCCAGAACATCATTGACCAGCTCCATCAGAAAGGTGGATGAAAGCAGAATCTTATCCAGACACTCCTCCTGTTTTTGGGATTTCCGATATAATACCGACAGATATCCACCATTCCGCGTATCCCATTGATCGGTGTGCGGATATCGTGGCTCATCCGCCGTAAGAAATCCGTTTTCGCAATGTTTGCCTGCTCTGCCTGTTCCACCGATTTTTCCAGTTTTTTCTGATAGTCCATCTCACGCATTTTTTCGTCGGTAATATTTCTGCTCAGAAAAAGCGCCGCCTCAACATTGCCATGTGCGTCATGATGCTGCGGCACCAGCATGATGCTGAACCATTCTCCCTTTCCGATTTCGGTCTGGCAATTGATATAATCTTTTCCCTGCAGCCGCTCTGCAAGTGTATCAGGGTTTACAAAGTCCCAAAATTTCTGCCGTTCTGACTGCGCAACTGTATTTTTACAGAAAAAATTTCATCATGTTAGCAGTGTTTGTCTCATTGCCGGTCATTTTTCGAATCTGGTCAGATGCTTTGATCATTTCCCATGTATTCTTTTTGAGATCTAACAGCATACAGATAGAAAATACACTGCTGACAGATTGGATGATATGATACTGTTTTTCCATCTGGCGCATATTCGATTCCGCCACATACCCCCGTACCAGCATAAATGTCATCCAGCACAATATGTATACACCCATGGTACCGATCACAACCTTTGTACGCAGTGCATATATCGCAGTTTCGGGGAAAAATGCATAAAGTGTATAATCTTTCATCTGCTTGATCTCCCCATACCAGCTGCCTCCCGTACTTTCCAGATGGATCATCCTGTGCTCATCCCTGTATATATGTCCGGTGTAAAAATATCACGATACTCCCCCGGCTTCACAGAAAGCAGTTTCTCCGAATTGGAACTAAGCACTTGTTTGTCGTCTGTCACCGCAACGATACCATTCATATCAAATGTAAATCCGGTAAACAGCGAGTAGATGGAAATATCACCGTTGTCTTCCATGTTTTTTCTATATAAGCGGCGACAAGCCCTTTGCCGTCTGTCCTGGATACCACCGCAAAATCATAGTTTTTCCCCTCTTTATCAAGCCGTGTGATATATGTTTTCCGCGGCTGCTCCAACATATTTTTACTGCCGGTTCACTCATCTGTTCCTGCCAGAATGTATCCATCTTTCCAACATCTTCTGCCTGATACACACAATTCAGATTTTCGTCTATAAGCAGAACACCATCTAATCTCTGATCTTTCATATAGCGTTCGACCAGTTCTTCCTGATCTGCATCTTTCTCTTCCAACCGCTGATCCAGCTCCAATGTCTTATCTGCCAGACGATAAAGACTCTTTACTTTATCATTATTTTTGTAGTCATCATATTTTTTGACACGGTCCTGCATAAAATCGAGTGTTTCATCTGCAATTTTCTCAATTTTCATCCGGTCATACCCGGTAAATACCACAAAACATACTATCCTAAAAGCACTCCCATCAAAAATGGCAGCCATATATATCTGCGGGCGATGATCTTTGTTATCTTTTCATTATTCAGCATTTGTGACCCCCAGTGCTTTTTCGGCATCAATCCGTATTTTTCTACCATGTCCCGGAGTGTTCCATCATCCTGCATCTCTTTTAAAATCTGTGTCATTTTTTTGCCAGATCCTGATGAGTGTCATTTTTGAAAGCAACTCCCAGTTCTGAAATATACAGACTTTCATCAGTATGGCATACATATCCGGTGCATTCCCAACAAATCTCTCAAGCGCACTTTCATGTCCTGTGATCGCATCCACATACCCCTTCCTGAGGCTTGCATAGATCTCGTCCATGCCGGACAGACTATACACCATATCCACCTCCGGGACTCTCGGATCACTTCTCTCTAACAGAACCTCCTCCGGTTTTGTTGTCGCCTGTACTGCAACCCTTTTCCCTGCAAGATCGGATATGTTTCTGATTTTGCTGTCCGTCCGCACTGCAATCACCTGTCTGCTGTAAAGGTATGGGCCAGCCCACTGATACTCATCCTCCCTGCCATTCATGGTAAAGCTTCCCCCAGACAGTCCACCTTCCCATTGTCCAGATATTCATCCTTTTTATCCCATACGATATATTGAAATACCGGTGTGTATCCTAACTGTTCACACACCGCCTCCGCCAGTTCCACATCAATACCTACCGGCTTTCCATCGTCATCCAGATAATTATATGGCTCATAATTATCACTTCCGATGATAAGTTCTGGCAGCTCTTCTCCCACCTCCTCAGGATCCGGTTTCATAATGCATGCTGCCTCCAGTGCCATAAAACATATCCCTATTGCCGCAATGTACTTTTTTCAAATTAATCTCCATTCTTGCGCTGTCTTTTGCGCATCTCAAGTTTGTGCGTAAGCACAAATCTTGCGTGTGAAAAATCTTATTTTTCACACTATCATTCCTTTTTCGTTTATATTTGCGTGATTCACCATTTTTTATTTTAATGTTTTGTAAAATACACGTCAATTACAAATGTATATTTTTAGTGTTTTAACGACGCTCTTCAACTTTTTTGACAAAAAACGGATAATGCATTTTTGCACTATCCGTTTTTACAGTTATTGTTTCAATTTTTGCAGTTTACCCACTGCCGCATAAATGCACTGCTACACTGCCATCACTTTTTCATTTATTTCATCTTCTGTGGCTTTCATTGCCTCAAGTGTCATGGTCAGAAGTTTGTCAAGTTCCCATCAAGCTGGTCTGCACCGCGCTCTATGACTTCTCTTGAACAGCCTGCCGCAAAGCCTTTGCTCTTGTATTTCTTCTTCAGGGATTTTAACTCCATATCTTTTGTGCTCTTTGATGGGCGCATCAGCGCTGCAGCCCAAACCAGTCCGGTCAGCTCGTCCGCTGCAAATAATACTTTTTCCATCTCATGCACCGGTTCCACATCGATCGTCTTTCCACATCCGACCGTGATCCCGTATCCGTGTGAGCAGACCGCATGGATGATGTCCTCTCCCACACCGCCCTCTCTTAAAGTTCCGGTGCCTTGATGCAGTGTTCATCCGGATAAAGTTCAAAATCAATATCATGAAGAAGTCCTACGATTCCCCAATATTCTGCATCATCACCGTAGCCAAGTTCATTAGCATACCATTTCATGACTGCTTCGACCGTCAGCGCGTGCTGGATGTGGAAAGGGTCCTGATTGTATTTTTTAATAATGTAATTGCGTCGTCTCTTGCTATGTGTGTCATTGGTTTTCCCTCCTTTATCTTATGTGAAATCATCATAACTTACTGTTGCAAAATTTTATTTATATTTTCTTCATTTATATCATTATATTCAATTTTTATTTCGCTGGCATTTTTAAAATAACTATCGTACAATTCCTCATACTCTTTTTATTAAGTATTTGGGAATTTATATAATAAATTACTCCATCTCCATCGGGATCTAACTCATCCGGGGAACGAATTACCTTGATAATCATGATCCATATATGCCTTTTCCCAACTATCAATCATTATATCCTTATAATAACAATCACTCTTTTGATCATATTTGTATATGGTATACGGCCATAAACTTTCCCCTAATCCCTGATTATGGGAAAAAATCAGCCTGAGCATACCCATTATCATAAAACCTTATATGTGGGAATTCCTCTATTTCAATATATACGTTATTATCATCAGGATCATATCCATACACATACTCTACCATCCCTGCCATCGGCATATATCTCCACCTTTGCATGCCAATAAAAGTTCATCTATACCATCAAGGTCAACATCTGCAATGGCATACTCATAGTCCTTCCAATATTCATATTGCGACCACTCGTTTTCAGCCCAGCCGGATTCTCTCCCCTCCGGCCATGAACCATCCTTAAAAAATTCTGTTAATTTTTCATAATAATATGTCCGTGCCTTTTTATTTATATCGCCATCCTGCTCTAGTTCCACTTTTTCTTCTTCAACTGTTATTGATTCTGTGTTACTTTTCTCGGTCTCTGCGTTGGAAATGTTTTCCGACTCAATTTGTAAATTTTGATCCAATGTATTTTCACTTTCTTCTTTTGCTCCACATCCATTTAAGATCATACTTCCAATTATAAAGACTAGTACTAGTTTTTTTCATACTTATTTCCCTTAACTATCTTCCTCTCTAAATAATTCGTTAGCTTTATCATATTTTCTATATTTTTTTCAACAAACATATATTTCTTTTCGCTTATTTCTCTTAATTCTGTCAATCTTTCTTTTAATTTCTCAAGCTCCCCTTGATTTTCTTGTAGATAAGAATATATATCCGCCTTTAACGTTCGCAGCTTTGAATCCGAATATGAACTAGTTCTTATGGTCTCAATATTATTACCTTTTCTTTGTATTCTAGAAGTTTTTCCTATCCCATTCTTTTACTTCAATCATCTGATCTTTTTCAATACAATCAATGATTTCATCTACACTTAAACATTTTCCATCTACAACTGGTAAATATATATCAACATTTTCAAAGTTTATATATCGTGATGCATGCCTTTGTATTTTACCTAACCAGAGTTCATCACTTGAATATTTTTTACTGTCAGTAACACAAAATAAAATCTAACAATATCATATTCATCAATGGGACGCATCCATCCAATATAACCTATTGCATCATGATATGCATAGCCTGATACAACTGCAGATATAATAAACTTTTTACATCAAATTTCTCTGCTCCACACAAACATCTTTCCAAGTAAAAAGCGCCTGATATATCCTATCTAACAATTTTACATTATTTAAAAGCTGATATCCTATGTATGTATCTTTTTCATATGATGCTAAAATTCTTTTACATCGTTCTATATACTTTATTGGATTATTTGCCAAATTATCTAATATATCTGCATTAGCACGGCACCTTCTATACCCTCTTTGCTTAATTTTTTTTACTTCACTTTTACTAATTTCCTCATTTAATATTTTTTTGCTTCTATATAATTCCATCAACCCATAATCTTTACAACTTATTATGGTTCCAGTTAATAATTTTTAGGACATAAAATACCAAAATCATCTATTCCATATGAAACATAATTATTTCCATCATAACCCTGTTGCGAAGAAACGCAATTATTTCTTTTTGCTTTTTATTATGCGTATGACCAAATAAATTCCAGTAATTTTTTTTTATTTTAAATCTTGTCTTAGAACTCCACCAACAATCATATGCTGTCTCAGTAAAATCAACCATTGGAAAATGTGTTAAAATAATTAGTTTTTTTTTCTTTACAAATCATTTGATTTGCATATTCTATCCATGCGTTATGCATTTCAATAATTTTTTCACAAAAAAATCCTTAACAAATACATTTTCCGGCAACCTATTAAATTCTTGTTTATTTACTTCCTTTCTATCTCTTTTAAAACTTGTCCATCCTGTATCACCTATGAAACATAATTCTCCGACCTTATAACTTTTTCCGGTACATAAAAACCTAAAATATGAAAAATGATTTGTTTTTTCTTTAAAAACTGTATAATTTCCATGTATGTTTTTTGTCCATTTGACCAATAATCATGATTTCCTAATACAAAAAATCCATATATTTTATTTTGTTCCAATTCCTCAATAAAATTAAGCATCTCTTTATAATTACTGTAACAATCCCCTACAATACAGACAATATAATCATTAAAATATCTCTTTAAACATGCTATAAATTCTGCCTTCTTCTCTTCAGCTTCCAAAAAGATATCCCATTATCTGTATTCTCTGAAATATTATCAAAATGTAAATCTGAAATAAATGCGATTTTATAATTCTTTTCTACATTATCCAAAACTTATTTTTCCCCATATATTTCAAAACAATTTTAAATACACCTTAACATAATCCAAAATTTTATAGTTTACCAGATTGGGGTGCCAAAAGGTGGTTCACAACTTAGTGGCTGGCAAATTGCACAAAGCAGAGATTGCTTTTGTGACTTTGGAAGAAAATTAGAAAATCTTAGTCTGCCTATTTAATACACAGTGATGTTCTGCCACGGATGGCAGAACAAGGCTTCACGAGCCACGGATGGCCTCGTTGAACGCCGTTCACGTCACTCTGAGAAAACGTATCAGGCAGACTTAGATTTTCTTATTTTCGAACAACGGAACAAAACAGGTACTGCTTTGTGCAATTTGCCAATCAGAAAATTAAGATCCACCTTTTGGCACCCCAATCTTTACTATAAAAACATACTCTCTTTAATAATCTAACATCCTTTTCCATCAATGGAGCAGGATGTTTTATCTGCCGGTCTTGACACAAGTCCAACTTTCTCCGGCACGACGGTCACAAAACCATCTTCCTGACAAAGCACGGAATCCCCAGATATCCGTTTTCCTGCATTCGTCAAATGCTGCTTCTTTGTCTCTTAGCCGTACAAATTCTTTCAGATACTGCACATCCTCACCGATGTTAATGTATTCAAACTCTCCTGTTCTGTCCTTGATCTGCACATGTACATAAGCGCAATCAGGACAGGTAGGCATACCATATACTTTTATCATCTCTGTCCTCCTGTTTTGTGACTGATATAGCTACATTTTATTATTCTTTTCAGATCCAGACAATATAAAATGTATATTACCGGACGTACACGGTATGAAACTCAAAGTTTGACTTGTCTGCAGAACAGAAAAAGGACACAGTCTGTGCCCTTTTTTTCTTAAATAAATATATTATTTTTCATTTACCGGGATCAAAATCTTCTGTCTCTGCTCTTCCTGCCCTTCCATCCAGATCGTCACAGAAATCTCGCCTTTTTTCCCTGCCTGCCCGGACTGCCGCAAGCGCATAGCCGTCATAAGTTTCCCAACATGGTGCATCGTAACTTTCCACAGACTGTGGATCGGCATTTCCAAATGCGGCTAAAGTTCCAGCCCCTTCCACTTCGATGTGGATGCGCCTCTTTCCGTACAGATCCGGTGTTCCTTTGCATCGCAAAGATGCATGGTAAGGAAACAAAGATCTTCGCCATCTGCCCGAAGTTCTTTCTGATCTGCCGCCACATGAAGTAACACTTCTTCCCCGGCAGTACAGAGCAGATGTCTGCCCGTCTCCCTGCCATCCTGATAACTGACCGCCTCCAGGACACCAGGCTCATAACATGTCTCAAACGATGCCGTAAATCCATGTGCTTCCCCGGCAGCTTTTCGCCCGAGAGACTTTCCATTTAAGAACAACTCCACCTCCTGCGCATCGGAATATACGTCCACAACTGCCGGTTTTCCTTCATATCCCCGCCATGTCCAGCTTGCGATATTATCCTTTAGCATCCATGGCGTCTTTGAGCATTTCTTTCCATATTTATCCACGCGTTCCACTGCAATGTAAGGTTCTTTCCGCAGACCATACACGATTTCCCGGAGAAAACTGATCGGTCTCCGGTAACCGGCGAGATCGATATCCCCGATATACGCGGTTCTGTCCGGGTAGTTGCTTCCAAAGTTGCTCTTTCCATCGTAATAAAAAATCCCGCATCCGGCTTCTCCCAGATAGTCATACCCCGTCCATGTAAAATCGCCGAGCACACGCTTTGATGAGTTTACCACTTTCCATAATCTTGCGATATCTGCCGGAAATGTCTCCGTCCCCAGCACACACTTATTCGGGTGAAGCTCTCCCTCTAACAGATGTCTGCCCGTCAAATAGTTAAACCCGATGATATCCATAGATTCGCTGCTCTCCTCCAACACCTCCGTGACGATCGGATGCACTGCAAATGCGTCTCCCGCCTCGCCTTCCATCAGCTTCATAAAACTGTTGATCGCATTGCTGCCGGAATTATCATTGGTCCCAGCTTCTCCGGCGTCTTTTCTGATCAGTGGTGCCAGCTCCTGCATGACCGGATACACCTTTGCTCCCACTGCATTCAAGGCATTCATGCCGTTTGTGGTAAATCTTGTCGCATCCAGTTCTTTAAAAGCATTACACAGCATACGGTTGATCTCAGCACCGCGCTCCGTACCGATCTCCTGGATCTCATTTCCCACTGAATACAAGATGACACAGGCATGATTGTAATCTTTGTCAACCATATGTTTTATCATATCCTGCCACTCATCCAGAAAGGAAAATGCAAAATCATGATTATTTTTGTGGATCGTCCACATATCCGTCAGCTCATCCATCACAAGCAGTCCAGTCTTGTCACAGGCATCTAAGAATGCTTTTCCAGCCGGATGATGTGCACTTCTGACACTGTTAAAACCAGCCTCCTTAAGCAGTCTGCACTTTCTCATCTCTGCTGCTTCATAAGCTGCCGCTCCAAGGATTCCGTGGTCATGATGAATACAGGTTCCGCGCAGTTTCACCGGCTCTCCGTTGATCCTGAGTCCCCGCAAGGCATCAAGTGTGATCTTACGGATTCCATATGAGAGTTCCTGTTCGTCCAACAGTTCTTCCCCGCATAATCTGGATGGTACAGCGGTACAGATGCGGTGTCTCACAGTTCCAAAGTTTAGGCTTCTCTATTGCGATCTTCTGATGCACGGTATTTTTGGGACTCCGCAAAACTGGTCAGATGAACTCTGTCCTCATAGACCTGATGTTCCTCGTCTTCGAATTTTACTGTCACGACCAGTTTTTCTTTTTTTCTGGAACGGTTTGCAACCATGGTTGAGATCTCCACAACCGCAGCATCTTTATCTGCTTCTTCCGTTGTGATACGCACCCCATTTAGCGGGATCTGGACCGGGTCTCCAACGTACAAACTGACTCCACGGTAAATGCCGCTTCCGGAATACCATCTGCTGTTTTCCTCTGAGGAATTGTCTGCGACGACTTTGATTTCATTTTCTTCCCCGAAGTTTAAATATCTTGCAATGTCCACATAAAAGTTTGTGTAGCCGTTTTTGTTGGTCTTTGCCAGCACGCCATTCACATAGACCATTGCCGTCTCATAGACGCCCTCAAACTCTAATATTACCGTTTTTCTTCCCACTCCTGCGACACCGGAAACGTTTTAAAATAGGTGTATACGCCTCCCGGATAAAATCCTGTAGCACCTCCGTTTTTCGTGTTTTCATCTCTTGTCTCATGGATCATCGCATCATGCGGGAGCGTAATCTTCTGTGCCTGTTTTCCATACATTGCAAGCACTTTTAAAGACGGCACATATCCCTTAACAAACTGCCATTCCGAATTAAAATCTTCCTTTTTCATTCCTATACTTCCTTTGCGTGTTCTTCATCCCATTTTCTGTTTGCCTTCTCTACATTCAGAAATCCAAGAATAACTGTAATTACAACACTAAGTATTACCGGAATTACAATGTACATGGCAAAGATCATATTAAGTGCACCTGATGTCTGTTCCACTGCCTTGCCGACATAGCCTCCTAAATCTAACAGCCAGCCCACTGCTGCGGTTCCGATTCCGCCGCCGATCTTGATTCCCAAAGAGGAACAGCTAAACATTGTTCCATCCATCCGCACTCCTCTGGTACGATAGGTATAACCACTTATCTCCGCAATCAGCGCATTTAACGTACCGCTTAAAGTTCCTGCAAAAATACCTTTGATAAACATAAATAACAGCATCAGTTTGACATTTTTCTGATATGCAAAATAGATAAAGAATACACTCAGCACACAGTTAATCGCATATCCCCAGAAATTGACCTTCTGCATGCTCCCGGTCTTTTCACAAGCATCGGTGTAAAGATCAATGCAATGATTACCGGGAACATCTTCATCATCTGGAACATACCAAGCAAAGAGGCATCCCCAAGCACATATTTTGTAAAATAAACACCACTGCCTGTCGTAATGTTACTCATAATGTAATATACAATATATAAAACAAGGATCAACACATAATATTTATTGGTAAATAAAAATTTCATGCTCTCCCAGAATCCAAGTTTGTCATCCTGCGGTTTGGACTCATCAATCATCTTTCTCACGGATTCATCCGGCTCTACCTCTTTACGGCAAGACAGCTGATCGTATTGACCACAAGACCGATCAATGCACAGATAATTGCTACGGCTCTCCATCCGGCTGCACCGCCTCCAAATGCTTCCACACCACCGGTTACAGCAAATCCCATAACAATGTTCGTTACCACCGCAAACATAAAACGGATGGAACCGAGCTGTACTCTTTCCTGCGGGTTATTGGTAATCAGTGCTGACAGTGTCGAGTATGCAACACCGTTTGCTGTGTAGAAAATCGCGTTCAGACAGGTATAAAATGCAAAGAAATATGCATATTGCGCAGTTTGTCCCATATTCGGGATTGAAAAAAGTAATACCAGGCAGAGAGATACGCCGATCTGTGCATACAGCATCCACGGTCTTGCTTTTCCCAGTCTGCTTTTCGTCTTGTCGATCATATTGCCAAAGAAAACGTCCGTCACACCGTCAAAAACTTTTGACACCAGCATTAAGGTTCCGATGATGTTGGTCTTTAATCCCATCACATCCGAAAGGTACAAAAGCAGGAAACTTGAAACCAGTCCATAGCTGCAATTTGAAGCCAGATCCCCCGATCCATATGCAAGTTTCTGATACCATTTTAAATATTTTTTATCATTCATATTAATCTCCATTCTGAAACAACTTGTTGCGAAAAGATCTCGCAAATGTCAGATCTGTGTCTGCAAGTTACTTTTTTACCGCTTTTCACACTTTATTGTGTAACCAGCAGCATTTTTTACATTCGAATGTTCTTGCATTTATTCTAGCACTTTGCTTTTTTTCCCCTTCAATGCTATAATTAGACACAATATATGGCATTTAGTAACATATTCGCGACTATCGCAGAAAAATAACAAAAACAGGGGAACACATGAATCCGTCATCCATCGATACCTTAAAGAATAATTTTTTGAGATCCAGAATGTGAACAGCAGTTTTAACCAGTACTACCACCTGACCTCCCCCTATAATGCTGTCATTGAAACCTACCGCTCGGACTTAGACCAGCCTTATTTTAAGATTTCAAGTTTTTCCCGGAACACACCAGCCATTCTCTGATCGATGCCACGGAACTTTTGGAAAAAATGAAAAACCGTCCTCTGCATCAGCATGATTTTTTTGAAATCATGTTCGTCCTGCTAGGGCGAAGCGGTTGTTAAAATTGAAAATACAAAGCGGGTATACCCATCCGGAACCGGATGTATTGTGAATTGTAATTTAAGACATGTGGAGCTTCTCTCACATGATTTTCGAATTTTCTTTCTGAATTTATCGAAAGATTACCTGTTGTCTTTATTTCAGTCGGACAATCTGTTTCATCTGGTGTCTGAGACAAATATGGATCATTGTGATGCCTTTCACTTTTTATACAATAATGCCATGGATGCGGATAACGTAAAAAAGAATATCTCGATTTTTTCTCCCTTTACCACAACCCGGAAGGCTTTCAGAAACTTTACCAGATTGCAGAGGAGATCATAAAGATCACGCTGTCACCACAGATCGGCTCTTCCTTTTTTATTAACGGACTGATCTGCCGTTTTCTTGACACGCTCTCAGATCCATCCCTTTTCCATCTTGCAAATATACAGGTCGATTACGGGAATGACTTTCTGATTTTTACCAGCCTGACACACCTCTTAGAAAACAGTGACGGGCGGCTCAGCCGGCACGAACTGTCTGATCTGCTCAGTTACAGCGGTGACTATCTGAACCGGATTGCTAAAAATATACCGGCATGACCTTATTCGAATATGGAACCACTTTCTCAATTAGAAAGGCAGAGTACTACCTTTTTAAAAACAGATCTTTCCATATCCGAGATCATTGCACAGCTGAAATTTACGAACAAATCCCATTTTTACAAACTCTTTTATGCCAAACACCATATGTCACCAAAAGAGTTCCGTAGCAAATACCGCAAAGACTGAGTTTATCTTATGTGGAATCCATACTCTCTCTCTTCGATCGGTATCTGATTTGCCGTGATACGGTCAATATTTACGTAGGTGCCCTGGTTTACCATCGCAAGCACTTTGTCGATCTGCTCGTCCGTCCCCTGCACCTCCAACAATACTGATCCGTCCGGCTCATTTCTTACCCAGCCAGTCACACCAAGCATGTTTGCGGCGTGTTCCGCCCGGTAACGGAAACCGACGCCCTGAACTGCACCATAGACAAATACCTTTTTCTGATTATTTTTCGTTGTCCATCATGTTGACATCCTTTTTAACCGATCAGTTCATACTGCATCAATTCATATTTTAACTTGCTGCCCTCCAGGATCTCCGCCGGAAGCAGGGCGCGTGCCACAAGTTTCAGATCATTCGATTCGATGTCGGTTCTGCGCAGGTTCGCATAATCCCCGTCGATCGAAACCACTTCATAAAACCATGTCTCCATTACTTTAAGTCCTCCTCTGTATAATAAGTGCCTGACATCTCTGCATTGATCTCAGCAATTTCTCTTTTTTCCGTTGATATAATCTGCGTAGATATCCCACAGATCCATATCACCACTGTCACCAAGCCCGTCCTCATCCGGGATCCACTGCCTGATCAGCGCAATGCGCTGTTCTTTGGTCGTATTTGCAATACTGTAATCTTCCATTTCATCTCCATTTCTGCGTGTAATAATTTTATTTTTCACACTGCACAATTCTTTCTTTTTTATACATTTCCCGTATATCTCCAATCCGGGAAACCGGTGCATCCCCAGAACCCGCCAAATCTTCCGTTTCTCTTTTTTAAGGCAAGTCCGCATCGCGGACAGATTTTCTCCTCTGTCTGTTTTGCAGATGTTCCGCCTGATTCTTTCGCCATCAACTCAAACACCTGCTGGTTCATACGGCAGTCCGCCAGCGCGCGGTGTGCTCCTTTGTTGAGATACCATAGTGTTCCGCCAGATCAGAGAGTCGTCTGTGTTTCCATTCGGGAAAACACAGTTTTGCGATCGCAAAGTGTATCTATATAGTCGTTTGTCAGTGTCTGCCCAAAATATTTTTCGCAGTCCCTGTACAAAACTTCATATCAAAACCTGCGATATTATGCCCTGCCAACACATCATCCCCGGCAAATGCAAGAAATTCCGGTAAGACTTTTTCAAAGGAGCGTGCATTTTCCACCATTTTATCTGATATATTATTCACGCTGCTTGCCGCATAAGGAATTGGTCTGCCCGGATTTACAAGTTCACTGAACTCGTCCACGATCTTTCCGTTTCTTACTTTTTACCGCTGAGATTTCTATCACTTCATCATACAGACTTGATATCCCCGTGGTTTCAAGATCATAAAGTACATAATCCCGGACATATTCTCTCCGCTGTTTTCCTTTTCTCTTTCCTAACATGAAAGTCCTCCATTCCGGTGACACGCTTTACAGCTGTCCCATCTTTTTAAAATTCATATCTGACCACTGCGCAATTTGCCACACCAAATGCGGCGTATTCCTCGTTGGTCATCTCATAAAAATAGGACTGCACCACACGCGTTTTGTCAAATTTTTATTTTTATTATATAGTAATATTTGGTGATATGTGGTATAATAGTGACAGAGGTGATTATTGTGCGTATAACAACATCAAAATCAAAAAATTCTGAGTCCTTTTACATCACTCAGTCCTATACAAATGCCAATGGGAAAAGTACTTCCAAAACCATCCGAAAATTAGGTACGTTAGCTGAATTATCGGCGCAGCTCCACACGGATCGTGATGGAGTTGTTGAATGGGCTAATGAACAAGCGCGTCTTGAGACTCTGAAATATAAAAGTGAAAAAGAGGATGCTACTGTCATGATTCCATTTCATTCCAACAGACTCATGGACTATAATAAGCAGAAACTTTTTTCTGGTGGATATCTTTTCCTTCAATCGATTTACTATGGGCTTAAGCTTGATTCTGTCTGCAGAAAAATCAAAAGCCGACATAAATTCGAATATGATCTTAATGCGATTTTATCTGATTTAATTTATACAAGGGTTCTGGAACCTTCCAGCAAAAGTTCTTCCTTCCGAGCAGCAAAACAGTTCCTTGAGCCTCCAACTTATGAACTTCATGATGTGTACCGAGCTCTTTCTGTTCTTGCTTCTGAAATGGATTTTATTCAATCAGAAGTTTATAAAAACAGCTTTTTTTCTTGGTGACAGAATGGATCGGATCCTTTATTATGATTGCACAAACTACTACTTTGAAATCGAACAGGAAGATGGAGATAAAAAATACGGAAAAAGCAAAGAGCACCGTCCGAATCCCATTATTCAAATGGGACTCTTTACAGATGGTGACGGAATACCTTTGGCTTTCTCACTCTTTCCTGGAAACCAAAATGAGCAGAAATCCTTAAAACCTTTAGAAACAAAGATTCTCCAACAATTCGGCTGTGATAAGTTTATCTATTTAGTGACGCCGGACTTGCTTCTGAGGATAACCGTGTTCTTAATCACATGGGACAGAGGGCATTTATTGTCACTCAGTCCATCAAAAAGCTGCCTGCTGAAGACCGGGCATGGGCTTTAAAGAAAACTGGCTTCAAACGTCTCTCAGATGATAAACCTGTTGATCTCACAAAACTGACAGATGATGACAAGAACCAGCTTTATTATAAAGACGAACCATTGACAACAAAAAACTGGATCAAAAATTAATCATAACCTACTCCCCTAAATATGCCGCTTATCAGAAAGCCATCCGTGCGGAGCAGATCTGTCGGGCAGAAAAAATGGTTGCAAATGGCTCTCTAAAAAAACAGCGTAAAAATCCAAACGATCCTGCAAGATTTGTAAATAAGATAGCTGTAACCAACGAAGGAGAAAAAGCTAAGATCCACTATTATCTCGATACGGATAAGATTGCTGAAAAAGAAATGTATGACGGGCTTTATGCGGTATATACAGATCTGCTTGATGATGACGTTGCAGATATCTTAAAAGTCAGTGAAGGAAGATGGCAGATTGAAGACTGTTTCAGGACTATGAAAACAGACTTTGACGCCAGACCCGTTTACTTAAACCGCGAAGACCGGATTAAGGCCCATTTCCTTACCTGCTTTCTTGCTCTGTTATATTTTCGATTATTAAATCGCTCTCTGAAAGGAACTTATACTACAGAACAATTACTTCACACTTTAAAAGACATAAAATTTGCGGATATAGAAGAACAGGGCTTCATGCCGGTATATGAACGTCAGGAAATCACTGGCACTCTCCATGAAACCTGCGGATTTAAAACGGACTATCAATTCATAACAAAACGGAAAATGAAAGGAATTCAGAAAAAAAGTAAGCGGAGATAAAACATTACTATATTTCGTGTATGCAGATCAAAAAGTGCCACAGCGGTTCCATGTTCCCCCTTGTATTTACAGGGATTGTGGCAGCCCATTACCAAAATACGCATAATTCTGCGTGAACATTTACCCCCATAAATTGCACAGACAAATTAAAAAAGCAGGAGACAAAACCCCTCGTCCATTCCAAGCTGCATAATCTTCATAATTTCCTCATTTCCATGTAAAAATCTGCGGACAACAAATGCAACGATCACATTTCTTATTTCCGCATCCGCTTCGTGTTTCATGGAATATAAAATCAACAGGTGCGCCGCAACTAAATTACATAATACACATGCAAGATAATTTTTTAATAATTTACGGTTCTTCTGGGGCGTAAAAGCAGAACGCATCCAGTTATACACAAGCATGTTTTCCCACTGCTGTTCATTTTCCTGTGCTGTCCACTCTTCTCTGGCATGATTCCATTCATCAAATGTACATGTCCGGTTTAAATGAAGTAATTGCAATATTTTATCACTGGTACCGGATTTATCGGAGAACATTGATCCGAGAATAAATTTTTCATAGGCATTTACCGTTCCACACAGAGACTGGAACTGCTGTTCTCTGTTAACTTTTGTATTCTTTATCCCCTGATACATTGCCTGGTAAAACGATGGTTTAAAAAAATGTTCCAGCTTTTCCTCTACTGCTTCAAAATCCTGTTCAGCTATCTAGAACTCATTTTTTCTATCGTATAAGCCCCATAAAATTCCCGGAACCACAATGGAAGTTCTGACTTCTGAATAAAATCTGTGATTTCCCCCCCTCACTGTAAGATTGATCTTCATCACATGATTGTATATAGGAATGTCTTCCATATCTAAATCCGGATCGCGCTCAAACATAAAAGTTATTTTCCCGGATACCTCAAATAACAGGTGTGCTGCTTTCTGGACAACCCAGAAAGATATATTTCTCATCTGTATCATACGACCTTACTGTTTCCCGTGGAAATGTTGCACAGGTACGGCATAGTTTCTTATTTCCTTTATTTAGTACAATTTCGCACAACTGGTCTTCATTCAGCATCGGGCACATTCCATCCGTATCCCGCAGCCGCACTATATAACTCTGTAAATCAGAGTTATATGTTACACCTTTTTCTGGCAAATCTTCCAATCTCTCCCCCATCATCCTGTAATCTTTTAATGTTTTCTCTTCCATTGCTATCATCCATCCCCCGCAGCAGGTTAATGGGCACCTGCTCCAATACATGCAAATTCATCGTAAAACGTTGTTTTTAACAGATTCATTTTTTTCCTCTTTCTATGAAAAATGTCCTGGAGCGTAACGCCCCAGGACATCTTTACATTGCATATAATAATTACCGTTTTTCCAGAGATTACTGTAATAAGGAGAGTACACCCTGTGTAGACTGGTTCGCCTGTGCAAGCATAGACTGACCTGCCTGTGCAAGAATGTTGTTCTTGGAGTACTCAACCATCTCTTCTGCCATATCTGTATCACGGATACGGGACTCTGCAGTCTGGGTATTCTCTGCTGCTGTATCAAGGTTGCTGATGGTGTGCTCCAGACGGTTCTGGATCGCACCCATTCTACCACGCTGTGCAGATACTTTCTTGATTGCTGCATCAATGGTATCAGTTGCTTTCTGTGCGCCAGCCTGTGTGCTTAAATCAACTTTGTTGCCATCTACGCCAAGTGCTCTTGCACTCATGTCATCGATAGAGAAACTCATGGTCTGACCTTCATTTGCACCAATCTGCATGGTAATGCCAGCACCAGAAGATACACTGTCATAACCAGCTTGCCCCCACCTAGCATCTGTACTTCCAAGACCAGCTCCGGTGGTGCCAGCACCCATTGTAATATCAGTCACAGTTGATGCGCCACTGGTTGCAAATAAAGTATTTGGCTCATCTGGTGTATTTCCACTTAATTTAACATCAAAGTCGAATCCTGCCGTTTTAAGAACATCCTCTAAATCTTCTGCCGTATATTCTTTGCCTGCTGCAAGATGAATTGTATATTCACCTGCTGTTACCGCATTTGCTCCATCAATTTCAATTGCTGTATTTGTCTCTACTTCTTCTTTGCCTGCTGCCTTATCAAATTTGAATTTAAATACAGTATCATTGAACTCTGCTCCATACTTATTTGCCGTAAATGAAATTGTATCTGCACCAACAAATCCAGTTACTGTTCCTTCATCAGATACTGCCTTCACACCACCGGCTGTTACAGTTCCGGCAGTTGTGTCTGCATCTGCATTAAAAATACCATTCTTTAAAGATACTTTTCACTTCAGCCGGTGCACCCGTTGCAGAACTGTCTTCCTGTTTTGCATTTGCGATCAAGTCATCAATTTCGTCCTGTGTATATACCTTATTTTTCGAAAGATTTAAAGTTAATGTCTTTCCATCAGCAGCCCAGATAGCAGTCTCCTGACCTGCCTTTGTTGTTGTGGCAGCTGCTGTTTGCTACTTTAATACCTTTCACGTTAGATGTTACAAGTGCACCGTCTAATGTTGCATCTACAACACCAAACTTCGGACCTGACCCGGTTGAAGATGTACTTCCACTCTGAGAACCATCCAGCAGCTTCATCGTGTTGAACTCTGTTGTCTCAGAAATTCTTGTCAGCTCTTCCTGTAACTGGGAAACCTCGTTCTGTACTGCCTCGCGGTCGTCATCTGTCTCTGTACCGTTGGCTGCCTGTACGGATAACTCTCTCATTCTCTGTAAGATAGAGTGGGATTCATTTAATGCGCCCTCAGCGGTCTGGATTAAAGAGATACCATCCTGTGCATTGTCAGATGCTTTATTTAAACCGCGGATCTGGCTTCTCATCTTCTCAGAAATAGAAAGTCCTGCTGCATCATCTGCTGCACGGTTGATCTTGTAACCGGAAGATAATTTCTCTGAAGATTTTGCCTGCATTCCTGTTGTAACACCTAAATTTCTGTTCGCATTCATTGCGGACATGTTGTGCTGTACTACCATTGCCATAATATTTACCTCCGTGTGATAAAAAATGTGTTCTGCCGTTGCCCGGCATCCGGGAATCCTTTCCTTTTTTTTCCGTGATATGCGGAAATTTTTTCTTAGTTTTTAAGACATACGTCTTAAAAAGATTTATAATAAGCCCGACCCCTAGGTTAGCCTGACCTTATTACCTTGCTTCTTCTGATCTGCTGCGGCGCTCCCTCATCAGAATTGCAGCGATCTCTTTCTGTGCCTGTTCCGAAATGCCCTGTTCCTTATAGTAGTGAGTACGGTTGCTTTTTCTTTCTGCAGAACTGCGCGCAATGTTCATCTCTCGGTGCATCCACCAGAAGATGAATGTTATTTGCAGAACCGCCGGAAAAAACGACCCTGATGTTTTCACCGATGTCAATATAGTCACCGGGCTTTAACGTTAACTTGAGCATATAATCTGTTTTCCTCCCTGATTATCTGTTTCTCCCTGAATGCAACATTCCATATAAAATGTTGCGTTTACAGGCTTGCGGTATTTTCCGCAGAAAGGAGTCATTATGGGTACAACACAGCCGATCCGTCACCAGGACGAACTAAAAATTTCATTGCATATTACGAGGTTGCACATCCGAATATCCGCAACTATACGATGATCATTCTTGGGCTCTACACCGCATTGCGCATCAGTGATGTATTGAATTTAAAATGGAAAGATGTGTATTATTTTGAGAAAGACTGTTTCTTAGATCATCTTCTGATCCATGAACAGAAAACAGGAAAGGTCAATGAGATTGCCTTAAATTCACACGTTATCAAAGCACTGGACTGTTACCGGAAAACAAAGAAAACCTGACGCGGAGGATTATATTTTTCAAAACCCACCACACCTGCGCATCCGCTCTGCCGCTCCCAGGCATATCGTATTGTACGCAGAGCAGCGGACGAAACCTTATGCGAAACGCATGTCAGCTGTCATTCGCTCCGCAAGACGTTTGGCTATCATGCATGGAAACAGGGAATTTCGCCGGTTCTTCTGATGGATCTGTATAATCATTCCTCGTTTTATATCACAAAGCGTTATCTGGGAATTTCTCAGGACGAGCGGGACAGTATTTTCATACCATTAATTTCTGAACGGATTTAAAAAATTTAGATTTTGGGGTTAAGTTTTTTTTGTTCTGCCGAAATAATAATTGCAAATAAAAAACGCAACATTTTATATGAAATGTTGCGTTTTTTATTTATTATGGCATAACTTTAAATTTATTATGTGTTATTGTTTGAATTATCAGACTTTGTTATAATTTTATAAATAAAGAAGTGGATCAACCAGTCAAAGGAGTCATAGATCATATGAAAGAAAATATTGCAACCATCCCTTTAATCAAAGCATTCAACGCCAAAGACGAATGCCCTTTCTGCCATTTAGAGCGCGAGGCAGAACAGCATGCCATCTCCTTTATTTTAGGCTCTGCTTATATGGAGGATGACATCCGTGAAAAAACAGATGCAACCGGATTCTGCCGTCATCACTTTAAAATGATGTACGATTTCGGCAACCGACTTGGAAATGCATTGATCTTAAGCACGCATTTGAAGAAATTGAATCAGGAACTCAAAAAGAAATGTCCGATTTTGCCCCAGGCAAATCAAGTCTGTTAAAACGCATGAAACGCACAGACGCAACCGCAGAACATGAACCGCAGACTGCACTTGGCGCATGGATCTCAAAAGACGACAGACTGCTATGTCTGCGATCATTTCCGTAAAATCTACCGCAGATATCTGGACACCTTTTTTGACCTGTATCTGAAAAACGAGGAATTTCGGCAGATGTTTGAAAACAGCAAGGGATTCTGCCTTCCTCATTTCGGCGATCTGATCGAGACTGCTGAAAATAAATTAAACGATACGCAGAAAAAGGAGTTCTACCCGAAGGCATTTGCACTGATGCAGGAAAATATGGAACGGCTGCAAAAGGAAGTCTCATGGTTTGTGGAAAAGAATGATTACCGCAATAAAGATAAGGACTGGGGAACTTCTGCCGACAGTATTCAGCGTGGCATGCAGAAATGTGCCGGCGGCTATCCTGCAGATGAAGTGTTCCGAGCAAAATTGTAAAATGAGATCTTTTTGATTCATGGAACGTAATTTCCTATGAATCAAAAAAGGCATAATGGTTCAGGCGAAAAACATTCCTTGTATTCCCTAAATCATTATGCATTTTTTCCTGCGGAAATCCGGGTATCAAAAAGTGGCTGACACCCGGGTCCTATAAATAAATTTGCCCATAAAACATATGGCGTGCTCTTTCCCCTTAGAATGGAAGTCCGCCAAGACCACCCATGCCGCCGGTAATTTTTGACATGGAATCTCGAAGAGAATTCTTCTAACTGACGAAGTGCCTCATTGGTTGCTGCCATGATCAGATCCTCTAACATCTCGATGTCATCCGGGTCAACTACTTCCTCGGATAATTTTACCTTTGTAATCTCTCTCTTACCGGAAACAGTAACTTCAACAGCTCCACCACCTGCTGCTGCAGTAATCTCTTTTTCTTCTAATTCTTTCTGGGCCTCTTCCATCTGGCGCTGCATTTTCTGCGCCTGCTTCATAAGGTTATTCATATTACCCGGCATACCGCCCGGGAATCCACCTCTTTGCCATGTGAATCCTCCTTGTTTTGCGGAGCAAAATGTCTGCTATGCATGCTATGCCTAATAGCTTGCATAGCATGCCTCTTGCAGGAGCAATGCCCAGCACACTGGGCACGATTTTACTCCTAAAAATCGTCTTCTTCTATTTCAAAATTAATCAACTGGCGTAAATCGGGATAGATCTCCCCGCTTGGCGTGCCAGTGTCATTTAATTTTACCAGAATCTCTACCTCTTTGCCAAGTCTTTCTGCAACTGCTGCCCGAAATTCATCCTGGCAGTTGGAACGGTTCTCTTCTATATAAGTGTACGCATTGGCATCCTCAAATGCCAGGATCAGCGTACCGCCCTCTCCTAATGTCGGCACTGCTTTTTGAGATAGGTTCTTGTGATCCCTGTCAGCTGTGATAAAATGCCGCTCCAGCTGCTCATGATCTGTTTGATATCTTCAGGAATTGCCTTGGGAAGTTCCTTTTTTTTAACACCGCCGATGCGGCAGAAGAACCTGTTGTCCCCGCAGCCATGTCACCGGATGCCTGCGTTACCACAATACCCTTTCTCCAGCTTTTTTTCGAGACTGTCCACGCGGTCGATCAGCGAACCATAATCTTTTTCCATCTCCGGTTTACATAATTTGATCACCGCAATCTCGATCAGTATACGCTTCTGTACGGCATAACGGATCTGATTACTCAGTTCTGAAAAATACGGATATAGCGCATAAGAATGTCTGTGTCTACCATCTGCGCCTCTTCTTTTAACAGGGCAAGATTCTCCGTTGAAATGTCAAGCACATCCTCCATGTCATCCGAGCTCTGTACAAGCATGAGATTCCTCAGATACCAGGTAAAATCATTGACAAACTGTCCTAATTCCCTGCCCTCAATGACCATCTCATCGATCACACCGATTGCACCGGTCACATTTTTTCTAAAATCTGACGGAGCAGTCTGCTGAAAATCTCAGTATCAACCGCACCGAGTGTTTCAAGTACTTTGTCGTAAGTAAGATCCTGCCCAAGATAAAACGCAATACACTGGTCTAACAGACTGAGTGCATCCGCATGGAACCGTCCGCCGCCTTTGCGATATAGCGGATCGCACGTTCCTCCACTGTGACCTGCTGTTTTTCCATCAGTTCCATCAGTCTCGCTGAGATCGTTTCAATGGAAATACGCCTGAAATCGTATCTCTGACAGCGGGATAAGATTGTGATCGGAATCTTGTGCGCCTCTGTAGTCGCCAGGATAAACATAACATAAGAGGGTGGTTCCTCCAGTGTTTTCAGCAGGGCATTGAAGGCACCTGTGGAAAGCATATGCACCTCATCGATAATGTAGACTTTGTATTTTCCTTCGGTCGGACGGTACTCCACCTCCTCGCGGATCTGGCGGATGTTGTCGACGCCATTGTTGGAAGCCGCATCGATCTCGATGACATTCATGGAGTTGCCCGCTGCAATCGCCCTGCAGGCCGGGCATTCTCCACACGGGCTGCCGTCTACAGGATGCTCACAGTTGACCGCCTTCGCAAAAATCTTGGCAATCGTCGTCTTTCCCGTTCCTCTGGTTCCGCAAAATAGATAAGCATGTCCGATTCTGTCTGCTTTAATCTGATTCTTTAACGTTGTTACAATATGATCCTGTCCTTTGACGTCCTCAAACTCCTGTGGACGGAACTTACGATATAATGCTGTGTATGACATCTTAATCCCCGAAACTGATTCCAATCCGTTTTGCCTCTTTGATCATCTGGCAATCCGGGTCTACTGTTTTTAATCTGCCTGCCACTTCACCTAATGGAACGCGTTTTGTCTTTCCATTGATCATGGCGATCATGTTGCCATAATCCTCGTCCATGACAGCCTGTGCTGCGGCAGAACCAAGTCTGGTACAGAGTACACGGTCGTATGGACACGGACTTCCGCCCTCTGTGTATGTCCCGGAACCGTCACACGGACTTCCACTCCGGTCTCCTCAAAAATACGATCCGCGATCTCGTAGGAAACAGACGGATATTTCCGCTTTGCCACCTTTTTCCTTGTACTCTTTTTTTGGATAATGCCGCATCCTCTTTTGAGATAGCTCCCTCCGCAACCGCAAGAATGGTAAATCCTTTTCCGGCTTTGGTACGCTTATTAATAGCTGCGATCACTTTTTCAATGTCATACGGAATCTCCGGCAGTAAAATGATATCTGCTCCACTTGCCACGCCTGCGTAAAGGGTCAGCCAGCCGACCTTATGTCCCATGACTTCTACGATAAATACGCGGTTATGGGAAGCTGCTGTCGTATGGATGCAGTCAATTGCCTCTGTTGCAATATTGATCGCACTCTGGAATCCAAAGGTCACATCTGTTCCATAGATATCGTTATCGATCGTTTTCGGAAGATGAATTACATTTAATCCTTCCTCGCGAAGCAGATTTGCCGTCTTCTCCGTTCCATTTCCGCCTAAGATGACCAGACAGTCCAGTCTTAACTTATAATAGGTAGATTTCATCGCCTCCACTTTGTCTAATCCGTTCGCATCCGGCACACGCATCTGCTTAAACGGCTGTCTGGAAGATCCAAGGATCGTTCCGCCTTTGGTAAGTATTCCGGAAAAATCTGCAGATGTCAGTAATCTGTAATCTCCATAAATCAGCCCTTTATAACCATTTAAAAAAGCCGTAAATCTCCAGCTCATCCACATTTTCACTTAAGCCTTTTACTACGCCGCGCATTGCTGCGTTTAATGCCTGGCAATCACCGCCGCTTGTTAACATACCGATTCTCTTCATCCGCGTTTCCTCCTGCATACCCATATTTACTTTGCCCAGTTTTCACATATTCCGGCCGCTGACAATCGTCTGCGCCGGTTGTGTGTCTTTCGCTCTATTTAAAATATTACCCTTTTCACGGATATTTTGCAATATTTCAGATGAAAATCAAAAAAAGTACTGCAACAGGTTCTCCCATTTGAAAAAAACTCTGCCGCAGCACCAATCGGGGCAACAGGATTTGAACCTGCGACCTCACGGCCCCCAGCCGTGCGCGCTACCAAGCTACGCCATACCCCGTAGACAAGGAACATCTTTATCGTACATGATATAAACTTGTCAGAATCCACTATACCATATGTATATGCTTTTTTTAAAGGTCGTAATGCAATTTGTATTTTTTTATTGTTTTTATGTTTTTTTATTTTCTGGTAGAAAAAAGGTTCAGATTGTGTTAAGATTTAACCTTGCAAAAGACTATTTATTGACATTTTTTGCAATCAACAAATAATGATATGGATTTATATATCATAGAATTTGGAGGCTGATTTTATGAAAAAGTTACTTGCTCTTTGTGGAAGCATCGCAACTATGCTGCTTTTCACACCGCTAACGATTCTCGCAGCAGAATCCGGCGAAAGCAGTACTGCAACAGTTCCGATATGGCTTTGTATCCCATTTGCCGGTCTGTTACTCTGTATCGCAGTACTTCCGCTTGTAAAACCGGAATGGTGGGAGAAAAACCAGCCGCTTGCCGTAGCCGTATGGTCCCTGTTATTTATCATTCCGTTTGCAGTGACCTATAGTGCCGGAGATGCGGTCGAAACAGTCCTTGAGTGTATTTTAAACGATTACCTGACTTTTATCGTCCTGTTATTTGGTCTGTTCTGTGTTGCCGGTAACATCACTTTAGAAGGCGATCTCGCAGGTTCCCCGCGCGTCAACGTAATCTTCCTTGCGATCGGTACCTTACTTTCCAGCTGTATCGGTACAACCGGTGCCAGTATGTTAATGGTACGTCCAATGATCAAGATGAACTCCTGGCGTCAGCACAAGAGTCACATTATGGTATTTTTTATCTTCCTGATCTCGAATATGGGAGGATGCTTAACCCCGATCGGTGATCCGCCACTTTTAATGGGATTTATGCGTGGTGTTCCGTTCTTCTGGAGCCTGCATCTGTTCCCGATCTTAATCTTTAATATGGTAATTTTACTGACTGTATTCTATCTCTTAGACCGTCACAATTACCGCAAAGATATTGCAAACGGCAGAAAACCGGATATCAGCAAAGCCGGTACCACATTAAAGATCGATGGTCTGCACAACATTATTTTCCTTATTATGATCGTTGCTGCTGTTATTTTAAGTGGAACTCTTCCGAACCTTGTCAGCATTTCAGGATGCAGCCGGAAACGTTCGCGGTATCCGTGTATTCCGTGAGGTGACACTTGGTTTTCCTTCTATTATTGAGGTTGCCATCATCCTGCTTGCCGCTTTATTATCTTTTTAAAACAACAGACTCTCAGATCCGTACCAGTAACCATTTTACCTGGGGTGCGATCAAGGAGGTTGCAGTACTTTTCATCGGTATTTTTATCACCATGCAGCCGGCCCTGATGCTTCTTAAATCCATGGGACCGGAGCTTGGTCTTTCCAAACCGCTTGAGATGTTCTGGGCAACAGGTGCACTTTCCAGTTTTCTGGATAACACACCGACTTATCTGGTATTTCTTACAACAGCAGGAACACTTGGTTTCACACAGGGTATTGCAACCACGGTCGGAACCATTCCGGTCAAAATGCTTACCGCGATTTCCTGTGGTGCGGTATTCATGGGTGCCAACACTTATATCGGAAATGCCCCAAATTTTATGGTAAAATCCATCTCTGACGAAAACGGTGTGCGTATGCCATCTTTCTTCGGATACTTATTATGGTCAATCGTATCTTTAGTTCCGGTGTTTATCATTGACACTCTGGTATTCTTTTTTATAAAGGGGGGATTTCACAATGGAAAATAATATCGAAACATCACGGGCACTTGCTACCCGCATTTATGATCTCGACAGTGAAGTTTACCGTCTGGTAGGTTCTTCCCTTGGACGCACTTTTACCGGCGACAAAGAAACAAGTATTCGTAACCTGACAACCCTGATCTCTACACATCCACAGGGACATCTGCTCCGCAGTGAGATCGCTTTAATCGGTAATATGGCGCGTACGATCCGTAACAAAGAGGATCGCAGCCGTATGATGCACGAGTACAATGAGATTTTACATCAGATCGCAGAACTGCCGGAAAGTTTTGGTTCGGTTGATATCCTTGACCAGAATCTTGCTTCCTTAAATACATCCAACCTGCACCAGAAGTTTTCCAAAGACGATCATCTGATCATCTGCATCGGAAGAACACACGGAAGCGCCGGTACGGATATTGGTTTCGCGCTTGCGGATGCATTAAAGATCAACTACTACGATGTTGAAATTTTCAACCGTATTAGAGCGTTTAGAGGCAGAAAAAATTCCGTCACAGACCGTGACAGCTTTACATCAAAACTTGATCAGGTTGCAAAACATGATACCAGTGCAAAACGTTTCTTAAAAGATTTCAGCCGTTATCACGGCCTGCCGAAGAAAGATGCCGTATTTTTTCAACCAGAGCGATCTATCGTAATGGGCCGCTGTGCGGATGTGATTCTGACAAACAACCGTATCCCGCACATCAGTATCTTCATCACCGCTCCGTTTGAACAGCGTGCGCCGTATGATGGAGGTAAACAATCTTCCGCTCAAAGAAGCTGTCCGCCGTTTAAAGAAAAATTGATAAAGGACATGAACAGTACTATCATTTTTACACCGGACGTAAATGGGGAGATGCCGTAAACTATGATCTTTGTATCAACAGTGCATGCTACGGTATCGAAGAATCCGTAGAACTGATTG
>VOFH01004370.1_pt1 | contig 38329 bp, 70 predicted proteins | sample 5384091 | NCBI WGS metagenome assembly VOFH01 (sample SAMN12384727, study PRJNA508395) | human gut metagenome | isolation source: healthy gut G | host: Homo sapiens
GATTGTCTAAATCATCAAGTGAGTTGTCCACGCAGTCCACAGCATTACTTCCTATTACAGAGGCATATTTGTAAAAGGTGTTAATGTTATTGGTCAGAAGATGATTATAAATCAAGTTATTTGACCAATAAGAAATTAACAAAAACCTAATATTGCAAAAAAGAAAAATACCCTGTAAAAAATTTAGTTAAAATAGAATTTTTCATATTTAGTTATGTACCTCGAATCTATATCCTACACTCCAAACTGTACCAATTGACCACTGATCCGTGTCAGCAATTTTTTTCACGAATACGTTTAATGTGAACGTCTACAGTTCTTGTATCTCCGGCATATTCATAACCCCAGATATGGTCAAGAAGTTGCTCTCTTGTAAATACTTGATTAGGTGATGAAGCAAGGAAGTACAATAATTCAATCTCTCTTGAGTCATTTCAACAGGCTTGCCCTTTGTAAATAACTTCTGTAGTTTGAAAGATTAATAATAAGGTCCTTGTATTCAACACGTTTTTCATCAGGTTTCTTTTCGACAGGAGCCGGAGCTTCAGTGTAACGTCTGAGAACTGCCTTAACACGGGCAACAAGTTCCTTTGAGTCAAAAAAGGTTTAATAATATAGTCATCTGCACCAAGTTCAAGACCTAAAACTTTGTCAAAAACTTCTGTCTTGGCAGAAAGCATAATAATAGGAACTTTTGATTCTCTTCTTATTTCACGGCATACTTCGTAACTGTCAAGTCCCGGAAGCATAATATCCAACAAAATAAGATTTGGAGCATATTCTTTAAACGCATCAAGAGCCGACTGGCCATCATGCTCAATACGTGTTTCGTAGCATTCCTTAGTTAAATATAAAGATATAAGGTTTGCAATGTTTTCATCATCGTCAACTATTAAGATTTTCTGTTTGTTTGCCATTTTAAATCCTCCTGTTAAAAAAATCTATTTAAATTCTACAACTGTTGCACCTGCACCACCTTCGCCATGTTCACCTGTTCTGTAGGATTTTTACATAACTACATTTCTTAAGATGGTTTTGAACTGCATTTCTAAGAGCTCCGGAGCCTTTGCCGTGAATAACATATACCTGTGGCAAATGTGCAATGTAAGCATCATCTAAGTATTTATCAAGTTGAGAAATAGCTTCGTCAACTGTTTTCCAATTAAATTAATTTCAGTTTTAATATTCATAGACTTGTTCATTTTAATCTTGCCTGTTGAACCACGGGTTAAGCCTGGTGCCTTAATATCAGGTTCGTCAATAATTTCAAGGTCACGAATATTAACCTTAGAGTTTAGTATACCCATTTTTACTGTAAGATTACCGGCTGCATTAGGCAATGAAGCAACAGTACCGTTAAGATTCATGCTCAAAACTTTACACCTGTGCCAAGCTTAAAGTCGGAAGGCTTGTAAGCCTTTTTAGGTTTGGCAGCTTTAATTGATGAGCCTACCTGGTTCTTTTTTAAGCTTTGCTCCAACATTACTTCTGGATTTTTCCATTTCGCGGGTATTGCCGGATTTTCCATATTTATTAATAGTTTTGATAGCTTCTGTCGGCTGTTTCCTTAGCTTCCTTAAGAATATCAACAGCTTCTTCACGTGCCTTGTTAAGGATTTTGTCACGCTGTTCATTAAGCTTTTCTGTCTTAAGTTCATAATCACGCTTAAGTGATTTAATCTGAGACTTGTAAACTGCAATAGTTTTCTGATCTTTTTCAATCTGGATTCGCTGTCTCTCTATTTCGGACAAAACATCCTCAAATTGCTCATTATCTGAATCGATGTGAGACTTAGCATCTTCAATAATGTAGTCAGGAAGACCTAACTTGCTTGAAATAGCAAAAAGCATTACTCTTTCCGGGAACACCAATAAGAAGTCTGTAAGTTGGCCTGAGTGTTTCTACGTCAAACTCGCAACTTGCGTTTTGAACTCCCTCAGTTGATAAGGCAAATAATTTTAATTCACTGTAATGTGTTGTTGCCATAATTCTTGAACCGATGTTTTTAAGGAAAGTAAGAATTGAAATGCCAAGGGCTGCACCTTCCACAGGATCCGTTCCTGCACCAAGTTCATCGAAAAGTACCAGTGAATCCTGATCTGCCTGATTAAGTATATTAACAGTATTAACCATATGAGCTGAAAAAGTACTTAAACTTTGTTCAATGCTCTGTTCGTCGCCAATGTCAGCAAAAACTTCTTTGAAAACTGCAAGTTTGCTGCCCTCAAAAGCCGGAATATGAAGTCCCGCCTGGCCCATAAGCGTTAAAAGTCCTACAGTTTTAAGTGAAACTGTTTTACCACCGGTGTTAGGACCTGTAACAATCAAAAGGTTAAAGTCTTTTCCAAGATGAATGTCTATGGGCACAACCTTTTTAGGATCCAAAAGAGGGGTGGCGTCCTTCTTAATATTAATCTGTCTTTGATCATTAAACTCAGGCATTGAAGCTTTCATTTCTTTTTTGCAAGAGAAGCCTTAGCAAAAATAAAGTCAAGCTTAGGAATATTTTCATGTCTGTTTTAATTCGTAAATATGTTCAGCGCAAGCCATACTAAGGTTTGCAAGAATAATCTGATTTCATCAGCTTCCTTTGCCTTCTAACTCGCGGAGTTTATTGTTAAGTTCAACAGCAGCAGGTTCAATAAACAAAGTAGAACCTGTTGAAGACTGGTCGTGAATAATACCGTTAACATTGCCACGGTATTCCTGCTTAACAGGTACACAATAACGTCCATCCCTCATTGTAATAAGGGCATCCTGAAGATAAGTGTGACCTGACTGGGAATTAATGAGATGACAACTGGCTGTGAACACGGTCGTTGGTAATCTTCATCTGTCTTCTTATATTTTTTAGATTAGCAGATGCATCGTCAGCTATTTCATCCTCTGAAATAATACATCTTTCAATGTCATTCTTCAAATTAGTTAAAGGTTCAATAGTCTCAAACATATCATCAAGACTATCTCTTTCAGCCTCATCATCACGGCGGGAGAAAGTTTTAACTCTTAAGGCAACTTTTAAAAGGGAGTCAATTCTAAGTAATTCTCCGGTGCCAAGAGTACTTCCAATCTCTAATCTTTTAATGGATTCGCCAATATTGTGAATACCTGAGAAAGAAAGGCTTCCTTTCTGCCAGATTCGTGATAAGGCATCACCTGTCTGTTTCTGATTTTCTTTTATTTCATGAATATCGGCAGATGGAACAAGTGCGTGGCAAAGCTTCTTGCCAGGCTCAGAACCTGCCTGATTTTCTAACATTTTTATTATTTTATAGTATTCAAGGGTTTTAAGAACTTTTTCGTTCATGATAAAGCCTCCAATTCTTGTATTTAGGTACATAATCAATTATAATAAAGATTGACTGTCAGGTAAAGAAAATCTTAACATTTGGAGGAAAAGATGAGATATATAGAAACATTAAGAGAGGGCGAAAGAATTCAGGAAATATATTTGTGCAGACAGAGAACTACTGCAATGACTAAAACAGGAAAAGAATACGAATGTTATTCTTCAGGACAAAACAGGTTCCTTGGACGCCAAGATATGGGATCCGCACTCAATGGGGATAGATGAGTTTGAAGCACTTGATTATGTTGAAGTAAATGGTGATGTAACAGTATTTAACGGTCAGACACAGCTTAGTATTAAGCGTGCAAGAAAGATTAGCGAAACAGACGTTGACCCGACTAATTATTTACCATGTACTAACAAAAACATTGACGAAATGATGATGGAATTAACAAAATTCATCGCCGGTGTTAATAACCCTTATTATAAACAGGTTTTAACAAAACTATTTATTGACAATACAGAATTTGCGGAAGCATTTAAGAAGCATTCGGCAGCCAAAAGCGTGCATCACGGTTTTATTGGCGGCTTGCTTGAACATACATTATCTGTTGCAAAAATGTGTGACTTTTTTGCAAAGCAGTATCCTATTTTAAATAGAGATTTACTTATGACATCAGCTATTTGTCACGATATTGGAAAGGTTTATGAACTTTCAGACTTTCCAATGAATGATTACACAGATGCAGGTCAGTTACTTGGACACATTGTTATGGGCTCAGAAATGCTTGGAAAGATTATGGATTCAATTCCTGATTTTCCAACTAAGTTAAAGAATGAATTGAAGCATTGTATTCTTGCACATCATGGAGAGCTTGAATATGGTTCACCTAAAAAACCGGCTCTTATTGAGGCAATGGCACTTAATCTTGCAGACAATGCAGATGCAAAGATTGAGACAATGACAGAACTTTTTAAACAGTAACAGTTCTGCTTCATCAGACCAGTGGTTAGGATACAACAGATTGCTTGAAACTAATGTTAGAAAGACAAGCGAATTAAAGTAATAAATAAATAGATAATAATACAAATACGCAATAATTAGCATAAATATGCGAAAAAATATACAGATAATTATTTAAAGGAATTTTCATGATTAAGAAAAATGATATTTTAGATTTAACAATTGAAGATTTAGGCGTAAACGGAGAGGGTATAGGCAAAGTTGATGGCTATACTCTTTTTGTTAAAGACGGAGTAATCGGCGACAAAGTTACAGTAAAGGTTATGAAGGCTAACAAGAATTTCGGGTTTGCCAGATTAATGGAAATAAAAGAGCCTTCTAAAGATAGGGTTTCGCCAAGATGCAGTGTGGCAAGACAGTGTGGCGGATGCCAAATTCAGTGCATTAATTACAAGGAGCAGCTTAGATTTAAGAAGAATAAAGTGTACAACAACCTTGTGCGAATCGGTGGTCAGAGCGACTTCGTAATGAATGATGTAATGGGAATGGATGAGCCTTTTAACTATAGAAATAAGTCTCAATTTCCAGTTGGAATGGATAAGGAAGGAAATATTATTTCAGGTTTTTATGCAGGAAGAACTCATTCTATTATAAATATAGACAGTTGCGACCTTGGCTTAAAAATTGATGGCCGTGATGTAAACAAAGAAGTCATGGATACCGTAAAGGCATTTATGACTAAGTATAGAATTGCACCTTATAATGAAGTAACTCACAAGGGCCTGGTTCGACACGTACTTATTAGAATTGGTGCAAAAACAAAGCAGATAATGGTTTGCGTAATTATAAATGGCAAGAATCTTCCAAACAAAGAGAAGCTGGTTGAAGAGTTATGTAAACTTGAAGGAATGTATAGCATTTCTCTTAACATTAATACTAAGAAAAGCAATGTGATTCTTGGGGACAAGGTGATTAACTTATATGGCCCCGGATATATTGAGGATTATATTGGAGATGTGAAATTTAGAATTTCTCCGTTGTCATTTTTCCAGGTCAATCCTGTTCAGACAGAGAAATTGTACAATAAAGCTTTTTTAGAATATGCAGATTTAACAGGCAATGAAATGGTATGGGATTTGTATTGTGGAATCGGCAGCATATCACTATTTCTTGCAAAGAAGGCAAAGCAGGTTCTTGGAGTTGAGATTGTGCCTGCGGCAATTGCTGACGCAAAAATAAATGCTAAGATAAATAACATCGACAACGCAGAATTTTTCGTTGGAGCAGCAGAAGATGTGGTAACGGAATATTTTGATAACCACGCAGGGGATGCAGAATGCAAGCCGGATGTTATAGTGGTAGACCCACCACGAAAAGGCTGCGATGAAAAACTGCTTTCAACAATAGTCAAGATGAACCCTAATCGTGTGGTTTACGTAAGCTGCGACAGCGCAACGCTGGCAAGGGACGTAAAGTGGCTAGGGGAAAACGGCTATAAAGCTTATTGAGGTAACGCCATGTGATATGTTTGGGCAAACAACACATGTGGAGACGGTTGTAAAACTACACAGGAAAGATATCTAAAAATCCTTGATTTTAGGCACTTTGAGAGCTTTTTTAGGTTTGATAAAGATGGCTCAAATAGGAGAAAAAAGACACTTTCAATGGAGTTGACGTTTCTGTAGTATTAGATGTGGTGACTAGGAACACACGGTAATAACGTTCACAATTAAAGAAAAAACAAATATTACTTCGTAGTAATTAAGACAAAGGATTACTCGTTTTCAGCAATGAAAATGAGTAATCCTTATTTTTTGAAAGGAGAATTTGAAAATGGAAGAAATTAAGAATGTTAATCTGACACAATTGAAACCTTTTAAAAATCATCCCTTTTCAGTAAATTTTGATAAAGATTTTATTGAATTGATGAAAAGTATTGATAAGGAAGGTGTAATAGTGCCATTACTTGCAAGACCTAATCCTAATGGAGAGGGGTATGAACTTATATCAGGGCATAGAAGAAAAAATGGTATGTGAAGAGTTAGGAATAGAGGAAATTCCGGTTGTCATCAGAGAAATGAATGATGAACAGGCAATAATTGCAATGGTAGATATAAACCTGATGCAGAGAGAAAAGATTAAGTTAAGTGAAAAAGCTTTTGCATTAAAAATGAAATTAGAAGCAATGAGCCGACAGGGACAAAAAGTGATTTAACTTCTGGTCAAGTTGACCAGAAGTTGAAAAATAGGGATGTAAAAACTTATGGAATAGAAATTGAAAAAAAAGATAATGAAGAATTAGTATTTCGAAACAGTGAAAAAACAACAAATTCATATTCATCAAGAAAAGAATTAGCGATGCAAATAGGTGAAAGTGAAAGACAAATACAACGATATATTAGGTTAACAAATTTAATACCACAAATATTAGAAATGGTAGATGCTGAAAGAATAGCCTTTACAGTTGCAGTAGAGTTATCTTATTTAAAAGAAACTGAACAATATGAATTATATGCGGTAATGGATTTAGAGCAATGCACTCCGTCATTAACACAGGCTCATAGAATGAAAATGTCAAGTCAAAGCGGAAATTTGGATATGGATAATATTTATTGCATATTGGAGGAAGAAAAAGCCAAATCAAAAAGAAAAAATAAAAATACCAGCAGATTTGTTGGAAGAATTTTTCCCTGAAAATTTTACAGAAAAGCAAAAGATAGGGTTAATAAAAAATTAGTTGAAGAATGGTATATAGAACAGAATGAGATTGATATCAAATTGTCAAGCGATAAATCACCATGACATGGTAAGTATTGCAAATTATTTACCATGTCAGTCAATTTAAACAATTTAGAAAATAACTTATCATTATGCCATGCGATAAAACATCGCAGTTGTAAATTGAAAACTGAATAACAATTACAAATTTATGAAACAACAAGTTTCATATCTTACATGAAAGAATTGATGTAAGGAGTAAAATTCGGTGCACCTGTCCGGATAATCATTCACAGCATTGCGACGAGAACCGAAGGATTGAGAAAAGAAGGCGGAGCAGGCAGGACAGATTAAATGTAGCGGAAGGATAATAAACCACAAAGGAGTGAGAGAAGCTCCTTATCCTCGAAATGGCAGCAGAGGAGATAGTTTCTATTTAGAAGCGTCGTGAACGCAAAAGCGGCTTGTTTGTAATTCCCAGGTGTACGGGCGATGAGGGCTTAGAGATAAGCAGAAGTACACATACATAGTTAATACCCATAAGAATACTATGAATCTGAAGAGAAAGGAGCCTAAACAGTTGGGAATTAACACAAAAGCTTTTAAGAAAGATGAAATAAAAAAGCGAAGCCGATAATAAGAAACAGTTAGTAAAAGAACTTCATAGCTGTATGAAATGTAAATATTTCTGGGAAATGATAACAGATGTATCAATAATAAGAAATGTGGTTCAAAAAATAGTACAAATTGTAACGCATATAAGCCGAAGGATAGCAAGTGTATAGGATGTCCTTATGGAAAAGACAATTTATATTGTTTTCCTTGTATGAAAGATTTGTTAGGAGAATAAAGAAAGAAGGATACATAGATGACTAAAAAATCAAGGAGGCACAGAAAGATGGAGAATAAAATTGAAATAATTGCAATTGACCACGGTTGGTCAAATATAAAGACAGTAAATACAGTTTTTACTACGGCAGTAAACAGAATAGCCAATGAACCGGGAATCTTTGACAATGTTCTTCAATATGAAGGAAATTATTATTCAGTAGGCGGGAAAAGACTTGAAGTAAAAAGATACTAAGGTCACAGATGATAGTTTTTATCTTTTTAACCTTAGCTGCTATAGCTAAAGAGTTGAAAATCAAGGGAAAAGAATCATGCAGATATCTTTTTTATCGGTGGGACTTCCACTAACAAGATTTGGTGCTGAAAAGGAAGATTTTATTAAGTATCTGTCAAGAAAAAGAGAAGTAACGTTTAAATTTGAAAAACAGACCTACAGAGTGAATATTGTAAAAGTATCAGTTTTTCCACAATGTTATGCGGCAGTAGCAGACAGAATGTCTGAGTATGGCAGGAAGCATATTGTAGTAGATATTGGTTCATGGACAATGGATTTAATGACTATTAAAGACATGAAACCTGAACTTTCAGAGTGTGACACAAGACCTATGGGATTAATAACCTGTATGCACGCAATAAATAAAGAGTGTGTTGCAAAATTTAATTGTGAGATTGATGAATCTGAACTCGAGTACATAATGAAAACCGGTGTATGTAACATGGAAGAAAAATATGCAAAAGTTGTTGAAGATGAAATGAGAAGATTTGCAAATAAGGTATTTAACACATTAAGAGAATTTAATATCAACATTAATATCACTCCAATAACATTTGTTGGTGGTGGAGCAACAGTAATGAAAACATATGGAGAAAATACTGGGAAAAAATATTAGTTACATAGAAGATATTAAGGCTAACGCAAAAGGATTTGAATATCTGGCAAAGGCATTTATGCTTTCTAAGGCAAAGCAGAGAGGAGAAAACTAGATGGCAAAAAATGATGATGGTTTTTATCATACTTTAAGACTTAGCAGGAGAAATCCCACTCACATTAAGATACATCAGATACTGGCAGATTTAGACAAATCAGTTTACAAATCACAAAACCAGTTTATAGCTGATGCAGTAGAATATTACATTAATGCATTAGAGAATGATTTTATAACAAATGATGATAGGGAGAAAGAGAAGAAAATTTTGTTACCAAGTCAGATATTCAGAAAATGAAGGAAGACATCAAAATGAAATTTTGAGTGAGGTAAATAAGCAAATGCTATCAGTACTAGGTAGTTTTACCGGAAATCTTGTAAGAAGTTCAAATCAGAATGAAACTGAACAGAAAGATGAATTTCGTGCAGATAACACATTGTTAGGACTTGCAGAAATGTGGGGCGACAATAGGAGGCAATATGGCAGGAAATATTTTATACGGAATAAAAAAGAATATAGTATAGGAACAATAAAGATACTTGCAAAAGTTTTAGTAACTATATGTCAGTTATTACTTGAAATTATTAGAATACTGTTTATCATTTGCGGTACAGTTCTGAAAATGTTTCTTGCCGTGTTCTTTATTGGCAGGAAAAAAATAAATGAAATAACAAGCATATTATTGTATAATCAAGGAGGTAGAAATGAACAGAATACGGGATGAACCAGTTCTTCATCCCGTGTTGTAACTTAATAAATTCGCATCAGTAGGAGCGGATATGGTATAACACGGATAGCCTGTCCCTCTTACGGAAGGGAAGGCAGAATGAAGAAGATAAAATTAATCATAATAATAGGATTGTTATCAATTACAATTCCACAGATGAATGTAAATACATTTACAGTGCAGGCAGCAACTGTCAAGAAAGTTTCAGGTGTAAAAAGAGTAAAGTAAAAAGATGGCTCTTATTTTTATTCCAAGAAAAAGTACTATGACGGATGCTACAGAAAAATCAGTTGGAAAAAGATTAAAGGTGTAAAGGGGTATCAAATCTACAGATATGACTATTATTCAAAGAAATGGAATAAGATATTAACTACAAAGAATACTTCTTTTAATATTACGGATATGTGTGAAGGAGAAAAAAAAAGTAAAGCTTAAGGTAAGAGCATACAAGAAGAAAAAAGGAAAGAAAATATATGGTAAATTTTCAAAATCACTTACATATACAGAAAAAAGTAATCTTTATTACACAAAAACAATAAGTTAATTAAGAAGGGCTGCTATGCCTCAGGAGTAAACGGATATCATAAGTATTGTGACCAACAAGCCTTTATGCTACAAAATGACTACAGAAAGAAAGCAAGTGTTGTAAAGCTGGAATGGTCTGATGTACTATATGAGATATGTAAAGTTAGGGCAAAAGATATAGTGGATGAATTTTCACACACAAAACTTGATTCAACTGCCAAAAATGTTTTAAAGAATAAGTATGGTTATGAAGAATGGATGCTGTGGGGAAATGTTGGAACTAAAGGATATGGAGTTTGTATCATCAGTGGTGAAAATATATTTAGTGGAAGTAGTTCACCAAAACATGCAATGAAATCATGGAAGAACAGTCAGGGACATTATCACAACATGGTACATCCTGATTATCGTTATGGTGCAATAGCTTCATATAAAGGTTGTTGGGCGGCAGTATTCAGTATGGTGGATGTAGATGAAATAGTGTTAAACAATAACACGGAAAGTCTGGAGCCTGCACTGCAAATTTTAGATAGAGAATAAAAACAGAATATAAATTGATAAAAGATCGTCTTTTAGGCGGTCTTTTTTCTTTTGAAAGGAGATTTGAATAATGAATAAAATAAAGAGACTCGTGGCAATGATGCTTGCAGTTATCATGTCCGTTACGGTACTGCCACATACACAGATAAAGGCATCAACCGGTACTGCTTCATTAGTAAATATAGGACAGCTGGGAACTGTCAATATTGGTGACAAAAGTGAAAGTGGAACGTGGCTCAAAACATTGGTAAATAATAAACCGGTGTTTTGTCTGGATTTAGGAAAAGCATGTCATACCGGTGATGTATATGTTTCATCAACAAGTGAAATATCAAGTGACAGTACTAACGCAAAACCGCCGCTAAGGCAAAAATTGGACACTGGTATGCTTTTACAAAAAATAAAACTAACAAGGCGTGGGTTTATGCTCAGTGTTTAATCTGGAGTGCAGAAGAAGGAAGAACAAGTGAAAGCCAGTATAAAGATGTTATTAAGCAGGTTAGGGAAAACACTGGATATTATAATGACAAAACAGTAAATGAAATCTATAATCAGATTTTTAATGTAGACCATGTTGTAACGTGCTCCATTTTAAAATGGACACCATCTGCATCTTCCCGACAGGTGCTGATGGAGATTAATAGCACAGAGGTAGAAGAAGACTATAAGTTTTATCCCTTGAATGACAAAATGAGATACAGACAACGTATTACACTTACAAAAAAGGATGAAGATAATAATGCACTTCCAAAAGTAAAATTCTTATTAACTGCCAAGAACATTAAGGAACTGTATTCGTTCAGATTTAACGGATGGGGAGAGCCTGAAGGCGACGAAGTGGATGAAGACCAGAGCAGATTTGAAATTGAAGCATTAACTGATTCAAACGGTAAAATTACATACAAGTTTGATTATCAGATTCAGTCAGAGAACTACTATTATTGTAAAGCTGATGATTTGAAAGATATGTCAGATAATGCAAAAAAGGAAATTAAAGATAAACTGGATGATGAAGGATATAAATATGCCAGTGATTTGTCAAAAGATGGAGCAGAGAAATTAATCAAAGCAGATTTAGAAAAGCAGATGAAGGCAATCAGTAATAAGTATGTTATTATAGAATTGGATACAGGCAATGCAAACATTATTGCGCAGGGAAGCATTACCGAAGGAGTTACAATTACTATAAAGTCTGACAAGAGCTGGACAAAGGAAAATGGTTTCTGGCCGGATACTTCATCAGGGAAATATGGTGAATATGAAAAAAGCGTATAAGTATGACGTCGTAAACAACTATAAGAAAGTGAAATTAACTGCTGTAAAGATTGATAATGAAACGGGAAAAGCAGCTCAGGGAGATGCTACTTTAGCAGGTGCAGTTTATGGTATGTATGAAGATAAGGCGTGTACAAAGTTAATGAAAAAGTATACAACAGATGCAGGTAATCAGTTTGAAACAGATTATGTAAGATGTGGAAAAGATTATTTCATTAAAGAAATAACACCTCCAACAGGTTATCTTAAAAATGAAAAAGTGTATACAGTAAATGAAAACGGACAGGTATATACGGCAGAGTATAACAGTGCAAAGTCTAAACTTGAATTAGGTGAAGATGTTATAAAGGGAAAAATATCAATCATTAAAGGTAAAGGTGATGGAACTGCAGGTATTGTTGAAAAAGAGGTAAATGCACAGTTTCAGGTATTCCTTGCTTCAAGTGGTTCATATGATAAGGCAAAAGCAACAGAAAGAGATTTGATTAAAACAGATAAAGACGGTTTTGCAATTACAAAAGAATTACCATACGGAACATATATTGTTCATCAGATTAGTGGTGACAAAGATACAGAGTTTGCTCCAGACTTTTTAGTAGATGTGAAAAAGACGGAGAGACATATAAGTATCTTTTAAATAACCCTGAGTTTACAGCGTATCTAAAGATTGTAAAGAAGGACTCTCAGACAAAGCAGACTGTGCTTAAAGCAAATACAACTTATCAGATTTATAAGGTAAATGCAGATGGCACGGAAACTCTTGTAAAGCAGTCATACAATAATGGGAATAAAATTGTAACGATGGATAAATTTGTTTCAGACGAATCAGGAGAAATCATTACTTATGAAAAATTGAAGTCAGGTACATACAGGGTTTATGAAGTAAACGGACCGGAAGGCTTTAAGAATGACAAGAACTTTATCAATGTTGAGATTAACAGTAAATTATATAAAAACAATGGTTGATGCAGACGGAAATAAATATTTGTACGCAGAGTATGAATATTACAATGATGAAACCTATGGAAAGTTTACGATTAAAAAAGACAGGTCCTAGTGTATCAGGACTTAAAAAGTGAAACAGTGGCACAAGTACCTGAATTGGCAAGCAAATTACCTGACATTATGCCACTTTCTGTAATTGAAAATCCGTTTCAGTATGAAGATGTAAGACTTGGAAATGTAGTATTTGAGCTTTATGCCAAAGAGGACATTGTGACACAGGACGGACAGGGAACAACATGGTTTGCTGCAGGTGATTTGGTAGCAACAATTGCTACCGGACAGGGTGCAGAGTTTACATCAGACTGTAATGGAATATGCAAAGCAGACGTAGATGAAAACGGAGATGTAACACTTAATGTACCGCTGGGAGCATATGAAATCAAAGAGAAACAGACTGTTTATGGATATGTTTTGCCAAAAATGAACACATGGGATTTGAACCTTGTATGGAAAAGTCAGGATGATGATTATGTATTAGATATTACGGAAAATACAACTGATGGAGTATTAGAAGTTAAGAACGATTTAGTATCAACAGATATTACCGTATTAAAGCAGGATTCAAAGACATGTAAGCCTGTCCCAAATACAAGGTTTGGTTTTTACACAAAGGATAATATATATGATATAGATGGAAATGTAATACTTGAAGCTGATTCAAAGATTACAACAGTTACAACGGGAGCTGATGGAACAGCGAAAATTCCATTTTCAGTGCCGGTAATGAGTGAAGGTTACGGAGAAGTGGAGGCACCGCTCAATTCAGGAGACTATTACTTCTTGGAAGAAAGTGTTTCAGACAGTTACTACATATCAGAAGAACCAACATTTGTACATCTTGAATATGAAAATCAGAAACGGCAACAGTTTATGCAAAGGCAATAGTAAGTGACGAGCAGACAGAAGTTGAAGTGGATAAGTTAATGATTGCAAGCAGTGTAGAAATTCCGGACTGTCATTTGAAAATTTCAGATACAGATGGAAATGAAATTGTAAGCTGGATTACAGGAGATAAGGATTCAATCAGAATCAATGAGAAATTATCTGAAATGGGATATGTTAACTTTGATGCTAATATGGACGAAGATATGAGCATAAAAGTTAAGGGACTGCTCCATGACAAGGAATATGTTTTATCAGAAACAAAGCCTGCTGACGGATATACGACTGCAACAGATATTTCATTTATGCTTAAGCTCAAAATGGACGAAGCTAAGTATAGTACGCAGGTGTTTATAAAAAATGGGGATGAGTTTATAGAAGCTAATCCAAACAAAGTTGTAATGTATGATGACACCACAAAGGTAGAATTTTCAAAAACAAACATCACTGGGGAGAAAGAAGTTCCGGGTTGTGAGCTTGAAGTAACAGATAAAGAAACTGGTGAAGTGACGGATCATTGGATTTCAACAAAGTATAAACACGTAGTTGAAGGTAAGTATGCTGTAGGAAAGACATATGTATTTACTGAAAAAAGACCGGCAGACGGATTTGTAACTGCTGGCAGTGTGGAGTTTACTGTTTCTGATACAGGGGAAATCCAGAAAGTATCAATGAAGGATGATACAACGAAGATAGAGTTTTCAAAGATTGCATCCGATACTAAAAAGCTACTTCCGGGTGCTAAGTATAAAGTATTAGACAGTAATGGTAAGAAAGTATATGAATTTACCACAACAAAAAAGTTGTACTGCTTGATGGAATCTTAAAAGCCGGTGAAACATATACGTTTGTGGAACAGAAAGCACCAGAGCATTATAAAAAGGCAGAAGATGTAAAGATTACAGTTAAGGATACCGGAAAGGTACAAAAATTAAAGGTAGTGGATGAACGTATTCCGGAAGTGCCGGATACACCACAGACAGGAAACAGAAGAAATATTCTTTTTGTATGCTTTAGCATTACTGTTTGGAATTGGTACTCTAACAACCTACTCATGTGTGAGAATCAATCATGGAAAGAAGAAGGATAATGAACAGTAAGAGATCATGTGTTTATGTAGTTCTGTTCTTATTTGTTGCAGCCATTCTGGTTATATCTGCCGGAATGGCTGTAAATCAGTTAAAGGAAGATTATGCAGAAGAAAAGCAGTTTGTGGATATTCAAAATGAAGCTCAGACAATGAATGATAATAATATAGTTGATAAGCTGAGAAAAAGAAACAAAGACGTTATTGGATATTTGGAGATTCCTGATACAACGATAAGTTATCCTGTAATGCAGAAAAAGATAATCCGGATTTTTATCTTAATCATGATATAGATAAAAACTACAGCTTTTATGGTACTCCTTATTTGTCAGCATATTGTGATTTAGAAAAGTCAGATAATCTGATTATCTATGGTCACAACATAAATGGCGGAAAGATGTTTGGTGCTTTGACACAGTACAGAGATGAGACTTTTTATAAGAAGCATAAAGATATCTTATTTACAACAAAAGACAAAAAGAAATATAAGATTTTTTTCTGTTATCAGTGTAAATAAGAATGATTTTCCATATTGGAAGTTTGTAATGGCACAGGATGAGCCAGATTATGATAAATTCATTAATAAAGCAAAGAAGTACAGTATTTATAACATTGATATTATGCCTAAGTATGGAGAAAAAATACTGACACTCTCAACATGTGATAACAGCAGGGGCGACGATTATAGATTTGTAGTGTTTGCAGTAGAATTGGCAGGATAGGTTTGGTATAATTAGATAAACAAATAAGAATTTGGAGGTAACCGTAATGACTGGGTGTTTAAGATTTTTTAAGATTAAGAAATATCTGAGTTCATAGAACTATGTTAAATAGTTTTATGTACAAATTGAACACTAAAAACTATTTAATAAAGGAGAGCTTGTAATGATATTTCAAGATAATGTAATTAAAGAGTACTTAAAAAATGTTTATTTTATAACGGGAACACCTTGTGGAGGAAAGACAACGATTTCACGGGAGTTGGCAAAAAGACATGATTTATTTGTTTATGATGTTGATGAACAATTTGAAAAGCATCAAAAAGCTTCAAATGCTAATTTTCAGCCAGCAATGAATAAGTCCTTTAAAAGATGCTGATGAGTTTTTTGGACGTACCGTAGAAGAATATAAAAAATGGCTGATTGATAATACAAGAGAACAGTTAGATTTTGTGTTATTGGATTTGGTACGTCTTTCGCAAAATCAGATTGTATTGTGCGATTGTCATTTGACTATGGAACAGGCTAAAAAACTTACAGAACCATCTCGAATTGTCTTTCTAATTAAAGAGCCTACACATATAATAGAGGATTACTGTAATCGCTCTGACCATCAAGGCTTTTCTGATTTTATTAACAGTGCGTCCAATACTGGGAAAGCAAAAAGAAACCTGTAATGCAACCTTGAGAAGTCTCAATGAGAAACACTATAGTGACATCAAAGAGAAGTGGCTATTTTTGGCTTGAAAGAACATCTGAAAGTACAGTCGAGGAAACTGTAATAAAAGTAGAACAACATTTTGGATTGGCTGGTATGCCAGAAATACATAACTAAGTTTATAAGTAGTATTTCCTCTTGCTTTCAATCTCGTTAAGAGGCTGAGAGTAAGAGGGAACTTCTAGTTTGATAAACTGAAAAATTAGCGTGTATTTGACTAAGGAGGACTTAAAATAATGTTGGAGCTAAAAAAATTATCTGTCGATGATGGTTTCGATGTTTACAAGATGTTACAAGAAATTCCAAGTGAAGAGAATGGATTACTTAATAAAGCTAATGGATTAACATTTGATGAATACAAAGAATGGTTAATTGCAAAACAGAGAGATGCTGAACAAAAGGAATTGTGGATGGTTGGAAAGTACCTTCTACCACTTTTTGGTTGTATGTAGATGGTATTCCTGTTGGGTTTGGTAGCATTAGACATTTTCTGACGGAGGCATTGAGTCAGACGGGTGGACATATAGGTTACGGAATTGCACCACAGTTTCGTGGAAATGGATACGGTAATGAAATATTAAGATTATTGCTTAAGAAGGCAGATGAAATAGGATTAGAAAAAAAAGTATTGGTAACAGTTGATTTAGATAATATAGCGTCTCAAGCGGTAGCGTTGGCAAATGGAGGTGTTATTACTGGTAGAACTGATGAAAATGTTCTAATTTGGATTGATACTAAGAATATAACGATTTAAATAGTAGACTAGAGATATACCAACTTATTAAATTGGAAAATAAGAATTTGTAGGGGCGGTATAATATGAGCAAGTATAATCCATTATGGAATTGGATAAAAGAAAATGACACTGACAGTTTTAAACTGACTTATGCCAAAATAGAGAAAATAGTAGGTCTGCCAATAGACCATTCTTTTTTTAAATATAAAAAGGAGTTGTTTCAATATGGATATAAAGTTAGGAAGATTTCTATGAAGGAGCATAAAATGGAATTGGAAAAGGTGGTGGAGTAAATGAAAAATGAAATCAGGATATCACGATTTGAAGGAATCAATTAATATGTAAAAAAAAAAATGGACAAAGCCAGTTTTAATAGGTACCATTATTGCTATTTTATTTGTGTTATTGTCTTTGAAATGTGAAGAAATGATACGATGTAGGATAGGCGAACTATCTATTGATAACGATGCTAACGCAACATGGATTGGATCGCTGGCATCTTACTGGGGTGGTATCATTGGTGGTGTATTCTCTGGAACGATTGCGATTTTGGAGTATTTTACACAATACAGTTCACCCGTGAAGCTGATAGAAAAAAGGAAAGACAAAGTATTCAGCCATTTCTTAATGTAGAAATAGTAGGAACCGCATCTAGAACTGTAAAAAAATTTCAAATTGCAGATGAACCAAAATATGTAAACGGAAAAGCTACACAAGAGTTTTATCCTATATATTTGTCTATTACAAATATAGGAAATGGATTTGCCAATACATTAACGTTTGGAACGGGAGAAAGCTTAACAGGTGTAAGTTTTAAAGAAGTCTTTATAGTAAATCAGAAAAAAGAAGTTTTACTAAATGTTCAAACATATAAAATGGGAAGAGGAGTCAAATTTTTTTATTTGGTTTGCTGACAGCATGACAAACGAGTATGTTCAATATTACGAATTAAAACGAAATGAAGATGGTACAGGATATGATTTAGATGTAGGATATCCTAATTTAATAGAGTAAGAATATAGCTTTTTAACTATTATAGTTGGAAGAGTATTGTAGACTGTAATTGAAAGACTACTGTTAAAATGATAAATCCCAGTTTGTCAATTTAATAACATTTAAAGTTTAGCATCTGCTATTACAGCAGGTGCTTTTATATTGCCGGGTGATAACATTTATTCTATATTTAAAATAATTTTAAATATGGTTACATTATACCGGAGAAAAGATGAATATATCAAAAATCCCTAAAAAAGAGCTTTTGCACAAAACATTTTCTGAAGATGAAGTAAATAAAAAAGAAAGCTGTATTAACAGTGATAAAATATGTGATTATATTGCAAAAGAGTTTAATGTCAAACGTTTTATTTATGAAACGGGAAGCGAAAGAAGTACTGAAAAAGATATTTGATATGAATATTAGTGAAATCCCCACTGATGAAATGTTAATAATTATGGATAAAATAAAGTCAGATGAGAATAGCTGGATAGACAAAGAAACTGTAAGGGCACTTTCAGAAAGAAATATAGAAAAACTAAAGAGCCTAATGGTGTTGTAGTTATGAATCCAGATATTAACGGGGATTATGAAGAAAAAATAAAAATTAGATAAAGAAAAAGAAACAAGGAAGATGTAAGCTGTATGACTGCATCTTCTTTTTTAGTTTAAGGAGGAAATAGTAAATGATGAATTACGAAATTTTTAAAGAAGTATTTAAAGAGAAACTTTTAGATTATATGCCGGATGAATTTAAGGAGCATAGAGTCGTGGAACACAAGGTATTTAAAGTTAATTGCGAGAAGGATGCAATTAATTTACTATCAGGGATGGCAAGAGTAAATATAAAGGTTCACCAACTATTTATGTGGGTGAATTTTATGAGATGTACAAGAATAGAGAAAACTTGGATTATGTAATGAATTGTGCTGCAGAACTTATGTTAGATGGTTATAAGAATCTTCCGGAGGCTATTAAAAACAAAGATATTGCTGTTGAAACATTTAAAGATCGCGTTGTTGTAACTTTGGTTAATACAGCTCAGAATGAGGAATATCTTAAGAACATTCCGCACAGAGATTATTTAGATTTGTCAATTATTTATAAAGCAGTTATAAGCAATGATAAAAGTGGCATGAGTTCAGTGGTAATAACAAATGACGTAGCCAGTCAGATGGGAATGAATGAAGAACAACTTTATGAAGTGGCAATGAAGAATACACCTGAACTTCTTCCGGTAAGTATCCAGGATATGCAGGATGCAATAGGTGAAATGTTGCTTGAAGAAATTGCAGGGGATGAATATGAAGAGGAAAGAAAAGAAATTGATGACACAATTAGTGAAGTTGTTGATGATAACTGTCAAACGAAAATGTATGTTATGACAAACAGGAGAAAAATTAATGGAGCAGCAGAAATTCTGTTTCCGGAAAATCTTGATAAATTAGCATCCATTTTACATTCAGATATTTATATCATTCCTTCTGTCCATTCATGAAGTAATTGCAATATCATCAAACGGACATAGTGCTGATGAATTACAGGAGATGGTAAATGACATCAATATGAATCAGGTGGATTTGGAAGACAGATTATCCAATGAAGTATATCACTATGACAGAAATAAAAGAGAGCTAACCATTGCAACAAACGCACCAAATAAGAGATTAGACGGAAAATCAGTAGCTGAATCAATTAGCTATGGTATTCAGGATAAATCATTGTAGGTGAGCTTATGGAGATTGAAATTAAGATTGAAAAGCTCGATGAATTGACTGAAATTGTAAATTCAATTGATGGAGAGTTTGTCATTCAGATGGAGTGGGAGGATAAAGAGCATGAAGATTAGCGATGATTTTAAATTAAATGTGGTGTCTGTAAGGCTTGTAAAAGAAGCTCCAATTCTATCTGACATAAAGATTTCAAATCCGGAAGTAGCAGTTCAGGTGATTGGAAAATATCTTTGCAAAATGGACAGAGAAGTTTTGTGTGTAGTTAACTTGAAAAGTGATAATACGCCCATTAACTGTACTATGGCAAGTATGGGGTCCCTCAATCAGTCTATTGTAAGTCCAAGAGAAATATTTAAAGCAAGCATTCTTTCAAATGCAGCGCATATGTTGTTGATTCATAATCATCCTTCAGGATCGTTAAATCCGTCTAAGGAAGATATTGAAATTACGGACAGACTTATAAAACTTACTGATTTAATGGAAATACCATTACTTGACCATATAATTGTTGGTGGTGGTGAAGCACAATATTTCAGCATGAGAGAAAAGGGGATTATGCTACATAAAAGAACAGTCTTTGAGCAGGATTACAATAATCTTAAATTTAATGACAGTGCAATGGTAGCTGAAAAAGAAAAGAGCAGGTGATGCAAATGAATAACAGATTTACAGAGGAAGAATTAGACATAGCAAAATCTGTTGATTTATGTTCCGTGGCTTCATTTCTTGGTTACACGGTAAAAAAGATTGGAAAGTACTATACCTTAAAGGAAATGGATTCCATAAGGATTTATAATCGGACTAACTGGTATCGTTGGTCGAGACAAAGTGAAAAGGGAAGTAATGGTGGCTCCCAGATAGACTTTTTACGAGTGTTTGCAGGAATGGATGTTAAAGAAGCGGTCTTTTGGTTACTTGATTTTGCAGGATATAAGAAAGCAGATGACAGTGAGAGACATAACAGTCTGAAACATTGTGTAGATAAATTCAGTATAGACACAGAAGAAAAAAAGAATTTGTTCTTCCTAAAGAATCAGACAGTTTTAATTATCTTTATTCGTATCTGCAAAATAAAAGAATGATTAGCAGGAAATGCATTGACTACTTTGTAAGTCATAAACTGATTTATGAATCAAGAGATTACCACAATATAGTTTTTAAAGGAAATGATAAAAATGGAGCCACAAGATTCGCAAGTATGAGAGGTGTTTTTGATAAAAATGGTCATGCATTTAAGTGCGACGTAAAGGGTAATGACAAGACATATGGTTTTAATGTAGCAAATGATAATTCAGATGAACTGGAAGTGTTTGAGGGAGCAATAGACTTGTTAAGTTATTGTGATATTTACGATGATTATGAAACAAATAAAATCGCACTGGGAATGGTTGCGGATGCTCCGCTTGAGACATTTCTTAAAGAACATCCGGGAATAAAAGTTATCAGAGTATGTCTTGATAATGATGAGCCGGGCAGAAAAGCATCTAAAGCTTTGAAAGATAAGTATGAGAAGCAGGGATATGAAGTCAGTGAACTTCCACCACCAAATGATTTTAAAGATTACAACGACTGGATAAAAGCAGTAAAAGCAAAAATATAATCCCCGAAAAAGTGCAGGTAGTACCTCGGAAAAGTTTAGTGACTTTCAAAATTTCGGGGGATTTCCATGACAAAAAAATAAAAAGTAGAAAAATAAGATAAAAATTTCCGTGGTAAAAATTGGGGACCCCTGTCAAAAAGTTTAGTAACTTTTAAAAATTCCCTCACTTTTCAAGGGGAAAGAAGAATATTAGATATATCAGGGGTTTTAGGGGCTGTTCCCCTAACAAGAATGGCATTTGTATCACCAAATGCGTATCTTGTGACTGACAGGTCGTTTATGGGGACGAGGGTTTATTGATGTTTAACAAAATACGGATAAGAGGAGGTGAGACTACAGGTGGCAGATGGATGTGTATTATTTTCTAAACCAGAAGAATTAATTGATTGGCTATTGCACGCTAGGAAAGAAGGTGATGTAAATGGCGGATAACAGACATAAGGTAGTAAAGCATTTTCGATTTACTGAAACCGAAGCAAAGACATTGAAAAAATTTGCAAAAATGTACGGTATGACTGATTCAGATTACATGCGTTTCCTTTTAAGCCAGAAACCGGAAGATTATCCTGAAATAAGGCAGATGCTTTCAGAACTGATTAATGAAGTAAATCACATAGGAAATAACATAAACCAGATAGCAAGAAAAAAAATAATGCAGGATTTTATAACCGTGATGACATGGAGAGTTTAAGGTCATATATGAAAGCTGATTCTTTCAGTTAGAGAAGTGGAAAAAAAGATTGGCAGTAACAAAGGTTCTTAATATAGGTGACTGCGGCACAGGTTATCACGGAAAGCATTTAAAAGCTGCAATTGATTATATTAAGGCATCTGAAAAGACAGATAACGGGAGATTGGTGGGTGGTATTAACTGTCAGCCTGACTTTGCATATGACAGGATGAAAAGCACAAAAAGTGAAATTTGGAAAAACAGATAAAAGACAGGCATATCATTTCATTATATCTTTTGAGGAAGGAGAAGTGGATGATGATACTGCGTTTGAAATAACACAAAGGTTTGCAAAGGAATATATAGGAAATGAATATGAAGTTGTATTTTCCGTACATAATAACACAGACCATAAGCACGGGCATATTATATTTAACAGCGTGAACATGGTAAATGGTAAAAAAGTACAGATACGAAAAAGGTGACTGGGCAAAGTATATACAGCCACTTACTAACAGGTTGTGTGAGGAATATGGTCTTTCAACCATAGACATAAGTGCTGACGGAAAAGGTATAAATGAAAGATATAAAGACTGGAACCCGTATAGGGACGGTAAGTTTATATGGAAAGATATGGTTATGAGAGACGTGGATTCATGTATTGTTCAGGCTTCAACTTATGACAGTTTTTTGGAATTGATGGAAGAAAAAGGATATACCATAAAACAGGGAAAACATATGGCAGTGATGATGCCGGGAATGAAACGATATATGAGAATTGATACCTGGGGCAGTGAATACACAAAAGAAAGAATTACAGAGAGAATAAGAGAAGAAAGTATTGCAGATTATAAGCCACAGAAAGAAAGAAGCCAGCCAAAGATAGTGTATTGTAAATTTACAAGATATAAGAGAGCTAAGCTTACAGGACTTCAGAAAAATACTTTGCAAAGCTGTACCGGACAGGAAAACTGAAAAAGAGATCTTATTCACAGGCATGGAAATATCGTGATGACATAAAAAAGATGCATAAGTTACATGCACAATATACATTTTTATCAAAGTATGGAATTAAAGATATTGAAGAATTAAACGACAGATGGCAGGTACTTGATGATAAAAGGAAAAGTATTAACAGAGAAATAAGCAGAGTACGCCGTGGTGAAAAAGCATCTGAAAAACTTTTTACAGCCTTAGAAAAGATTGATGAATTAAGTGAGAGTGAAAACTGTTACATAAGAGGAGATGACTTTTTAAGGAAGAACATGAACAGTACGTTCTGCTTTCTGATGAAATAAAAAATCAGGGATATACCGTAGACGAGATAAGAAGTTTAAAAGAACATTATAAAATAAGTATGCAGAATTACGAAGTATGCTTAAAGATGTAAAAAAGCAATTAAAAATTGCGGATGAAATTATCAGAGAAGAAAATGAAAATCTGAAAGAAGTATTGAAGAAGTAAGAGAAGAAAAGCAAAAAAAAGAAAGAGACAAGCAGCCACAAAAGTAGGCTGTTTTATTAGTTTAACAGGAGGTAATAAATGAGCAGTGATATTACAAGAGATAAAAATATGATTGTGCAGGGATTTAAGAAAAAAAGGATTAAGCAAAAGAAGTAATGGAACTGATAAATTATGATGCAGATTATGGTCTTACAAGAGAACAGATAGCAAAATATGCAGATAAGAAGATGGACATAGAAAGGATGAGAATCTATTCAGAGTGTTTACGTTTTGATTATGATGACAGAGTAATTAAAGTACTTACGGCAGAAGGAGTTGACATTACTAAACTAAAAATGGGACTTGATTTTTATAGACAGGGAGTTCCCATTGAAGATGTGGAAAGAATACTATCAAGTGGCGAAAAAAGCAATAGCAATGAAGAAACAGTATGATGATATTTTACAGAAAACTGACAGCCTGGCAGATGAGGCAGAAATGGAGCCTGAATATGTAAAGAAACTTACGGATTATATTGAAGAGGTGGTGTTATCCATTGGGAGCACGGATAAAAAGTTTGATGAAATTACTGATGTATTAAATAATCTTACACAGGATAAAAAAGAACAGAAAGAGCTTGAAAGAATACTTAAAGAAAATCAGGAAAAAAGATGAACTGCTGTCACAGAAACAGGATGAGATAAACAGAGCTTATTCGCAGGCTGCAGAAAAAGAGAAAAAGAAGCAGGAAAATTAAAAACAGAGAATGAAGCTTTTAAAAGAAAAGGTAAAGGAATTGCAGAAGAAATATGAGCAGGATAAAGAAACCTTTAATAATGTAAGAAATGATGCTGATAATTATTTCTGTTTTCAGTCAGCAAATATGCCATATGCAGGCAATAAAAGTGCAGTTGTAAGAATTAACAGTAATGACATTGAAAGAAAAACATCAGTAAACAATCATGGTCTGGTAGGCATTTTTTTCAAGACTTGGTATCAAAACAAAAAGCAGGAGAAATCTTGTAAAACTTGTAATTGATGGAGAATTAGACAGAAACCAGCTTGTCCAGATAAAAATTGCCATTGAAAAAGGTCTTACTGAAAATCAATTGAGGACATCATAAACAGCAGAGTGCCTGCTGAAAGAATGAAGGAAATAATTGAGATTGCAGAGCTGGAAAAACAGTCTGCAGGGATAGGAGGCAGGTATGTTATCAATGAAAGAAATGGCGGAATGGATTAAGAAAAGACTGGAAGGAATGTCGGAAGAAGAAATGGTGTTTGTGCTGGAATATGGAATGAGCACAGGAGACAGAGAACTTACCGGCAATCTGATTGAGGAGATAAAAAGCAAGGATAGGGATTTTGCAACCATAAAGAAAAGATACCTTGCCATTGCAGAAAAAAAGCCTTTATGGGTGGAGACGGCAGAAAGTCTTATAGCATCTCTTGAAATGTTGAGAATTGAAAAAGAAGAAATGCTTCACAGTCTTTGCAGCGTTTTAAATGCATGCGGAGTAGACATTAACAGATATGAAATTGAAAACGGAAATTTGGATAAAGTAAAAGAATATGAAGGCAGGTGAAAAATATGGCAGATGAAATAGCAGAAGCAGTACAGATTATAAGAGTAGCTTATGACGGTATTGAGATAGCAATGAAAGTCGGAAGTGACGGCATAGAAGCTATGAAAAAGTTCTAAATGTAATAAAAGGAATGCTTGATTATGAAAAAAATCTTGGAAGAACGTCAATGAGAAAGCTTTTTGATGAGAGGAGGGGACCTGCAGGTTTTACAGTTTGACAACAGTGAAATGAAAAAAGTTAAAAACTTGCAAAAAAGTATGGAATACTGTATTCCACAATGCCCAATATCAATAAGGGACAGACTGAAATAATTTTTCATTCGGAAGCAACACCAAGAATTAATGTTATGCTGCAGAGAATGAAATCAGGACATATCAGCACATTTGATGACTATGTAAAAAAAGAGTGACAGTGAGGGAAAGAATAAACTTATTGACTACTTTCAAAAGCAGAAAGAAGGAAACGGTAAGTTTCATACACAGGAGGAAAAAAAGCAGGAGAGGCAATGCAGGGGCTGATTGAAAAATCGGTCTTTGTGCCGTTGAAAAAATGATGTATCGGTTGATACCATAAAAGATAAGTTTGATATAGGAAGTGATGATGCAAAAGAAATAATTGGAAAACTTGTTACTATGGGGGCACTGGAAAAGTCAGATACGGATAACAGTTATAAGGCAGCAATGGATAAAGATGCCTTTACAAAAAAGAATTAACAGTTATCGTAGTATTGCAGAGAGAATACAGGCAGTGTCCATGTCAAAAACAATAATCTTTCAGACATTACAATATCAAAAACACTGATAGATGAGGAAAGTCAGGCATCTGTTAAAACAAGAGTTCCAGGAACATGGGGAGAAAAAGTTCGTTATGTGTGGATAAGAAAAGAAAACATAATGGAAATACATAACGGAAAAACAATGCTTACATTTTTAGATATGGAAAAGGAATATAAACTTTATGACGGAAGTAACAGAGTAGTACAGATAATAAGGGGAAGTGAATTATATTCTAAAACATTATGACAGTGTGGAAGCTGCTGTAAGAAAGAAATATGAAAAGAAGAAACCTGATAAAGAAGTTACATTAAAAACAGAAGAGCATGGAAGGAGCAGAAGATAATGACAGAAAAGAAGAAAAAAGCCTTCCTTTGTTCTTTTTTTTTTTTTTATTGGTGCAGTTTTGGCAGCATATTTAGGGATATCTGATAAACGGTGTCTGGAGTCAGGGTATGGACTTTAATGAATTTATGGAATCATTAAATCATGTGTTTGCAGAGCCTTTTCAAAACTATTATGAAGGGAAAGCAACAGTTAAGGCAGTTACCATCGCAGTACTTACATATGGTATGGCAGTACTTATGTACTATACAAGCAGAAGAAATCTGATGCCCGGCAAGGAATACGGAACTGCAAAGTTTGCCGATATAAATCAGGTAAACAAAACAATTAATGATAAGGATGAACATTGTAACAGAATATTAAGTCAGAATGTAAGAATGAGTCTTGATACGAGAAAACAAAACTTAATAACAATGTTCTTATTATCGGTGGCTCCGGTGCAGGAAAAACTTTTATGAAGTAAAACCAAACCTTATGCAGATGCCTGATAAGTGTTCATTCATTGTTACTGATCCGAAAGGCGGTGCGAAACGTTCCATAGTGAAAAGCTATGGCACGATTGCAACTAATAATTGAATAAAAAAAATAGTAGTAAATCGGAGAACTAAACACACGATATGTCGAATGATGGAGTAACGTCCTGAAAGGCAACCCTAATCCTCCGACTTGCACCTAAGTTAGTAGAAACTAAAGTGTAAGAAGCTCGGTGAAGTCGGCAGAGAGATACCGAAACAGATTAGATGTCGAAAGCATTTCAGAGGTGAGATGTGTATCCTATATGCCGGGGGTCTATAAACTATCTATGGTGAGAATGAAGAGAGTTAAGCTCTTCTGACGAAACTTGAATGTACGGGTCTATATCGGGACTATGTAGAAATGCATAGTGACACAAATAGTGTCGTTACTGTGGGCGAGTAAGACTCCGCCTTTATGAAAGTCCATACATTGTTAAAGGCAGTGTCAAGGTAACAGGCTCATAGAAGGAACCTAAGGATAGATGTAAAGATAGTGTGTTTGGAACGTTGGAAGCTGACAGCGTGGAGAATCTACTTTCTACGAAACGTATCAAACGGGAAAATCACAATAGTGATATAAGTGAGATTATGTCAGTGAAAGCGGAGGTATAGTACCGAAGAAACCGTGATAATAAGCGGTGGAGGGAAGACCTCTAGTCATACAGTTAAGCAAATTAAAGTCGAATGGTATGGGTTCGAGTAAGACTAAGAGATGTAATCACTCCTAGATAGGAGGTTACAGACCATGCTAAAAGAAAACCAAATTGAGATACAACGAATATTATGATATGCAAAGAGTATATGATTCATTGTATTCAGCAAGTAAAAAAAACGGTAACAACTTTTATAAGTTACTGGAGATTATTGGTTCAGAAGAAAATATCAGGTTAGCATATAGAAACCTAAAGAGTAATAAAGGTAGTAATACCAAGGGAACTGATGGAAAGACAATAGACGATATTAAAGAACTAACAGATGAAACTGTGATTAATACAGTGAGAGAGATGTTAGCTGACTACAAACCTAAGTCTGTCAGAAGAGTGTACATTCCAAAACCAGGAAGTGACAAGAAAAGACCATTGGGTATTCCGTGTATATGGGACAGATTGGTTCAGCAGTGCATATTGCAGGTCCTTGAACCAATCTGTGAACCTAAGTTTCACAACCATTCATATGGTTTTAGACCAAACAGAGACACACATCACGCAATTAGTAGAACAGTTAGTATGATAAATATGTACAAGCATTACTACTGTGTTGATGTTGACATAAAGGGTTTTTCGACAATGTCGACCACGGAAAACTTTTTTTGAAACAGATATGGACACTTGGAATAAGAGACAAGCGTTTAATAAGTATCATAAGTAAGATACTTAAGTCAGAAATAAAGGGAGAAGGAATACCGACAAAAGGTACACCACAAGGTGGAATAATAAGTCCACTACTATCCCTAATAGTCTTAAATGAATTAGATTGGTGGATAAGTAATCAATGGGAAACATTCAAACCAAACAGAATGTCTAATGTTGCAGCATTTCGAACATATGCGAAGAAATACACCAATCTGAAAGATGGATTTCTAATAAGATATGCAGATGATTTCAAAATAATGTGTGGAAGTTATAACAGAAGCACAGAGATGGTATCACGCAACAGTGGATTTCTTAAAAACAAGATTGAAATTGGACATAAGTGAAGAAAAATCAAAAGTCATAAATCTTAAGAAAAACTCATCAACATATTTAGGTTTTAAAATAAAAGTCGTTCCAAAGGGAAGACCAGATATGGTTATATAGCAAAGACTGATATGAGTGACAAGGCAATTAAGAATGCAAAAAGCAACCTAAAAGCCAAAATAATTAACATTCGAAAAGACAACCCAACAGTGGCAATTAAAAACTATAATTCAGCCATTAGAGGAATACAAAATTATTATTGCATAGCAACAAATATTTACAACAATTTAACGGATGTGAATTACGCTCTCTTACCAACCATAAGAATACGTCTTAGAGACATTAGCAAAACAATTCCATTTAAGGAAACAGACATTAATTTTCAAAAACAAACAATGGGTATTCAGAAAGAAACAAAAATTGTAACCATAGGAGATATGTGTTTACTCCCATTAACGGAGTTCACCATAGGAGTCCTATGAATTTCTCTCAGGAAATAAGTAATTATACTTCAAAAGGTCGAGAGAAAATACACAAGAATTTAATGCTTATTACACAAAAGAGAATTTGAAGCCATAGCTAAAATGAGAGACCCAACAGAAACAATAGAATTTAATGACAATAGTTTATCAGCATATGTCATTCAGCAAGGAAATTGTTACATAACGGGTAAGAAGTTAGATGTTAGCCATATGAAGTGCATTAGAAAGAAACCTTTAAAAAAGGGGAACTAATAATCACGGAAATATAATCTTTATAAATTCAGATGTGTACAAGGCAATATTTACGAGAAAGATGGTTGAAGCCCAAGGTTTATTAAGAAAATTTAAGTTGAATGAAGAACAATGGAAAAAGTTAATTATATAAGGCAAAATTATGATTACCAAAAGGTTTAGACAATAAATAATTTGCAAATGTATGATGGCACGCCGTATGAGGCGAAAAGTCTCACGTACGGTGTAGAGCAGGGGAAAAGGTGGAGATAATATCAAATCCTTACCTATTGCTATAAATATTAAGAAGCACGGGAGAGATGCTAAAGAATAACGGATATAACATAAAGGTCATTAATCTTATAGATATGGACCAGTCAGATTGTTATAATCCGTTTTCCTATATAAGAGAAGAAACAGATGTAATAAAACTTATAACAAATTTAATTGCAAATACAACGCCTAAAGGGGCAACATCAGCTGATCCGTTCTGGGAAAAAGCCGAGGGAATGTTCCTTCAGGCGTTGTTTTATTATGTGTGGCTTGAGGTTCCACCTAAAAAGAAGAAACTTTGAAACAGTACTTAAACTTATGGGAAAAGCTGAGGTAAAGGAAAAGGGTAAGCCATCACAGCTTGATGCCATAATGAAAGCTTTGGAAGAGACAAGCCCGCTTGGTTCAAATCATCCTGCCGTAAAGCAGTACAACAAATGTATGAGAGGGGCAGGAGATACTGTTCGCTCCATTATTATCAGTGCCAATTCAAGACTTGCTTTTCTTGAAAATAAGAAGGTACTAAGGATTCTTTCAAGAGATGAAATGAATCTTGCTGATATTGGAATCGGAGTAAATGGAGATTGTGAAACCAAGACTGCACTGTTTTGTGTTATTCCTGATTCGGATAAATCCTACAACTTTATTATAGGAATGCTGTATACACAGATATTTCAGGAACTATACTATCAGGCGGATTTCAATTTCGGTGGAAGATTACCTATACATGTTACTTTTATGTTGGATGAATTTGCAAACGTTGCTCTGCCGGATGACTATTGTTCATTACTGTCAACAATGCGAAGCAGGGAAATAAGTTCTGTAATCATCATACAGAACCTTGCACAGATTAAAGCATTGTTTAAGGAAACTTGGGAAACAATTCCAGGAAACTGTGACACGCTTATTTATCTTGGAGGTAATGAGCAGAGTACCCATAAGTATATATCAGAGCTTCTTGGAAAGGGAACCATTGATAAGAGGTCAAGCGGAGAAACAAGAGGACGGCAGGGAAGCAGCTCAAGAAATTATGATGTGCTTGGAAGAGAACTTATGACACCTGATGAGGCAAGAAAATTTAACAATAAAAAGTGTCTTATATTTATCAGAGGATTTGATCCCATTGTGGATAATAAATTTATACCGTTTAAGCATCCTGCGTTTGAACAGACTGCTGACGGTAAAGGAAAACCTTATATACATACACCTAATGAGGATTCGACTTTTGTTGGTCCTCCTTTTGAAATCCTTAATAAACAGTCATTGGCATATTTTGAAAAGCTAAAGGAAAAAGGTGAAAACGTGTACATAGATGAAATGACACTGGAACAATTTATGCTGCTTGGTAATGACGGAATTGAAAAGAGATTAAGTAAAGCTCAAAGTAACGAGAAAAAAAGTCCTGCAGAAAAGGAAATGGCATATGAACTTGAGTATCAGGATGATGATGCTTCAGGTGGTGAAAAAACACGGTAAAAAGGAAAGCATTAAAAGATGACACAGTTACAAACCGAATACTTAACTGGAACTTTTCAAAGGAACAAAAGGAAGAAGCAAAGGCAGCAATGAAAGAAGGAATTCCGGTTAAAAGGATTCTTGAATATTTTTATCCTGAGACATCGGTGGAAGAAATGAGAAACAAATTTAGAAGTTAGAAAAGGAGTAAGAGATTATGATAAGAGATTTAGTTAAGAAAATGAAAGATAAGAAAGAGACAGTTGGTGCAAAAATTAAAAACAATGTGATTCCGGCATTATCTGGAGCATTAATGATGACAGCGATTGAATGTACAAATGTATTAGCAACGGATACAAGCTCTGTAACAAAACCGCTTGATAATCTTAAAACATTGATACTGGCAATTATCGGAGCAATCGGTGTAATAATTCTTGCTAAAAACGTAATGGAGTTTGCACAGGCGTATCAGCAACAGGATTCGTCCACAATGAATTCTGCCCTTAAAGGAATTGTAGCAGGAATAATGATGGCAGGAATATCATCAGTTCTTGGAATCCTTGGATTTTAGAATCTAAAAACAGAAGAAAAGAGGTGATGAAAGTTGGATATTTTTAATCTGGGACAGCAGATACTTGATTTGCTTGAGATGGTTTTTGGATTCTGGAACAATCAGATATCACTTGTGTTTGCTCTCTTAGGACAGTCACCGGTAAGTTTCAAAAGCGGGGGTCCGTGGGGAGTAATACAGAATCTGGAACCAATTTTTGTAGGTGTCGGTTCTTCGCTGGTTGTACTGTTCTTTGTTATTGGTTTTTGCTCGGAGAGTGTGGATGTAAAAGAGGACATGAGGTTTGAAGTTATTCTTCGTATGCTTATGAGAATAGGAATAGCAGAATGGCTTGTAGCAAACAATGTAACAATAATGAAAGCATTTTTTACCTCCGCAGGCAATCTGGTAAAACTTGTCGGAACAGGAGAAATGGCAGAGCTTACCATAGACAGCGGACAGGCTGAGATTATAAAAATCTTGGCTTTGGTTCAAGTCTGGTAATGCTGATACTTGCATCAATACTTTCCATTGTCATCATAGTGTGTGGGTTTTTCCTGATATATACAGTGTATTTCAGGTTCTTAAAGATACTGATTTTAGTACCTTTTTGGAGCAATTGCATTTTCAACAGTAAGTGGAAACAGAATGGTAAGCCATACGGCGGTTTCATATGCAAAGTACTTTTTAGCAATTGTGTTTGAGGCTGTGACAATGGCACTGGCTATAGTAGTGTGCAATGCACTAATAAGTGCAGGACTTCCGTCATTTACGGGAGAATATGCTGACTGGACTCAGACACTTATATATCTGTGTGAAATGACATTTACAATCGCACTTACAGTAGGAACGGTAAAGGGTGCACAAAATCTTACAAGCAGGGCATTAGGATTATAAAAGTTAGGAGGAGAGAAGATGAGTAAAAAGATGAATTATGAATCTAAATGGGGAGATGTAAATGTAGAACTTTCAATGAGCCAGTATACAGACAATGGCAATATTTATCTTGAACTGGTAAATACAGAGGGTGAATATCCGGAACCTTATGGAAACATAACTGTTAATGTAGGGGAGTACCTAAATACTGCGGATATGTTGATACAAATAACATGCCGGAGATGGAAAAGTTTTTAGAAGAAAATGATTTAGGAGACTTCACGGGAATCACTTTAAAAAGTGGTTTTTGTGAGTATCCACTTTATGTTTTCAATGTGGATAAACTAAGAGAATTATGCCCAAAACAGATGGCTGAATATGAAAAAAACTTTGAACGTAACAAAGATAAAGAACATGAAAAAGGGCAGGTGAAATAAATGTCAGTAGAAATAAATAAAGATATAGACAAATTTCAGGAATCGGTTGTGTTGGGACTTACGGCAAAACAGCTTATAGCTTCAATTCTAAGTGTGCTGGTGGGTGGAATAATAGTATTTCTTACATATAAAAAAGTAGGTCTTACGTTGTCAGCATATATAGCCATTCCGGTAGTGGCTCCGATAGCCTTAAGCGGATTTTATACATATAACGGAATGAGCTTTATGCAGGTAATGAAAAAAAGAATACAGTTTATGTTTAAAGCAAAACCGTTACTTTATAAGTCTACAGAAAATGCAGATGAGTTGAAGAAAATCGCAGCACAGATTGAGGAAGAAAAAAGAAAGACGGAAACAGATAATAAATCAGAGTTTAACAAAACAAAAAATAAAATGATTGTGGTGCTTGCAGTAAGCATCGTGTCAGTAATTGCAGCCATAGGCATTGCCTGTGGCTGTAAATTTTTATAAGGAGGAAATAACATGGGATTATTTACGGATGGGTTTAAGGAATTAAAGAAAGCATCTGAACCGCTTTACAAAAGTCCTAAATCCATACAGGAAACAATAGAAATAATGGAAGTATCTGAAAGCGGAATCTTTAAGGTACAGCAGAATAAATATTCAAAAACATACAAGTTTATGGATATTAATTATACAACTGCAACTTATGACGAGCAGGAAGAAATACTGCAGAGATACTGTAAATTCTTAAATTCTTTTTGGCTGTTCTTTTTAAGATTACAATCAATAATAAAAATAAAGACATGCAGGATTTGAGAAAGTACATACTTCTTCCATACTTAAATGACGGTTTTGATGATTTCAGAAAAATATATAACAAAATCATAGAGGAGAAGATAAAGGAAGGAAGACAGGGAATAGAGCAGGAAAGATATCTGACCGTAACTGTTGAGAGAAAACATTTGAAGAAGCAAGGGCACAGTTTGCAACCATTGAGGTAAATATAAGAAAAGCATTTAATGAGCTTGGAACTGATATTAAAACATTAACGGAAATGAAAGACTCCATGTGTTGCATGATTTTTACAATATTGGAAAAGAAGATGAGTTTGATTTTGACATAAGGGAAGCAAAACGTGTGGGAAGAGATTTCAGAAATGATTTATGCAATGGAATGATTAAGTTTCATCAGGATTATTTTGAAACAGAAAACAAGTTTTGCCGGGCATTATTTTTCAAGAAATATCCAAAGAGTCTGTCAGAAGAACTTCTTAATACAATCACAATGCTTCCTGTACATATGATAACAAGCATAGACGTTGTTCCAGTTCCAAAAGATATGACCATTAGGGTTTTACAGAAAAAGTATCTGGGAGTGGAATCAGATATTATAAAACAGCAACAGGTAAGAAACAGAAACAATGATTTTTCAACAGAAATTTCTTACGCAAAGAGAATGGAGAAAAAAGACATTGAAGACATGATGAACAACGTAAGGGGAAAATGATGAGAGCATGTTTTATACTTCCGTTAATATAATCGTGATGGCAGACAGCAAGGAAGAACTGGAAAGTGCCTGTGAGACAATTGTAACAATTGGAAAAGGTAATGGAGTTACAATCGACACAAATCAGTTTATGCAGAGGGAAGCATTAAATACCGTACTTCCAATTGGTGTAAGACAGATTGAAACAATGAGAACAATGCTTACCAATTCACTTGCAGGTTTAGTTCCATTTAACGTGCAGGAATTAAATGATGAAGGCGGCAATTATTACGGTATCAATCAGGTGTCAAAGAATATCAATGTTGGAAACAGAAAGAAGCTTATAAATGGAAACGGGTTTGTATTTGGTGTTCCCGGTTCAGGAAAATCCTTTTCAGCAAAATGGAAATGGGAAGTGTTTTTTTAAAAGGAGAAGATGATGTAATCGTAATTGATCCTATGCATGAATACTTTGACATTGCAAAGACTTACGGAGGAACAGTGGTTAATTTATCAACTTATACGGATAACTATGTAAATCCTCTCGATATGGATGTGTGGAATCTGGATGCAAGAGATTCAAAAGGATGGATTAGGGAAAAATGTTCCTTTATGTTTGGCTTGTGTGAACAGTGTCTTAATAAACCGCTTACACCACAACAACGTTCCATTATTGACAGGTGCTTAACGGAGATGTATTTGGATATCGCAAGAAGCAGAGAAAAGTATATCCCGGTAATGTCTGATTTTTTATGAAAGACTATTAAACCAGACAGATGCAGATGAAAGAAAGATTGCAAAGGATATTGCCCTTTCTCTTGAAATCTTTGTAAAAGGTTCCCTAAACATTTTTAACAATCAGACAAACGTGGATATGGATAACAGATTTACAGTTTATGGAATAAGAGACTTAGGACAGGACCTTGCCCCGGTATCTATGCTTATTATGATGGAAGCAATTCAGCAGAGAATTGTTGAGAACGGACAAAAGGCAGGGCAACATGGCTTTACATAGACGAATTTCATGTTCTCTTAAATTCAGAGTACAGTGCAAAGTATTTACAGCAGCTATGGAAAAAGGTAAGAAAGCAGGGTGGACTATGCACAGGCATAACACAGAATGTTATTGACCTTTTGCAGAACTATACTGCAACGACTATGCTTGCAAACAGTGAGTTTGTGGCAATATTAAAACAGGCAAACACAGATGCAGAAAAAATAGCGGAAGTGGTAGGTGTATCAGAGTCACAGCTTGAATTTGTAAGCAATGCACCGTCAGGCATGGGACTTATTAAGTGTGGAAACGTGATTATTCCGTTTGATAATACTATCAGCAAAGACACAGATTTATATAAGTTATATAACACGAACATTCACGAAAAGATTGCTGGAAAACTTATGAATTTGATAGAAATTAATTAAAAATATGGTGTGTACTTTATGGGGAAATAGCTCAGTTTGATTTTATTTTACATTGTCTATGGTAAAATAAAAGTATATTAATGTCGAATAATAGCGAAAGGGATTTTTAGTATGAGCAAAATTATGAATAATATAATGGGATTATCATTCCAAATGAATAAAAATGGTATGAACAAAAAAACAATTTCAAATTTAGTTAAAAATGTTAGCGATGTTAAATTTGTAAAAGATGCTAAAGAGTTTGATAAACTTTTTAGCGAAATAATGTTATTGGATAAAAATAATTTTTCAGTTATTAGAAATCATTATATTGTTAATAATCTTTTTCCCCGATAAAATCAAAAAATGAAAGGATATCCAACAATACGATTTTCTGGAGATGTTTGTATAGAATTGCGTTGGAGATGTCAGTTGTTTAAATATTATTCGGGAGAAATATCAGAGTTTATAAAGCTTAGAAAAGAATATGACAAAAAATTTTGCTTAGTGAATATGAGCATGCATTAAATATTTTAGAAAAAGTACTAGAAAAATATGGAGTGTCATTTTGGTATCTAGAAAGTTTGTGTTTTGTATATAAAAATTAGGAAAAGATATTAAATCAATATATGAGAATGAAAAGCCAAGTTTAAATAAAACAATATTAAGTTATTATGGATTGAAAAACCGTGAAAATATGACGTGCAGTGAATATGAACAAGTTGTAAATAGAGAAATAAAAAATATATCAGCCATAGCTTCAGAGGACGTTAGATTAAAAGAATTAATACCATATTTTAATTATAGAATTATGCCACTGACATTTAATATTGATGAAGGAAATATATCATATTTATTAAAAAACATCTGCAAGTGATACCTTGATTGATCAATATTTATTGTGTTTAAATATATTTGATTGTGCGATGGATAAGAATAAAGCAAGTAGTATATATGGAGTGGCAAAAGATAATATTAAGTTGTTATCTGGAATAAAAGATGAACATTTAAAGGCTTTAAGATTTGTATTTGATGATAATAAATGTGTATATAGTATAAATAAACAAATGAATATAGCGAAAAATTATTTTATTAATAATAAATTATTAGAATGCAGAGATATTGTTATTAAAATATTATCAGAAGAACCCTATAACATACAGGCATTGAATCTATTAGTAGAAGTAGATATATTATTAAAAAGCAAGCATCAGAGTATGAGGGGACTGTATTGGGAGAACTTATTTATTCATTAATGAGCGTATATCCAATGGCAAAAAACAGAGATGAATATATAGATGTATTGTTTAAATACTTAAATTGTTGCAGTCAATCGGAGTGGGCAAACTTTATTTCGAAAACAGTAAATTATAGGTGTAGTTTAATAGGAACAAAAGAGGAGGTAGCAGAGCAGAAGAAATGCAAGTGTGCAATGTCTAGATATAGAAACAGTATGTAACTGCTTAGATGAAAAAGAAGCAATAAAATACATAAAGCAACTGGATGAAAGTGATAATTACATAAGCTTTAGGGAGGCGATTGTTTGTCATAAGTACGATAGTGCAGAACATATGTGTAAACTAGATGTTTTAAACGTGTTTATGAAAATATGTTGTAGTAAATATTCTTTAGAAGAAAAACATGAATATATTAAAAGCTTAAGGGAGCATGGAAGTACTATAGAATTAATGATGAAAAATTATTATCTTTCACATATAGATATGGAAAAAAATTTAATGGAGGCATTAGAATTTGCTACAGATACATTAATAGATAATATTTTTACATCATTATTTGTACCTATACAAACTATAGTTGAGGTTATAGAAAAGTGCAGAAGAGGAAATATGGGGAAATATTTGTATCCCGATATTATATTATATGAGATATAGATATTATGATAGGCAGACTAAAAGTGAAGTGTGTGCGAAAACTGAAGATTTTCTATATTTTGCTGATATAAATATTCCTTCTCAAATAGATGAACACTTATCCGTTTTGCAAGAGAAACGAGTTATATATTTTTGCGTAATGTGTGTACACAGGATATATTAAGTACAGCGTTAGCATCTCAAATTGATAATTCGAAAGATTTATTGCAGGAAAGAATCAACATTTGTTGGTTGTTGTGCGAATTAGATTCTGTTAATAAGAAAGAATATGAAAATGAAATAAGAAATATAACGCAAAAGAAAAAATAGATTCTGAATTACGTATTATTCAAGAAAATAGAATAAATGTTAACATTGAAGGTATACGTTCTGATTTAATTGATGCATATAATGGTGATTTTATGAGATATAAGTTATATCAGGACAATAGTATTAATGATATCTTGAAGGCAATTAGAGATAAACAAGAAAAAAATAATACTGTATGAGAATGATTCAGATAGAGTATTAAGAAAACTTATAAATAATATTCGCGATGCGTTTGTTTCAAGTAATGAATATGGATTAGATGGTTATTTAAGTCTAAATATTAGACATGGAGCTATATCAGATGCATTAAGAACCCCTTTATCTAAACATGGATTGTTAGCTATTTATGATTCAGAAAGTAATGAAAATATTCTAAGTTCTCAGTTGATACGAATAATAAAAAAAGAGAATGATAAGGAAAAGTTAGTAGAAGCAATAAAAGGATTTACTAAAAAGACAAATGATATTATTAATGACTTAAAAAATAAAATATATAAGGATCCGAAAAAATGATTCATATCCAGAAGGAATCTTTGATTATAATATTGATGAGTGGGAATATGATATTATAAGACGTAAAAGTGATGAATATTACGAGTTTGATGAATTATTAGATGATGTGTTTGAGTTATTATGGAATAAAACGGAAAAGAATTTAAATTCAATGAAAATGCTTT
>VOFH01002381.1_pt1 | contig 38323 bp, 59 predicted proteins | sample 5384091 | NCBI WGS metagenome assembly VOFH01 (sample SAMN12384727, study PRJNA508395) | human gut metagenome | isolation source: healthy gut G | host: Homo sapiens
ATATCCGCATGATGGAAGATGGGCTTCACGCATCAGATGATGCAGGAAATCCTGCAAAGGTGCTTCCTGAGCAGCCGGTTTCCATGAATATGTGGGGCTTCGGTCAGCTTCTTAAAATGAACTGGAAAAAGGCTTCCCTGAATTCTTAGATAACTTAAAGCCAGGTGATATCAAAGCAGAATACCTCCTTCCAAAGCATCGGTCGATCAGTTAGTACACGAAGGCAAAAGCAAAGGTCCGTGTTCTGGATACACCGGATAAGTGGTTCGGTGTTACCTATAAAGAAGACAAGCAGGCAGTTGTAGATGCCATCAGAGGCCTGATCAGCGCCGGAGTTTATAAAGAGAAGCTGTTTGATTAATTAAACAGGCAATGTAGAAAATATATTACGTAATATAGAAGACACAGCAGAAATGCAATTTACGCTTTCTGCTGTGTCTTTTTTCTTCTGACAGTGATAATGGATGATGTCACCTGGCTTACAGTCAAGAACATAACAGATCCGGGCAAGAATATCTCCGTCTATCTTTTCTACCTGTCCTCTATACCATTTGTCTACTACTTCAAAACGGGTATTGATCTTTACGAGCCAGAGCATTTCTGGTAATGCCTTTGGCATCCATGGGAGATTTAAGCTCAATTTCAACATACCCGTATTCATTGACGTGATGATTTCTTTTTCCATGGTTTACCCCCTGTTTTTATACTAGCTGAAAAGTAACAGCTTGACGAATCTAATCAGTAAAGTTATTATGTATATAGTAACTTTACATATAGATATAAAAACGTAATACTACACAAACGGAGAAGTTATATGTCTCATTCAATGAAATATAATGGAGCAATCACAGCAGAAAATTCCTTTTTATGAAATGCGCATTGCAGCTCGTTTTTATACACAGAATGTAAACCTATTGAAAAAGCCATAGAAGAGGTCAGAGAAAATAATCTTTTTTTCAATATCCTACAGAACGTCAGGTTTCCCGAATGGTAAGAGCCTGCTACAAACGGCTGGATGCTCTTGAAAATGAAAATTTGCACGAGAGATCCTTTCGGCGCCAATGGATGCGGCTAAAGCAGATCAATCTTTATGCCATGATGTGTCAGAACCGCCTTGTATGGGAATTCATGGTAGATGTGATCGGTGAAAAATACAGGCAGCAGGATCTTTCTTTCTCTAAAAAGGACGTGTATGTTTTTCTGACCCGGCTTCAGGCACAAAATGATGAAGTGGCTGGTTGGAGCCCATCAACGATTTCAAGGATAAGCCAGGTTTTGGTGAAGATATTGGTGGAAACAGAGATTTTAGATAATATACGGGCATCAAAATTAAATACATTGCTTTTGTGTGAAGAACTGGAGAAAGGCATCCGCGAAAACAAAAATACAGAGGCATTGGAAGCGTTTAACTGTTTCCGGGAAGAAAGAGAGGGAATGATATGAGTAATCTGAAACAGGATCTGGACCGTATCCGGGAACGCATATCAGATCCTTCTTTTTAAAAAATGAAGGATTGTGCAATGAAGTGGGAATACATATATTCTGTTATGATCCGTCAGATGAATTGATCATACAAAATTTTATTGCCCGTTTAAAGTCAGAAAAAGGTATGCCTTATCATATCAAGGAATGTGATCTGTATGAAATATTTTTAAAATTGCTGGAAGATAAGCGTATTTTGCAGTCAGTGGATGGACTGGAAAAAAGAAAGGGAAAGAATATCTCTTAAAGCAGCTAAAAAAATCGCAACACCAGAAGCATTAATAAAATATATGAAATATGAACCTCATGAATATGGAGATGTTTTATTTCTTACAGGAGTAGGAAAAAAGCTATCCGTTTATGCGGTCACACAAGATGTTAGAAATTATACAGTCTGTTTTTAATGATATTCCAATTGTTATGTTTTTATCCAGGTTCATTTAATGGACAGGATTTAGGACTGTTTGGAAAATTTTGGATGGCCATTATTACCGGGCCTTTAATCTTTTGTAGTTGGGGAGGAAATGCAGCATGAAGATACAGGATATGTTTCAGAGAGATATTGACCGTGATATTGATGGAGTTGTCAAAGTATTTAAAGAGGATGAACAGAGCCTGAAACAGGAATTAAGTGAATACATTATCACGAGAGAACTGCGGAAGCATTTTACCACTTTTTTTGATAATTATGTAAAAAGCAATCGACCATCCTACAGATAAGATCGGCGTGTGGATCTCTGGTTTTTTGGAAGTGGTAAATCTCATTTTCTGAAAATACTTTCTTACCTGCTTTCTAACAAAGAAGTAGGCGGCAAATGTGCATTTGATTATTTTGCGGACAAATTTGGTGATCCGATGCTGTATGCCAATGTGCAAAAATGTGTTCTTATCCCTACAGAATCTATTTTATTTAATATTGGTATAGAAGGGGAGATGATAAAAGACAAAACTACTATTTTGAGAGTATTTACAAAAGTATTTTACAACCATTGTGGTTTCTATGGAGAAGATTTGAAAATTGCAAAACTGGAGCGTTTTATTGAAAAACAGGGAAAAACAGCTGAGTTTTACAAAGTATTCAAAGAGATAAACGGAGATGAATGGGTCAATAAGCGAGATTCCGTAGACTTTATTGAAGATGATATGGTAGAAACTCTTAAATCTGTCCTGGGAATGAGCGAAACTTCTGCAAGAAACTGGTTTAACAGGGGAAGAAACAGTAGAAATAAGTGTCAAAAAGCTTGTTTCAGAAATAGAGGAATATGTAGAAAGTAAAGGGGAAGATTTCCGTCTGCTATTTATGGTAGATGAGATCGGGCAGTATATTGGGGAAGATACAGACCTGATGTTAAACCTGCAGTCTCTGGTAGAGGAGATAGGAGCTAAATGTCGAGGAAAAGTATGGGTTATGGTTACAAGCCAGGAAGTAATAGATTCTGTTGTTAAGGTGGTAGGCAATGATTTTCAAGATCCAGGGACGCTTTGACACAAGGCTTAACCTTTCTTCCTCTTCCGTAGATGAAGTGATCCAAAAGCGTTTATTGGAAAAACGGAAGATGCGACCCATTTATTACAGATGGAATATGAAAAAGAAGCTTCTGGATTAAAAAGCCTGTTTGCTTTTGATAATCCCATTAAGGATATTAAAGGTTTTACAAATGCAGAAGAGTTCAGTGCTACATTTCCTTTTGTACCTTATCAATTTATTGTTATCCAAAAGTATTACGTGAAGTACGAAAACATGAAAATGTTGGCGTGTTTACGTCTGAAGGCGAACGTTCCATGCTTTCCAGTTTTAAGGAAGTAGCAAAAAAGTTGAGAATAAAGATGAAACAGCTTTGGTGCCGTTTTATCAATTTTACGATACAGTACATACATTTTTCAAAAACATAATTACAGGTGTAATTAATCGCTGTCAGAAAGCAGCAGATGAAGGAAATGGATTGGAACAGCAGGATGTGGATGTACTGAAACTACTGTATCTGGTTCGTTATATTGAAGATGTTAAGGCAAACGTGGAGAATATTGCGATCCTGATGATCGACAACATTCATACAGATAAGGTTGCTCTTCGGGCTTCTATTACGACATCCTTAGAGCGCTTGCTGTCCCAGAATTATATTTCGAGAAGTGGAGACACCTATGCTTTTTTTGACCGATGAAGAGCAGGATGTTGCCAGGGATATAAAAAATACGGTAATTGACAGTGCCAGGATATTCAGAGTATTACACAGATCATTTACGGAGCGATCTATCCGGCGAAGAAATATAAATATGGAAAATATGATTTTGATTATGACCAGTATGTAGATGAAAATTTAAATGGAACTTCTTCTGGTGGTATGAGGCTGCGCATTATTACAGTTGCCAATGATCTTTATGGGTGCAGGGAAAAACGCTTTACCATGGATTCGCATGTTAATAATGAGGCAATCGTGGTTCTTTCTGATGAAACGCCTTATTTTGATGAACTGGAGCAGGCAGAAAAGATACGGAAATATGTGAAACAGAGAAATGTGTCCCAGCTGCCGGAAAGTATCCAGCGCATTATACGTGACCGGAATGATGAAGCACGGAAACTGGAAAGCCATGCACGAAGTTATATTGAAAAGGCCATTGTAGATGGTAGATTTTATGTGCATGGGGAAATTCTGGAATTAAAGTCAGGATCCGCAAAAGATAAGCTGGATGCGGCCATGAAGAATCTGGTAGAAAGTGTTTACTCTAAATTAAATATGGTCAATCAGTTTGCAGAAAGTGATGCGGATATACTGACGATCTTAAAGGGGGGAGGGGCGGAAGATGAACCGATTCTTGCAGGGACAAGCGCCAACAATGCAGATGCATTAAACGAAATAAGTCAGTGGCTGGAACTTCAGAATCAGAAAATGCTTAAAACATCCATGGGAGTTGTACAGCGCCGGTATCAGGCAATTCCTATGGTTGGAAAAGAGATTGATATAGCAGCTATGGCAGCGCGGTTGATCGTACAGCAGAAGATACAGATCCAATATGGTGGTGCAGTTGTAGGAAAAAGAGGAACGCCGCCTGGTAGATCTTTTAAGAAAGAAAAGTGAAGTAGATAAAGCACTTGTTGTCCGCCGGGTAGCTCCTTCCGAAGAACTGATCCGTAAAAGCGGCCGGTTTTACGGGAATATCTGGGAGTAATGGATATACCGTCAGATGAAGACGGTCTGATCCGGTTTGTGCTGGGAACATTTGAGCAGAGCCGTGACCATTACCAGGAATTATTAGATAAATTTTATGCAAAAGAGAAGTATCCGCAGAAACAGGTAGTGATCGATGCTAAAGGACTGATGGAAGATGTTCTAAGCCAGAAAAAAGATAATGTTGCTCTGCTGAACCATATGGTGCAGATCCAGGATGATCTGTTTGCGTCTTTGGAGGATATGGAAGATGTGGAAGCATTTTTTAAAGCACAGAAAACAGTATTTGATGATGCAAGAAAGCAGTTGGAAGCGATCCGCAAGGAACGGGATTATTTTGCGGCAGATGAAGATACAGTAGACATAATTAATACAATTTCTTCCATTCTTGCGATGGAAAAGCCATATCCCCGCATTGGTGAATTGCCGGAACTGGTTCAGAAAGTGAAGAAAGTTTATGGGGAAATGCTGGATCTGAAGCGGGAAGAGGTAAATGAAAACATTAAGCAGTGCATGGGAGATATTCACCAGCTGGCAGAAGAGGCGAGAGACGCGGGAATGCTTTTTGAAGCAGGCAGATACCTATTTTTCTGGAAAACGGGATAGTGTGCAAGAAGCAACATCGCTTACTGATCTGGATGCAATGATTACACGAAATCTGAGTTACAAAGATAATATCTGCCGCCGCATGGAGGTATTATCTGCTTCTGCAAAACAGCAGACGGAGCAGATCACAGCAGGAGAAAAACAGACAGAAAAGCTGGTGATAAAGCCAAAGAAGATTACAACACTGCGCCGTTATGACCTTTGCGGAGTAAAACGTCTGCAAAACAAAGAAGAAGTGGACAAGTACGTAGAAGGAATCCGCGAAAAGCTGTATCAGGCACTGGAAAAATGCGATGGAGTACAGGTGAATTAGGAGAGTGGGGAAATGGATAAAAGTGCAATTCAGAAATTTGCAATGTGGGCGCGTAATGAATTGATCGCACAGGTATCACAGCGTGCATATCAGTATGGGATAGAAGAAGATAATATTCAGAATGGACTTGCTGAAACGTTGGGAGGTCGGATTTTATCTGCGGAAGAACGTATTCAAAGGCAGGAACTTATCCAACAGATCCGTGAAAAGGGCTATAGGCAGGTTATGGAAGAAGTTGCGTATACCTGGTTTAACCGTTTTATTGCATTGCGTTTTATGGAGGTAAATAATTATCTTCCTTCTCATATCCGAGTATTTTCAGATGCCTCTGGTGCATTTAAACCAGAAATATTAAATGATGTGCTGCACGTAGATTTACCGGGATTGGACTTAGAGAAAGTAGAAACCTATGTAGAAAATAATGACACAGAAGCACTGTACCGATATTTGCTTCTGGTACAATGTAATGCGCTGAATAAGCCACTTCCGGCTATGTTTGAACGCATGGGAAGTTATACGGAAATGCTTTTACCAAATAACATCCTTCATCAAGAAAGTGTTATTGGTCATATGGTTCTGGATATCCCGGAAGAAGACTGGCTGGATCGAGGTGCAGATTATTGGGTGGTTGTATCAGTATTATAATACAGAATTAAAAACGATACGTTTGCAGATTTGAAAAAAACATTAAGATCGCCAAAGAACGTATTCCAGCGGCAACACAGCTGTTTACTCCAGATTGGATTGTGCGTTATATGGTGGAAAATTCTCTTGGGCGTCTTTGGCTGGAAGGGCATCCAAATGTTGAATTGCGAAATAATTGGAAATACTATCTGGATGAAGCAGAGCAAGAGCCAGAAGTTGAAATGCAGCTTGCTAAAATCAGAGAAGATTACAAATGCATCAGACCAGAAGAAATAACGCTGATTGATCCATGTATGGGAAGTGGTCATATTTTGGTGTATGCATTTGATGTTTTGATACAGATTTATTCAGCAGCTGGGTGGAATCAAGAGATGCTGCAGTGAATATTATTAACAATAATCTTTATGGTCTTGATATCGATGATCGTGCTGCGCAGCTTTGCTTATTTTGCAGTGATGATGAAAGCACGTCAATATGATAGAAGACTGTTTAGTCGTGAGATTCAGCCAAACATATATGCAATCCATGAAAGTGATTCTATTCAAAATGAGGTAGTAGAATATTTTCATAAGAATGATGAAAAATTGAAAAAGGCTATAGAAAGCATTATTTCTGAAATGCGGGATGCAAAAAGAATATGGTTCTATTTTGAATGTTACTTCTGTTGATTTTGAAGGATTATATGTAAGGTTTGAAGAAATTAAAGATGATATTCATATGATGCAGAAAGAGGCATTAGAGGAATTGCTGCCACTTGTGAAGTGTGCAGAAATATTATCCAGAAAATATGATGTGGTTGTGACGAATCCACCGTATATGGGAATTTCTGGAATGGGAGAGAAGTTGGCGAATTATGTGAAGAAAACTTGTCCAGATGGCAAGAGTGATTTATTTGCGGTTTTTATTGAGCGATGTCGAGATATGATTGAAGAAAATGGATATCAGGCAATGATAACGCAACATGCGTGGATGTTTTTATTCAGTTTTGAAAAGCTTCGGGTTAAGATACTGGGAATAGAAATTGTAAATATGGCACATCTGGGGGCCAGAGCATTTGATGAAATTGGTGGTGAAGTAGTACAGACTACATGTTTTGTACTTCGTAAAATGAGTGCAAGAAAAAATATAAGGGCGTGTATTGCCGTTTAATAGAGCCGACATCTGAAAAGAGCAAAGAGGATATGTTTCTGGCAAGAGCAAATAGATATTTTGCGAAGCAGGAGGATTTTTCAAAAATTCCGGGGACACCGGTGGCGTATTGGCTTAGCACGAAATTGATAGAAGATTTTTTCTACAAATACTGTTCTAAAAGTTAAATGGAGATACAAGACAAGGAATGGCGACTTCCGATAATAACCGTTTTTACGTTTGTGGATGGAAGTTTCTAACGGGCGATTAGGATTAGGATGTGCTTCTGCAGAAGAGGCATTGAAGGTTCATAAAAAATGGTACCCGTATAATAAGGGTGGAGAATATAGAAAATGGTATGGAAATATTGACTATGTTATTAACTATGAAAATGATGGAGAAGAAGTAAAAAGCATATGCATCATCATTATATAAAGTAGCAACACGAACAATCAAAAGTATAAGTGAATATTTTAAGCCGTGTTTAAGTTGGTCGAAAATATCCAGTGGAACCATAGCGTTTCGGTATTATCCAAAAGGCTTCATCTTTGATGTAGCTGGATGCTGTATATTTTATAAAAATAAAAATTTGATGGATTATCATTTCGGTTTTATTAATTCAAAGGTTGCAAGGTGTTTTTTAGAAGCAATCTCCAACCTTGAATTATGAAGCAGGGCATATTGCATCGTTACCGATTATTGAAAAGCCTCAGAACAATTAAATATAGGTGTACTGGTAACTAAAAATATTGATATGAGTAAAGATGATTGGGATGCATATGAAATTTCTTGGGATTTCAAACGTAATCCTTTAATATGAGGAACCCTATATGGAACAAACATTTTTAATAAATCAAGAATTTGAGTGGATTAAATTTATTAGATTTCCATTAATATATACAGAGTCTACATATGAAAAAGTCTTGAAAAAGGTATTAAATTCATTTATAGAAAATATAAAGAAAAAGTTTTGTATTAAATCAGTCTGAAAAAATAGAAATTATAAAGTATGCGAACTCAATTATAAAAGTTTATAGACTCTATTCGGTCGGGAATTTTAAAGCAGCATATGATGAATTTGATGAGCGAACAACTTATATAAAAAAAGTAAAATGTTGTTTACATATGTAGGATATAAAAAATTCTTATAATAATGTGAGGATGCCATATTATAGAGTGGTAAGCAGTATGAATTGTAATTTCAAATATTTACAAATGTTGCACGTCCCATTTTGCTATAGGAATCAAATCTCAACAAATAGATTTAGTGCATCGGGAATACCATGTTCATATATGTCAACAGAGAAAACGGTAGCTTGGTATGAATGCGGAATGCCAGATAAATTTCAAATAGCTACATTTGAAGTAGTAGACGATTGCAAAAAAAATTGCTTCAAATGGATATTAATCCGCTTACATTATTTCATAAAGTAAGAAGAATGTTTTTAAGGCAAGATAATGGTAATCAGGATATTGCAGTGGAAATTATAAAAAGATATTATTATATTTTTCCACTTTTAGCGGCATGTTCTATTTCAAGGTCTGGCAAAAAAATAAGTTTTCAGATGAGTATATAATTCCACAATTATTGATGTCATGGATTGTACAAGATCAAGATGTTATTGGGATAAGATATTCTACAAATGTAAAATATGAAAATGCTCATGCATGGAATGCTCATAATATAGCTATCCCAGCAAAATATCCATTTGATGCAAATGGATATATAGCAAACAATTAAAGGAAATTTTTCAAGTATTAGAAAGGAGAGCTAAACAGAAATCGCTACTTGTAACGGTAGATTATAAGGAAATGTTTCAAAAATAAATAAAAAAAAAATTTGGAGATAGTTTCGCTGTTCCATAAAGATGTAGAAGAAATTATTAAAAATAAAGAATTTACTGATACTTTAGTTGAATACAAAATGCTTTGTGCTGTTTTTTGAAGAAAATATTATATCGTTAATGAATAGCAGTGGATGTGAAAAGTATTCGTACATAGTAACGCTTTCAAACCTGCATTATTGGGTAAAATGGCTTTTTGGAGAATGTGAAGGAGGAATTAACATCATCTACAGGGATTACATTTTCATTGGAGGAATTTCAAAATATAGAAGGAATTAAAAAAGATTTAAAGAAGACATTGTGCCAATAATTATAAAAATGCGAAATATAGATTTTATTGAGTAAAATATGGAATTATAGGAGAAGAAAATAATGGGACGCCTAATATCCGACAAATACAAAGCCTGGCAAGCAGAATGCGAAGCCCGCTTCCAGCACCTAAAACAAAACGAAGAAGAACTAAACCGCATCTTCATCGACATCTATGGCTTGCAGGATGAGCTGACCCCGGAAGTGGCAGATAAAGATATAACGGTACACCGGGTATTTGATACAAAAAGAAGATGTGCCGGAATCCATGAAAGGCAGTGCTTACATACGCACAAAGAGAGATGAGATCGTTTCTCTTATTTCCTATGCAGTTGGCTGTCTGCTAGGCCGCTATTCTCTGGATGTGGACGGGCTGGCTTATGCTGGCGGGGAATGGGATGCCAGTAAGTATAAAACGATCATACCAGATGATGATAACATTATCCCAATCTGTGATGATGAGTATTTTGATGATGATATGACTGGCCGGTTCGTGGATTTTGTGAAAGTGGTGTATGGGGAAGATACATTAGAGGAAAATCTGAAATTTATTGCAGATGCTTTAGGGGGAAAAGGAACGTCAAGGGAAGTGATCCGGCAATTATTTTCTTAATGATTTTTACAGTGATCATGTAAAAACATACCAGAAACGACCAATCTATTGGCTGTTCAGCAGTGGAAAGAAAAATGGATTTAAGGCACTGATCTATATGCATCGGTATAAAAGTGACCTTTTGGCACGAATGCGCACAGAATATGTCCATGAGCAGCAGGAGAGGTATCGTACCAGACTGGCACAGCTGGAACATGATATAGAACATGCGGCTCCAAAAAGAAAGAAAAGCATTGAAAGACCAGCAGAAAAAGCTTCAGGATCAGGCACTTGAACTCCAGAAATATGAGGAAAAAATACACCACCTGGCGGATCAGAATAAAAAAAGATCGATCTGGATGATGGGGTGAAACATAATTATGCGGAGTTTGAGGATGTTCTTGCGAAGATAAAATAAATGACATAACATAAGCAGATACAGCAGGAGAACAGATTTATGGAAAATAAAAAGATCCAGTTTGCACTTGGGGAGCGGTTTAATGCACCGCTCCCTGAATTCTATGTACGACGTATCATTTTCTGGAAAGATGAAGAAAGAGAGTTTGAAAAAGAACTGGAAACGTTGGAATTGCCGGATGTAAAGCTAGTACGGCTCACAGAAAACAACAATTTCGCAGTTAAAAACTTCTTTTAAAAGATGATCTTTACCAGCAATTATCTTATTTACTGTCCGTTTTCGTACGAAAAGATCCAGGACAACTGGCTTTTAGATATTGAACTTTACAGTGAAGAATTTCGGGCTGATTTTATTTCCATGCAAATGGAAGAGCTGAATATAGAATGCGCCTATGAGAAAAACGCTGAAGCTATACAGCAGATTTCTGGAGAATAAGGAGCGGGTACAAAAATGCCGTATGGGTGGAGAATACAAGACACCCCTTCCACTTCATATTGATATCATGTCGGTTCTGGCTGGTTTAAACAGTGGTTCTGTCCAGAATATTATCATAGAGGTCCTTTCGGAAGGGCTGGACAAAGGAAAACAATAGGATATTGGAAAACATTCAGAAATTTGGTTCTATAGAAGCATTTTGGCAGCTGGTCAGAAAGTATACAGGTTACATTGAGGAAGAGGACAAACCACTTGATCTTCTGGCGGCGCATGTGTTGTTTACTGCTCTTTCACAGACAAGGAACGGATTTGTATTAAAGGGATTAGAACGATTTGTTTCAAGAAACCAATCAGGCATATTGCTATAGTCTGGTCCATGAGTGGCGTAGTTATGCCCAGAAGGAAAAGCAGGAAAGGCTATTTGAAATCTGCCGTTTTGTAGAAGAAAATGGCAGCTGTCAGCCCGTTTTGACCGTTTTGAGCCGGAAATGCTTCTGTCTGGAGATATATTTCCATGTATAAATGAAAGCATTTTAAAGCAGCTCTATAGAGAGATAACGGATCATGTAGTGCGCTGTGACCTGATCATGAAAGTGTGCGAAAACAGACGTACTGCTGGTTGGTATGAGCATTTTTCAGAATATTTTAACTGCCTTTTCTTTATTGGGAAAATGCAGTTATTTTATCAGAAACATGCAGGTGGTTTTCATGTGGTAGAACCAAAGAAGATATGGAAGCTTTATACGGAAGAATGGTATCGGATGGATGCTTATTACCGCCGGTTTCATTATGCCTTTGGCAAAGCACTTAAAAATGCAAATGACGTGCTGGAAGACCATTTAAAACATTCCACAGAGTATGTGGAAGCTCTGTATCAGAATTGGTTCTTAAGAGAGCTGGCAGCCTGCTGGACAAATAGCGCAGCAGATGACCTGGCTGCTTTAGGTTATGTTTCTGATATTGATAAGCAGAGGCGTTTTTACAGAAAATATGTAGCACCTTTAAGCAGCAAAAATAAGCGGGTTTTTGTAGTGATCTCAGATGCTTTTCGCTATGAAGTGGCTACAGAATTATGTGAGCGTATAACAAGGACAATAAAAAGAAATGCTGTTCTGGAATCTATGCAGTCTGCATTCCCGTCTATCACAAAATTTGGTATGGCGGCTCTGCTTCCGGGAAACAGTCTTTCTGTGAAAGATGATATGGAAGTGTATGTAGATGGAAATCCTACACGAACTACGAAAGAGCGGGATGTGGTTTTAAATGCGGAATTTAAGAAAAGTGCAGCTGTCCGGTATAAAGATATTCTGGAAATGAGGGAAGAAGAGCGAAAGGCATTACTGGCAGAAAAAGAGATCATCTATATTTATCACAATGTAATTGATGCAATCGGAGATAAAACGCCTACAGAATCAAAAGGTATTTGAAGCCTGTGAAACAGCAATGGAAGAACTTATGGGCATTCTCAGACTCATTGTAACAAAACTGAATGGTACAAAAATGTTTTTATCACAGCAGACCATGGCTTCTTGTATACGTATCAGCCTTTAAGTGAAAGTGACAAGCTGGAGAGAAGGTCCTTTAATGGAGAAGTATATGAGCTTGGACGTCGTTATGGACTGGCGGCGCCGGATACACAGGCGATCTGTTAATACCGGTACGAATGGATTATGAAGTAGGCGGATCGCCATGAAAGGCTATACGCCCCGGGACACAGTACGGTTAAAAATCAATGGAGGCGGAGAAAATTATGTTCACGGCGGTATCAGTTTACAGGAAATGACAGTGCCAGTGATCGCATTCAAAAAAGTGCGTTCTACAAGCAAAGAATACGTAGAACTTCAAAATACCCAGCTGAAGCTGCTCAGTGAAAGCCGGAAGATATCTAATCTGCTTTTTAATCTGGAATTTTATCAGAAACAGCCTGTAGGTGATAAGATATGCCCTTGCACATATACCCTTTATATGGCGGATGAGAATGGAAATGTGATCAGTGATAAACAGATGGTGATAGCTGATAAGTCCAGCGAAAATGCATCGGAACGGTATTTAGGGTGCGGTTTAATTTAAAATCGGGTATTTACGATAAGAAAAACAATATATTATCTGGTAATAGCAGATGATAAAAGCACGGAAGAAATAGAGTTTCATATTGATATTGCATTTGCAGATGATTTTGGCTTTGATCTGTGAGGTGGTGGAAATGGAAGAAAGCAGAGAAAAATTAAGGCAGTTTTTTGATGGCAGGATCGTGGAAAGATCGACGAAAAGATAAAAGAAGGTGCAAATGTACCGGTATATGTATTGGAGTTTCTGTTAGGGCAGTATTGCAGTTCAGATGATCCAGAAGTGATCGAAACAGGCGTTGAGAATGTAAAGCGCATTTTAGCGGATAATTATGTAAGACCAGATGAAGCACAAAAGTGCTTTCTATGCTGCGCCAGAAGGGGATTTATACGGTTATTGATAAGATAACGGTTAATCTGAATATAAAAAGAGATACATATGAGGCTGAGTTTTCAAATCTTGGTATTAAAAATATACCTGTTTCCGAGGAATATCCGGCGAAGTTTGACCGTTTACTTTGTGGCGGGATCTGGTGTATTGTCCAGTTAGAGTATGAATTTATAGAAGAAGAGAAAAAATATTTCACCTATCCATATCCGTAAACTGACACCGGTACAGATGCCTCATGTGGATATGGAAGAACTAAAGGATGGGCGGAAACATTTTACACAGGAAGAATGGTTGGATATTTTGCTTCGCTCATGCGGGTATGAACCAACGCAGCTGGAAGAGCGTGAAAAGTGGCTTTTTGCTGGCCCGTCTGCTCCCTCTTGTGGAAAATAATTTTAATTTATGCGAACTGGGCCCAAGAAGTACGGGAAAATCCCATATATATAAAGAAATTTCGCCTAACAGTATCCTGGTTTCTGGTGGACAGACCACAGTTGCCAATTTATTTTATAATATGGCACGAAAGACAGTGGGGCTGGTTGGCATGTGGGATTGTGTGGCTTTTGACGAAGTTGCCGGAATTAATTTTAAGGATAAAGATGGGATCAGATCATGAAAGATTACATGGCATCAGGATCTTTTTGCGAGAGGGCGTGAAGAAAAGGCGGCATCTGCTTCTGTGGTATTTGTTGGAAATATTAATCAGAGTGTGGATGTACTGTTAAATACCTCCAGTCTGTTTGAACCGTTTCCACCGGAAATGGGGACCGATACAGCTTTTTAGACCGTATTCATTGTTACATCCCTGGATGGAGATACCTAAGTTCCCCCAGAACATTTTACAGATGATTATGGTTTTATCACAGATTATCTTGCAGGTTTCATCAGGGAATTGAGGAAAGAACAGCAATCAGATGCGATTGATAAATATTTCAGGCTGGGGAAAAATCTGAATCAGAGAGATATGATTGCAGTCCGCAAGATCACAGGTGGGCTGGTGAAATTGTTATATCCGGATGGAAGGTATGAAAAAAGAACAGTTGCAGGAGATTTTAGAATTTGCCCTGGAAATGCGCCGACGTGTGAAAGAACAGCTGAAAAAATTGGGAGGAATGGAATTTTATGATGTAAATTTCTCCTATATTGATCTGGAAGATATGTCTGAACATTATGTTTCTGTGCCGGAGCAGGGCGGTGGTAAGCTGATACCAGAAGGAATAGGAAATCCGGGACAGGTGTATACGGTTTCCCAGGGAAGATCAGGTATGATCGGAGTGTTTCAGTTAGAATCACAGATGCTTCCGGGAAATGGGAAGTTTGATAAAACAGGGCTTGGTTCGGATGGAAAATGCAAGGAAGCAGCGAATACAGCATTTCATTATCTGAAAGCTAATGGCAAAAGGATCAGCGGCGTTTTGAGTACCACTTTAAAGATTATATTGTAAATTATCAGGATCTGCAGGGGATTGGAATGACAGACAGACTGGCTCTTCCAACGCTGATTTCATTGGTATCCATTGCCGTTGGAAAGCCGGTTTTAAGCAGCACGGTCGTTTTAGGAGAAATAAGCATAGCCGGAACTATGCTAAAAGTCAATGAGCTGGCTAATTCTCTTCAAGTTTGTTTGGATGCAGGTGCGAAAAAGGTGTTACTTCCGATTACATCAGCGGCAGATCTGGGAAGCGTCCACCGGAGCTGATCGGCCGTTTTAATCTTATTTTCTATCAAAGTCCAGAAGATGCGGTATATAAGGCATTGGGAGCCTGAGTTGGTACAGAGCGGAAAACGTTATATTTAATCCAGGATGGATGTAGATGAGCAGTAGAAAAAGAAGGATGGACTGAGACTAAAAAGTACGGTAAAATCAGTATTAAAAATGATGCCCTGAAATCGGGGAGTTGATGGAGAATAATCGTTATGATTAGAAAGTTGAAGAATGTAGATATAAACAGAGTCGCTGATATATGGCTGAAAACTAATCTGAAAGCGCATTTTTTTATTCCTGAACAATATTGGACAAGTAATTATGAATTAGTGAAAGAAAGGATGTCACAAGCGGAAGTTTATGTGTATGAAGATGATAAAATGATTCAAGGCTTTATAGGAATAAATGATGAATATATAGAAGGTATTTTTGTTTCTGATGAAATGCAGTCACGTGGTATAGGTAAACTTTTATTAGATTATATCAAGAATAAAAAACTTAGATTACGGTTAAATGTATATCAGAAGAATACCAGAGCACTTTCTTTTTACCAAAGAGAAGGGTTCGATATTCAATGTGAAGGAGCAGATGCGGCTACTGGTGAAAAAAAAGAATACACAATGTTGTGGCAGCAGAAATAGAAAGCAGGATTTATCACAGGTGAAAACATCTGCCAAGAGAAAATCTTATCAATACGAGAGATGCTTTTTATTGCTGAATGCAGATTTCAAAAGTGAGTAAGATCAATTATAGAGATAGATATTGAAAAATAATATATTAAGAACAGAGAGGTCGTGATAGGATGTTAAAATATGGTACTATGCCAATATCGAATACATGAAAGATGCACCTTCGTATTTTGATAATGTATATGAAGATGAATGGATTGAAGATAGTTTTGTAAAAGAAATGATTCAGGATGTGGATCATTGCACAGTTATCAGTTCACATGTTATTGACAGTCCTATACTGGGAGCCATAACGCCGCGCGAATTGTCTGGTGGAGTGAAAGTTTTGATTCTTATGTTAAAGGACGATTCTTTTATTTACAACATGTCGAATTGTGGAGATAACTGTGTATATTTTGAAGTGGATGCCTTTCTGCCGGTATGTGACAGAACTTCTTGGGGTACTCAAATGGGAAATTGAGGAAAAAGTGACCAGCAGCGGAACGGTAATCGGAGAATTCCCTTATGGAATTACTAAGACGGATGAACTTAGAGTGTAGTTTTACCCGAACTGATCAGTGAGTTCAAAGCGGTTTCTGCCTACTATATCAGTACCAAGATGGATGGAACCAGCGTGACCATGTACTGGAAAGACGGTAATTTCGAGTATGCAGACGAAACTACGAATATGAAGATAACGATAAATGTGCCAAGTCATAAAATTAAAAAAAGATTGCTATTTTCAGAGATGCTGAGTATAATATAAGTACCAAGAGAGAAATCTCTTCCTGATTTCAGGACACGAAGCATAAGGTGTTTGCTTCCGTTGCGCTGGCAACGTTAAAACTTTGCGCTTACTCTTCAGCCAGAGGATAATCAAGCCGGATAGGTGAAATGCCTGTGATTTGGTGGCAAAGCACCATAATGAAACCAGTTTTATGAGAACTATGGAGAAACCTTTGATACAAAGGTTTCTCTTTTTACGTTAAGGGAAATATGAAATGTACGGCGCGGAATATAAGAATATTGACGTCTGAGGAAATGTTAACTATATTGCGTAAAAGCGCAACTTTATATTCGGAATACGTTGATACTACCTTATTGTTCATATTTAGAAAGAGCAAGTCAGATACCTATGACCATTATGAAGTTCGGTTTGGTAAGAATAATTTCATGCATTTGGCAGGGATAAAGAGTGAGTCCCTAAATGCCAATGAATTTTATGAAGCTTGTATATCGGGAGAAATTACCAGGGAGCAATGTAAGCCACGGAGAGATGCAAGCACCATGTATTCAAAATAGGAGTAATGGAGAAAATATTGGATCTGAGAAATAGTAAGTGTTATAAGATCGGAGAAAAGATTTAGTAACACGAGACAATGACTTTGAAATGGCTACTGGAAATTCAACAGGGGTAATAGGATACGATTCGCGAATAAAGAAAAAGGGAACTAATCAGGTTGACCGGACAAAGGCATCTGTTCCAACGACATTACTGAACAGTGCTATTACGAATTATTGCTCAGATCCACAGAAGATTATGTTTGTTTTACAAAAGACAGATGCTGATGATACATACAATAAATTGTTTTACGAAATAAAGAAAGATCTGTTTCAAATAGAAAAAGATGGTTTCACAGATGCGTTGAAATCATTGATTTCATTGTAATGATCAATTTGTATTTATTTGGGGAAATAATTCTTAATTGAGAAAAGGCAAATGGTGCACCAGGGGAGGATTTAGTATACTAAAGTGGAAATGGATAGAGGACAAACCATCTCCGCTTTTTTCTTGGTCAATTGCTAACCAAATCTAAGCTATTAGGTGGTAGCTGAATTTGGAGTATATGAGATTTTCTTTTTTTGCTGACAAACGGGATTAAGAATTAAGAATATTGAAACTCATCACTCATGGAAATTAAAGCGGCTGAAACCAGGAAATGGGCAGAATCTCCGTGTGGGGCTGCTTTTGGAAACCGGGGATCCATGAGGACATGCCGTATGTATTTGTGGATGGTGCCATGGAGATGGAACTGCTGCCTCAGGACGGTGAAAAGGTGGTATTTACAGAGGAAGCCTGGAAAAGGGCATATCAACAGGTAGAGACCATGTTCCCAAGAAGAACGGTCCAGGGCTGGTTTTTATGCGCAGGAGAAGGCATTACCTTAAATCCGCTGAATTACTGGCGGCAGCACAGCCAGTATTTTACAGGCAAAAAACCAGCTGATGTATTTAAACAGCGGTCTGATGGGGAAGAAGCGGTCTATATTACATCCACAGATGGCTTTTTATCAGCTGCGAGGCTACAGTATTTATTATGAGCGTAACCAGCTGATGCAGGATTATATGATCGCCAGAAAGGATATCCTTCGGGAGGAAAGCAGGACAGATGACCGGGCGATCCGTGATTTCCGCAAAAAATGGATGAGCACAGAACGGCGGCTGTACAGCAGAAAAAGTACGGTAAATGTCCTTTCTGGCCTTTGCAGCGTACTGGCAGTCATGGTACTGGCCGGAGGTGTTGCCATGTTCAATAATTATAAAAAGCTTCATGAAATGGAACAGGTAGTGGCATCAGCAGACCCGCAGTGATCCGGGGAAGCAAGAGGCGGTGTATATCCAAGTGAGGGGAGAAAAAGCCGGGAATCAGCCATGGAGGTATTGCCGGAGACTATGGTGCCGGATGATGGGTTGTCTGGAACTGAAACAGACACTTCAGAGAGTGGAAGTGAAGCTGGTGCCGCAGATGCAATGGCTTCAGGGCAGACAGATGCTGTTTCTGGGACAAACGAAGATACAGCCTGGTCAGGTTGATGATGCTGCAGTCCCAGGTAGCTGGTTCCGGTCAGGAATCTGTACCGGAAACAACAGCTGGCGCATCTGCACAGACCACTGCTGCTTTTGCAGAACCTGCTAATTCCACACCATCTTACAAAGTATATGTAGTAGGTGAAGGAGAGACGCTTTATGGAATCTGTTTTAAGGAGTACAATAATATCAGAAAGCTGGAAGAGATCGCCGTATTAATTCCCTGACAGATGAAAACAGTATTTATGCGGGCCAGAAGCTGCTGCTTCCTTGAAATGTTCCAAAAAGTCAGAGATATTCAGATTTATTCAGAGCTATTTGCATGGATTAGTTGTCGATTTTTCCTGTGAAATGTTGTATACTTAAGCGGGTGTAAGAGAATATGAACATTATACAACTGCTATAAAGAACATTTCACAGGAGACAAGGATGGATAATTCCAGTTTAATGAACCGTGAAAATAAAAAAAGGCAGCTGCGGCGCCAGATCGTTCCTCCTATGTACCAGAATGAACAGGAAAGCGAACAGGCGATCCGCAATGCCCATAAAAAGACCGTCAGAAAACGTATGACGATCTTTATCATTGCAGCAGTGCTTTTTAGGCGGCGCTGCTTTTAGTATTTATTATTATGACCGCTATCATACCTTCTATGATTTCCAGGTGGTGTGGGAAAAGAGCCTGACTGAGGAAAATCAGGAAGCAGCCATCAGGGGAAGGTAGTTTCTGTGGATATATGGAGTTTGGTGACGGTGTGATCAAGTACACCAAGGACGGAGCTTCTTACATAGACAGCAGGGGAAAAAAGCCATCTGGATGCAGAGTTATGAGATGAAATCACCCTTTGTCACTGTAAATGGCGATTTTGCAGCTATTGAGGGACAAACAAGGAAATTCCATTTATATCTGCGACCGCAGTGGCTGTCAGGGACAGGTTACTACCACACTGCCGGTCCTTTCATTGTCCGTATCTGCAAAAGGAGTGGTGGCTTCTGTGGGGAGGATTCCAAGGCAAGTTATATTTATCTGTATAAAAGGATGGAAGTGCCCTGGATATTTATGTGAAATCTCTTCTTTCTGGAGATGGTTATCCGGTGGATGTAAGCCTTTCACCAGGCGGAACCCAGTGGATCACCTCGTTTATGTATCTGGAACAGGAATGATCGAAAAATAAGATCGTATTTTACAATTTTGGCCTTGGAAAGAATGACCCGAAACGAGTAGTGGGCATTTTTCTTCCAGAGGATCTGGAAGTGATGCCATGGCAGGAAGAGTCCGGTTTATGGATGAAAGCCATGCAGTGGCCCTTACTGATAAGGGACTGCAGTTTTCTCTACCCGTGTGGAAACTTCTCCGGAATCCACCAGTCAGATATTGCTGGATGAAAATATACGCAGCATCAGCTATAATGACCAGTATGCCGGTGTTATAACGGATAATGGGTCGGGTGCTGACCCATACTGTCTGCGCATTTATAAGCCGGATGGAAGCGCTGTATTTGAAACTACCTTCAGTTATCAGTATACTGGGTTTGATATAGAGGGTGATCTGGTAATGCTGTATAATGATAATTCCTGTTGTATTTACAACATGGCGGGAACCCGGAAATTCAGCGGAACCTTTGATTTTACTGTAAATAAAGTTCTTGCCGGCCGTTTCCCCGGAACCATTCTTGTAATGGGAAACCAGAAAATGGAAGAGATACGGCTGAAGTAAGGTAGTCATACAATAGTAAATCAGCCATACAATAATAAACCAGCTATACAATGATAAACCAGTCATATAATAATAAACCAGGAAAGAAGGATATATACTATGGGGATGAAGTGCATCGGTGTTGATATAGGGGGAACCAGTGTAAAGATCGGTCTTTTGAGACTACAGGAGAGCTTTTGGACAAGTGGGAGGTAAAGACCCGTAAGGAAGACGGCGGAGTGAATATCCTGCCGGATGTGGCAGCGTCTATCCGTAAAAAACTGGATGAAATGGGACTGGACCTGAAGAAGGGATATTACAGGCGCCGGAATGGGTGTTCAGGACCTGTTATGCCTGACGGATATGTGGAAGTATGTGTAAATCTTGGCTGGCGGGATCGAACCCGCAGGAAGAGTTAAGCAGTCTCTTAGACGGCATTCCTGTAAAGAGCGGAAATGATGCTAACGTGGCAGCTCTTGGTGAAATGTGGCAGGGAGGCGGAAAAGGATATTCTGACCTGGTCATGGTCACTTTAGGGACCGGGTTGGCGTGGTGTTATCATTGACCAGAAGATCATTGCGGGAAAACATGGACTCGGGGAGAAATCGGCCATATTCATGTGCGTGATGATGAATGGGAACACTGCAACTGCGGCGGTGTAGGCTGCTTAGACAGGTAAGCTCTGCAACCGGTATTGCAAGAGAAGCAAGAAGGACCATGGCAAAAATCTGATAAGCAGTCCATGCTTCGACAATTCGGTGATAATGTAAGTGCAAAGAACGTGTTAGATGCTGCAAAAGCAGGAGATGAGATGGCATTGGAGGTAATGAAGACCGTCAGCCATTATTTAGGTCTGGCACTGGCACAGGTAGCTCTTACTGTAGACCCGGAAATTTTTGTTATCGGAGGCGGTGTATCAAAGGCCGGACAGTTCCTTATTGATATGGTCCAGAAAGATTATGACTATTTCACCCCGATCTCCAAGAATAAGGGTAAACTGGGGTTAGCAACACTGGGAAATGACGCAGGTATTTATGGAGCAGCAAGATTGGTATTGTAGTAGTAAATCATTGCATATTGTGAAAAAATAATTATAATGATGGTATGGGGAATCATTATGAAATATACAGAAAGAGTGGGAAATTTATGCCTATACCATCGAAAACTGAGAGTATCCAGACTCTCAGTGTAAAAAGACAGGATTTATAATGTTGTGTGCGAATGGATCATTACCGGAGTCCTTAAATCCGGGGAAAAGATCCTTGATTCAGAGCTGGCCCAATATTTTGATGTAAGCCGCACCCCTGTAAGAGAAGCCATCCAGATGTTAGAAAGACAGAAGCTGGTAAAGGTGATTCCAAGCAGAGGAAGCATGTGAACGGATCAGTGAGGAACAGCTGCTTTCAGGGGATACAAGGTTTCATGAGATCATTGTAAAGTGGCTGACAATGAATATGTTGAAGATTTTTCAAGAATACTGCAGCTGCATATCAGCAGGGTAACAAGCTTTATAATAGGAATAAACGTTAAAAACAGATATAAACAGAGCCCCCGCCGGGAAGTGATTTGATCACAAACCGGCGGGCTTTTTATATTGCTGTGTATGATATTTGGAGTGTCAGCTGCACGCAGCAACTGACATTTATTTGTGGTGACGGATCAGCACAGTTATTTACGAAACAATGTACTGGCAGGTCATATGTCTATTTACTGGACCCATACACCGTCTGCATTTACATTGTAGCCATCTGGTGTGGTGCAGTTTACATACAGAGCACCGTCAGGAGCCAGGCAGTAATCTAAGCCGCCGACCTTGATCCAGCCGGTAGCCATATAGCCTTCTGCATCGAAATAGTACCATTTTCCGTTGATCTCTTTCCACTGGGATGCCGGATAGGAACCATCAGCGTTCTGATACCACCAGCGTACATTGTCAGCAGCATTCTTCCAGCCTTCGGTAACGGTATTGCTGCCGTCGGAAGTGGAGCCGGGAGTCCATGGTAAGGAAGTCACCCATTTGCTCTTTGCATTGTTGCTGGCTTTTACGGAACGTACTTTAAATGTATAGCTGGAACCGTCGGTCACCCAGTTGGAGAAATCATAGTAAGTTCCATATACGGAAACAGTGGAGCTGGAGCCATCTGGAGGTGTTACCAGGAACCGTCCTTATATAACTGCAGCTGGTAATATTTGGCAGAAGGTACCTCGGTCCAGGTTGCCATACCGGGAGAGTAGGTGAACCACAGTGCACTGCCTGGTGCAGGAGCAGTGCTCATATCTGCATCTTTATCAAATACCAGGCGGACACGCAGTGCAATGGTAGCACCGCCGTCTTTTTACTTGCGCTGACATACTCTACTTTATCATAACGGGACTTAATGGAGTTTGCAAGTGTGAGCTTGAAGTTGCTGGAACTGGTTCCGGAGAAGGTATATTCATCTTCGTCTTCCAGTCCGATGAGGATCTCAGCTTCCGGTGGATTGGATTTGCTCCAGTCTTCCCCTTCATCATTGGTAACTTCTACAGAATCAAGGTAGTAATAGTTGATGTTGTCACCGGTGGCAGTTACTTCAACCTCGCCTCCGCTGCTTCCTGAGCGGATGTCAGTATCAATGGTCGGGTTGATCTTTCCCACTTTCTTTTGCTTGCCGCAAAGGCGCATGGTGCCATGCAGGAAGAAACAAGAAGTGCGGAAAGGAGAAGTGCAGTTGCTTTTTTAAAACGGATCATGTTCATCGTCCTTTCTTTTTTGCAAAACTGTCGTTGGACAATTTTGGCATTCTTAGTTAATTCCTACTATAACATAAAATGGGTCCTTTTAAAAGCAAAGAACCCATTAGAAACAGTTTTACCCCAAATCGTAAGAAAAAAGGTAAAATATACGTTATATACATAAAACTTTATAGAGAGGTAGAACTTTTCCGTCGTAGTACTATGAAAGTTCCGACGTTTTCAAATTCTTGTCATTTTTCATTTCTTTTCATATATCTAATTTTCCTTTGATTTTACTGGAAAATTTAATGTCCTCACAGGGCATTTTTTATTGAAAAAATTTTTGATATGTTGTATAATAATAGTACTACATAGTACTCTGTCCAGGAGGGGCATATGGCATACTATTTACGACAGGATAAAAAGAAAAAGGAACTTATCTGCAGATGTATGAATCTCACTGGGATAAAGAAAAAAAGCAGCCTCGTTCAAAAAATATCATGGCTTTTGGATATGTCACAATCTTATTTCCAATGAGATTCCAGACCCGGTTTCTTATTACACAGAAATATGTGGAGAAAAAGAACAGAGAACACGAGACTCTGTTGCTGATCAAACACTCCCCCGGGCATTCACTGCCCAGCTTGAAAAAAACATCGGACAATTTCTTGCTTATACTTCTTTTAGAAGAACTGAATGTAAGAGAAGTAATCGACATCCTTGCATCTCAAAAAAGCTTTCAGTTTGACCATATATGATATGATTGCACAACTGATTTTTGCACGGATCCTTTATCCATGCTCAAAATCCAAAACGGTTTCTTCCGTTTTCCCTCATCTTTATCATGGTGTTCCTATTTCGGAAGATCAGAGTTTACGATGGATTATCGTTTATTCGGAGAATCTTATAAAAAATATATTGAACTTTTTAACCATTGCTATGAGCAGCATTATCAGAGAGATTTCAGCAATGTTTTTTTCGACTGTACGAATTACTATTTTGAGATTGACCTTCCCATATGAAGATAAACAGAAAGGGCCTTCCAAAGAAAACCGACATGACCCTATTATCGGGCAAGCACTTCTCCTGGATGCAGATCTAGTTCCGGTTGCTAAGCAGATGTACCCTGGTAATGAATCTGAAAACCGTATATCCGAAAAGTCATCGAAGAAATGAAAAGACCGCTATAAAGTTTCCGGGAAAACAGTACAGGTCGCTGATAAAGGCCTCAACTGCGCCAGAAACATTTATGCTGCTGTTGTGGAAGCCGGGATGGATATATTTTTCAAAATCCATTCATGGAAAAGGATTTGAGTGAAAAAAAAGAAAAGAAGTGGCTCTTATTGGAAAATGATGCAAATGTCTATACGGACTATCAGGGATAAAGACGGAAAGCTCCTGTTTCGCCTGAAATCCTGTGTGGATACTTTTCTTATAAATTCAGGGAAACAGATCCTGAAACCGGTGAGGAAAAAAGATCTCTTTTCAGGTAAAAGAAAAACGCATTGTTTCCTACAACCCTTCCCTTGCACCAGAAACAGAAAGCTGAGATCATAAAATGGTGGACAAGGCCGCCAACTATACCACTTACAAAAAACTGGCACGGGAGGATCTGGGGGATTCTGTCAAAATATATAAAGATCACAAACACAGATAAAAACGGAAAAAACAAAAGCCAGTCATTGAAATCAACCAGGCAAAGATTGAAGAGGATCTGAAATATGCAGGATATAATCTCCTGGTGACATCTCAGAATTGGATATGGAACCCCTCCAGGTATATCACACATATCACAACCTCTGGAAAATAGAAGAGTCCTTCCGTATCACCAAATCTTATCTGGATGCCCGGCCTGTTTATGAAAAAAAAAAAGAAACAATCTATGGGCATTTTTTAATCTGCTACCTTAGCTTGTTTCTTTTAAAGATTCCTGGAGATCAAATGTTTTAAAAACGAAATCAATTCCTATGATCTTGTAAATTTTATGCGTGACTTCAGGGTTGTTAACAAAGGCGATGGGACCTATATCAATATTTCCCAGAACCAAAGAGTTAATGAAAATATCAAAAAAACTACTGGTTTAACCAATCTCGATGCACTGTTTCTGACTGAAAAAGAGATTGAAAATATCTTTTTGAGTTCACCATGCTGGTTGATGACTGAGTACTATGTTTTGAGAGAAACGACGGAAGTCAGGTGGGTCCTTTTAAAAGCAAAAGAACCCATTAGAAACAGTTTTACCCCAAATCGTAAGAAAAAGGTAAAATATACGTTATATACATAAAACTTTATAGAGAGGTAGAACCTGGCAGTGAGAAGATAAACTCGGTTCCCACACCTTCTGTGCCGATCACATCAATATTTTCCCCGTGTGCCTGAATAATCTCTTTGACAATCGCAAGCCCCAGCCCGGTGCCACGTTTGTCTTTGCCTCTGGAAAGGTCAGTCTTGTAGAAGCGGTCCCAGATTTTTTTAATACTGTCTCTGGGAATGCCGATACCTGTATCTTTTACAGAAATAAAGATCTTTTCGTATTTGCTGGATGCCTGGATATAGATCACAGAGTCATCGTGGCTGAATTTGATGGCATTGTCAATGAGATTATAAAGGACCTGCTGGATCTTTCCCATGTCCGCATAGACCATCTGGATGTTATCAGAAAATGTAAGGTCAAAACGGATATGTCTGGAATCGCAGGTGCCTTACAAAAGAAGTGGCTGTGTCCTTGATCACCCGGTTGATGTCAAAATTGGTCCTGGATAAAAAGCCTTTTGCATCTAAGGAGTTTAAGGTCAGCATGCTTTCTGTCAGTTTATGAAGGCGTTCTGTCTCAGAAATAACTCTGGATAAGTATTTTCATACATTTCCGGTGGAATGGTGCCATCTAAAATAGCTTCAAGGTAACCTTTGATAGAGGTCAGCGGTGAGCGGAAATCATGGGAGACATTGGCAATGAAATTGCGCTGGTATTCCTCCATTTTATTAAGCTCATCAGACATATAATTTAGGGTGTTGGAAAGATAGCCCATTTCATCGTGTGCATTTACCTTGATCCGGTAGTTTAGATTGCCGGCAGCGTATTCATTGGCACCTGCTGCGATCTTTCGCAGGGGCAGATATACAGTGATGGTAAATACCACAAGGATGACCAGTGACAAAGCAAAGATAATGGCACAGGTCATATAGAGGATGTCTAAAATATGGCTCTGGGAATCGGCGATCTCACTGACCGGCAGGTGGATGAGTACATAGCCATAAGTGGTATAATTGCCAGTTACAGGAGCAGATACGCTGAGTACATTCTGGTCAAAAAGCTTATAATAGGTGCCAATGGTATAGGAACGGTTTCCGGTAGCAGTGGGGTCAAAATCCGGAATGATGGTATGGATCCTGGCGCCATTTTTCCTGTCCATGATCGCAACGCCGCTTTTATTGACTACCCATATTTCTGTGCGCAGGTAGGTTGACACATTTTTCAGCTGGGTGGAAAAAAGATCCATATCCTGATGCTGGCCCTGGTACATAAGGCTGCAGGAGGCAGCAATATCATTTGCCTCATCGTATAAGGCATTGGCACGGTCTTTGACCAGATAATCACGGGTTATGCCGGAAGAAAAAGTGGCAATGGTAAGTACGCTTAAAAAGGCCGAAAGATCAGATAACCCAGTATAAATTTAGAGTAAAGAGAGCGGGCCATCTGATCACCTCTTCACTTCAAACTTGTAGCCGATGCCCCATACAGTAGTAATGGCCCAGTTGCCATGATCTTTTGATCTTTTCACGAAGACGTTTGATGTGGACATCTACAGTACGGGTATCACCAATGTACTCATAGCCCCAGATATGGTCCAGAAGCTGTTCCCTGGTAAATACCTGATTAGGAGAGGAAGCTAAAAAGTATAAAAGCTCCAGTTCCTTTGGAGGCATTTCAATGGAATGTCCCTTATAAATGACAGAATAGTTGGTCAGGTTTACGATCAGGTCCGGGTATTCTACATATTCGCCCCTGCTGCTTTGGCTCTGATACTGCGGCAGCAGGAGAAGCCTGATAACGGCGGAGCACTGCTTTTACGCGCGCCACAAGCTCTTTTGAATCAAAATGGCTTCATAATATAGTCATCGGCTCCAAGCTCCAGACCAAGGACCTTATCGAAGATCTCACCTTTGGCGGAGAGCATGATAATGGGCACCTGGGAACTGGTACGCAGCTCCCCGGCATACCTGGTAGCCGTCCATGCCCGGCAGCATCAGGTCTAAAAGGACCAGATTTGGCTTAAAATCCGGAAAACGCTTTAATGCTTCTTCCCCGTCACCTACGATCATAGTTTCATAACATTCTTTCATCAGATAAAGCGAGATCAGTTCTGCGATGTTTGCATCGTCATCTACAATGAGTATCCGCTGTTTTTCTGCCATTGCAAGTTACCTCCCTGTATAATTATCTGTTCTCTTGAAGCTGCCCATGTACCAGCTTTTGTGGCGGATCTTCCACCAGCCGCACCCGGATTTTAGAGGCGGACACAACGCCGGACCTCAAAATTTGGGCACAGCTGACAAAAAAACTTTTCACAAGCTCAGGTACAGAAAGAGTGTGGGAGAACATTTACGGTTGTGATCTGATTCTACTTAAATGTAACGATGGTCACACCGGTTCCGCCTTCGCCGAATTCGCCCAGGCGGAAATCTTTTACGTATTTTAATTGTTTTTATCGTTTGTGGCAGGCAGTTTTTAATGCTCCTGTGCCTCGCCCGTGGACTACACGTACGCTTGGCAGATGGGCCAGATATGCGTCATCCAGATATTTCTCCATAGCAGGAACAGCTTCATCTGTAGTCATGCCGATGAGATTGACTTCCGGTGAAACAGAGAAGGATTTTGACATTTTGATCTGTCCGGAGCCGGAATGAGAGCCCTTTGCCTGTGAAAAGGTCTTCTTGGATTTACTGGTTCCTGTTCCGGAAACAGCACCGTAGGAGCGGGATGAGCCGTCTCCTAATGTGGCGCTGATATCGTCTTCACGGATCAGCTCAATATCCCGTATATTGACTTTGGAACGCAGGATACCCATCTGTACAAACAGATTTCCGGTGCTGTCCGGAAGAGAACTGACAGTACCCTTTAAGTTCATGGAAAGGACCTTAACGCCGTCACCGATCTTTAATTTTTTCGCTGAAACCGGCTGGCTCGGGCCTTTGGTTTTAACTGCCAGTTTGTCATCCGTTTTCTTTAGCTGTTCCCGTAATTTGGTGCGCTGTGCCTCTAATTCTTTATTTACCCCGGAGTCTGCAGCCAGTTTGTTGATCTGGCGGATGGTCTGGTCTGCAGTTTCCTTGGCTTCACGCAGGATGCGCTGTGCTTCTTCAGCTGCATTGCGGATCATCTTGTCCTTGCGTTCATCCAGATGCTCTTTCCTTGCGGGTGAGGCGGGATTTTAACTGGGCGATCTCTTCTTTATAGGAGCGGATCTCTTCCTGTTCTTTTTCAATGGTCACACGGCTGTTTTCCAGGCTGGTGAGCAGATCCTCAAAGGATTCATCTTTGGCTTCCAGATGGTTTTTTGCATCCTCGATAATGTAATCCGGCAGTCCAAGCTTTTTGGAAATGGCAAAAGCATTACTCTTTCCTGGAACACCGATGAGCAGGCGGTAAGTTGGCTGCAGGGTTTCAACGTTAAATTCGCAGCAGGCATTTTCCACCCCCGGTGTGGTAAGGGCAAATACCTTTAATTCGCTGTAATGGGTAGTTGCCATGGTGCGGCATTTCATATTGTGTAAAAATGACAGCATGGCAATGGCAAGAGCAGCGCCTTCAGTAGGATCAGTGCCGGCTCCCAGCTCATCGAAAAAGACAGAGAGAACGGGAGTCTGCCTCACTTAAGATGCGGACGGTATTGGTCATATGGGCAGAGAAGGTACTTAAGCTCTGCTCAATGCTCTGTTCATCACCGATATCCGCGAATACATTGTCAAAAAACAGCTAATTCAGAGCCTTCCCAGGCTGGAATGTGAAGTCCCGCCTGACCCATTAATGTAAAAAGCCCCACTGTTTTTAAGGAAACGGTCTTACCTCCGGTATTAGGGCCTGTTACGATCAGCAGGTCAAAGTCTTTTCCAAACCATACATTAATAGGAACAGCTTTTTTCTGGTCCAGCAACGGGTGGCGGCCATCTTTGATGTTGATATAGCCTTTATCATTGAAAATGGGGGCTGTACAGCGGTACTGGTGGGATAAGGCTGCTTTGGCAAAAATGAAATCCAGCTGGGCTAACAGCTCCATATCTAACTGCAGTTCTTCTATGTGCGGTGCTGTCTGGTTGCTTAAAGAAGCTAAAAACAGCCTCGATCTCTTTTTGCTCCTGGATCTCCAGTTCGCGGATCTCATTGTTTAATTTTACAATGGCCATTGGCTCGATAAAAAGGGTAGAGCCTGTGGCAGACTGGTCGTGAACCATGCCGGGAACCTGGTTCTTGTACTCGGATTTGACGGGCAGGCAGTAGCGGCCGTCGCGCATGGTAATCACCGCATCCTGCAAATAGGTACGGTGGGAGTTCAGGATAGAGTTCAACTGGGTATGGATACGGTCTGCGCAGGCTTTTAAGGAACGGCGTACATGGGACAGACCGGGACTTGCGTCATCAGCAATCTCATCTTCGGAGAGGATGCAGCGCTTGATCTCATTGTTCACTGGTGTAAGCGGCTCTAAGGCCTGAAATAAGGGGTCTAAGGAGTCAGGCGCATATTCTTCAGCTGCTGTCTGTTTAGGAGGCTGCTGTCCCGGAAAACGTGGTGTAAAGGTGTTTTCAGGAATATCCTGACGGCCGTAGGCTTTAGCACGGGCAGTGACGGTAAGGACGGAGCTGATGGAAAGCAGTTCGCTGATGCCTAAGGCGCTGCCAATCTCCAGGCGTTTTAAGGAGCTGCCGATATCCCGCAAGCCAGAGAAAGATACTGTACCTTTTAAGCGGACTCTGTCAGCTGCATCTGTGGTCTGCGCCTGCCAGGTACGTACCTCTTCCAGGTCTGAAGATGGAACAAGATCCCGGCAGAGGGATTTTCCCAGCGGGGAAGCCGCATGGGATTCCAACTGTGTGATGATCTTTGTATATTCTAAAGTTTTTAAGGCTTTTTGGTTCATATTTATTGGTTCCTCCAGGTATTGCATAAGGTTCACTAACAGACCTGTGCTTACGCAAGGGGCTGTTTCGTTGAAATGTTTCTGACAGAGTGGGCGTGAAAGGTCCACTCACAGCCCCGCGCTGATACGCTTTGCTGTCTGCTGGCGCAGGTAAAAACAAATGCCGCCGTTGGCGTCGCTTGTTTTTCTGCTGTGCCTTTACATTATAACAGCAAATATTATGTTTTACTATGGGAAATTTCTCAGGCAGAATGGGGGAGAAAACTAAGGATATATCGTTACAGTTCAACCATGACATCTTCTTGTTTCCATATTCATGAAAACAAGAAGCTTGGTGGTTCCACCATATGCTGATTTGGATGAGAAAGTGCTTATGCAAGCAAGCTTGCAACACACTCCCTCATTCAAACCAGCGCATGGCTGAACTGTAATGATATATCGGCAAGAATCCTATAGAACATCTTGCATAATGCCAGGAAGAACCTTATAATAGGAATAAGATTCTTCGCAAGGAGGAACACAATGGCGGATAAGCGTACAGATAAGGATGACAATGTAAAGAAGACCGCTCCTGGCAGTTTATCCAGGAGAAGATCGTGCGTCAGCCGTTATCAAGAAGGCAGATCATCAGATATATCATCTTGACGGTTATTTGCGCAGTGCTGTTCGGAACCATATCAGCGGTTTGTTTTACAGTGACCAAAACTGTGGCTAAAAAGATAATGGGCCAGGAAAAAGCAGAGGAAAGCCGTCCTATTACCATACCAAAGATGAGCCGGAGACGCAGACTCCGGTACCTCAGCAGGAAGCTTCTACAGAGCCTACAGAGCCGGTAGAAGAAAAAGTCCGTTCAGAATTAGAGAAATATCCCTATTCTCTGGAAGATCTGAATAAAATGTACGGTAATTTAAGAACACTGGCATCGGAAGCAGATAAATCCATTGCTGCGATCCATTCCATCCAGGGGAAAAAAGACTGGTTTGATAACCCCATCGAAACCACAGGTCAGTTTTCAGGCGTTGTGATCGATGCCAGAAGAGAAGAAGTGCTGGTACTGGCTCTGTCAAAAGCAGTGGAAACAGCAGATTCCCTGGAAGTGGTATTTTCAGACAGCGAAGTAGTGCCGGGCACTGTAAAACAGACAGATTCCCAGATGGGCCTGACTGTGATCTGTGCAGATGTATCTTCTTTAGAGGATGTCCAGTATGAGAAGATCAAACCTGTAAAACTGGGAAATTCCTATAGCTCAAGACAGGGAGATCTGGTGTTTACTGTGGGTTCACCAGCAGGAATGGTACATTCCAGCAGCTATGGTTTTATTTCCTATATAGCAAAAAAATGTACAGATGACAGATGGAAATGCCCGGGTTCTGTATGCAGATGTTAAAAGCAGAGCAGATGCCGGTACTTTCCTGTTTAATACAGATGGAGAGCTTATTGGCTGGGGGACTGACCGCTATATGACCAGGATGTGGAAACCGGGATGAAGACATTTATGTCTATTTCTGATTACAAGGGAATTCTGGAACTTTTGAGCAATGGGATTCCGGTTCCTTATTTGGGGATCGAAGGCCAGGAAGTCACCACAGAAATGGAAAAAAAATGGAATGCCGGCAGGTATTTATATTACAGCGGCAGCTCCGGAAAGTCCTGCTTACAATGCCGGACTTCAGTCTGGTGATATCTTAGATGAGATCAACGATGTTAAGATCGAGGGAATGAAGAATTTCCAGGCCCAGGTGGAAAGACTCCATGTGGGAGATCACATTACAGTAACAGTCCAGAGAAATAATGGAAAAGATGAGTACAAAGAGATAGAATTTGCAGTAACAATGGGAGCCAGGTAGAAAAGGTGCCGGGCTCTCTTTTTATGGAAAAATCAATGAAAATAATAAAAAATGAGGTAGAAAGATGAGATATATCGAAAGCTTCCGTGAAGGAATGCATGTATCAGATGTATATTTATGTAAGAACAAGCGCATCCAGCTTACAAAAAATGGAAAAGAGTATGGAAATGTGGTCCTTCAGGACAAGACAGGAACCATTGATGCCAAGATCTGGGACTTAAATTCTCCGGGAGTGGGGGGATTTTGATACTATGGACTATGTGTGCATTGAGGCTGATGTGACTTTTTCCAGAATTCCAATCAGTTAAATGTACGACGGATCCGCAAAGCAGGAGAAGGAGAGTACATAGAGTCTGATTATCTGCCTGTATCTAAGAAGGATATTGGAAAAATGTATGAAGAACTGCTGGGATTTATTAAGAGTGTAAAGAATCCATATTTGAACCGTCTGTTGTCCAGTTTTTTGTAGATGATGCCGCTTTCGCAAAGGCATTCCAGTTCCATTCTGCAGCAAAGACAGTTCATCATGGTTTTGTAGGGGGATTGTTAGAGCATACTTTAAGTGTTACAAAGCTGTGTGACTATTATGCAGGCTATTATAAAGAGTTAAACTGATCTGCCGATCACAGCAGCTATTTTCCATGATATCGGAAAGACAAAAGAACTTTCCCGCTTCCCGGAAAATGATTATACCGATGATGGTCAGTTACTGGGCCACATTATTATTGGTACAGAAATGGTGTCTGAGCGCATGAAGGAGATCGAAGGCTTCCTGCAAGTATTGCAGTTGAGTTAAAGCACTGTATTCTGGCACATCACGGGAACTGGAATATGGTTCTCCAAAGAAGCCTGCGCTGCTGGAAGCGCTGGCACTGAATTTTGCAGATAATACAGATGCAAAAATGGAGACCATGATCGAAGCATTAAATGCCGGGGAGAAAACAAAGGCTGGCTGGGATTCAACCGCCTGTTAGAGTCCAATATCCGCAGAACAACGGAGTAAAATCAAAATATGGAAAAAAAAATCAGGAATTTACAGTATCCATTGAGGATATGAGTGAAGACGGCGCAGGGATCGGAAAACTGGACGGTTATATCTGGTTTATTAAAGATGCAGTGATCGGCGATGTAGTCCGGGCCCGTGCCATGAAGATGAAAAAAATTACGGATTTGCAAGGCTGATGGAGATTCTTACTCCATCTGCAGCACGGTAGAAACCAAGGTGTCCTGTTGCCCGTCAGTGCGGCGGCTGTCAGCTTCAGGCCATGTCCTATGAAGAACAGCTGAAATTTAAGGAGCGGAAGGTGAAAAACCATCTGTTAAGGATCGGGAAATTAGAGAAGATGAGATCCATATGCTTCCTATTATGGGAATGGAAGAACCATGGCGCTATCGTAATAAGGCACAGTTTCCTTTTTGGAATGGATAAAAATGGAAATATTGTGGCCGGATTTTATGCAGGACGCACCCATGATATTATTGAGTGCGAGGATTGTCTGTTAGGTGTAGAGGAAAATAAGGATATTCTGGACATTATCAAAGGATTTATGAGAGACCATAATATCCGTCCCTATGATGAGACTGCCCATAAAGGCCTGGTGCGCCATGCGCTGATCCGCAAGGGCTTTCATTCCGGTGAGCTTATGGTCTGTCTGGTGATCAACGGAAAAGATATTCCGTTAAAGGAACAGCTGGTGGAAGAATTGTGCCGGATAAAAGGCATGACCAGCATTTCCTACAGTATCAATCAGGAAAAGACTAATGTGATCATGGGAAAAGAGATCGTTAATTTATATGGTCCTGGTTATATTACTGATAACATTGGAAATGTGACTTATCAGATTTCACCATTATCATTTTATCAGGTCAATCCGGTACAGACGGAAAAGCTGTATGGAACAGCCCTGGAGTATGCAGGACTTACCGGAAGTGAAACAGTCTGGGATCTGTACTGCGGGATCGGCACCATTTCCCTGTTTTTAGCACAGAATGCCAAAAAGGTATACGGCGTGGAGATCGTTCCCCAGGCAATTGAAGATGCCAGAAGAAATGCAGCTTTAAATCATATTACCAATGCAGAATTCTTTACCGGAAAGGCAGAGGAAGTCCTTCCGGAACAGTATGCGAAAAAACAAGGTCTATGCCGATGTCATTGTAGTAGATCCACCAAGAAAAGGCTGCGATCAGGTCTGCCTTGACACCATTTTAAAAATGGCTCCCAAGCGGGTTGTCTATGTAAGCTGCGATTCCTCTACGCTGGCAAGAGATCGAGATATCTGGCAGATGGCGGATATGAGGTAGAAAAGGTAAGATGTTGCGATATGTTTGGACAAAGCTGTCATGTGGGAGACGGTTGTCTTTTGTCCAAAACATTGAGACAAGAATACTTGTCTCGATGAACGTGGCAGTCGGCAAATCGAGATGCAAGCATCCCGGCTTGCCTCATTGCTCGCGTAAAAGCCGGATGACACGATAGTGATCGTTCTGTAGAAACTTGAGAAGCCAATTCCCTATTCGAACCATTGATAAATGAACTGTACCCCCAGAAATTTGCATAAAATTTAAATAATACTTGAAAAAATCCTATCGATATGCTAATATAAAATGCACATGGAAAACGATTTCCATTTAGCAGATAGGAACAATATGAACAAAGATAAAGTAACTATCCATGATGTAGCGAGAGCGGCTAATGTTTCGCCGGCTACAGTTTCCAGGGTTTTAAACAATTCAGACCACCCGGTGAAGCCGGAGTTAAAGGAGAAGATCCTTCTTGCTTCCAAGCAGTTAGGATATATCCCGAATCTTCAGGCCAGGAACCTGAAGAGTAAAAAAAGTACATCTATAGGGATCATCATTCCGTCTATTGCGAATCCATTTTATCCTTCTATTGTAAGGGGAATCGAAGATGAGATCGTCAGCCGGAATTATCACATGTCCATATCAAGCTGTGACAGAGACAAAGAACGGATCAACTACAGCATTGAAAATATGCTGGCAGTAAACGTTCAGGGCATCATCAGTATTTACATTGATGAGATACCGGAAGCTATGTTCCGCCTGGTAAAACGAGGTGGAGTTGCTTTAAATGTTGTTTCTAACGGTATCTGTATACCGGATATGCACACCATTATGGTGGATAAGGTAGAAGAATGCGAGCTGGCAGTACAGCATCTGCTGGATCTGGGACATAAAAAAAGTTGCCATGCTGTTTGACAAGCTGGATAACTCCATCCGAAGAAGCCGTCTGACGGGTTATAAGCAGGCACTTGGAAAAGCGAAGATCCCATACAGGGAAGAATATGTTTATATCTGGGGACGCGATGCAATTGCTGATGTAACAGAATCCGCAGACAAAGGCTATTATCTTACTAAAGCTCTTTTAGAGAGAACACCGGAAGTTACAGCTTTTGTATGTATGAATGATGCTATGGCATTAGGCGCTTTCAAAGCAGTCCGGGAAGCCGGAAAGAAAAGTGCCAGACGATTATTCCATTGTCGGATTCGATGATCTGGTATTTGCAGATTCCATTGATCCATCTCTTACTACGGTAGGTTTGGACCAGTATCTATGGGGAAAGAAGCTTGCCCAGTATTATTTCTCTTTATTGGAACATCCTCAGGTGAAGGAATCCTGTGTAAGTGAGGAGGAAGTTCTGGTAAAATCCAGGCTGATTCCGCGCCAGAGTACTAATAAGATCGTATTATGATATATATTTGCACACCACAGCAGGTGTGCAAAAAAATCTGAAAAGTGGAAAACGATTTCCATATATTTTTTATCAGAATGGAAAACGTTTTCCTCAAAGAATCAATCTGTCTGGGGCAGATGACATGATAAAGGAAAGTATGTTTATTTCCGCAAAAAAGGCTATATACAGTGATTGCACTGTATGAGTATAAAACCAAAAACATTTTATATATTTAGAAAGGGGTTATTTATTATGAGAAAAATGTTTTATGTAATGTGCGCAGCAGGCGTAGCAGCATCTTTAGCAGGATGTACAAAGATGGACACAGCAGCTACTACAGCAGCACCGGCAGCTACAGAGGCAGCTGCAAAGGAGGAAACAAAAAGCAGAGGAAAAAAGCAGAAACAGCCGCAGAACCAGAGGTGAAACTGATCGGTGCACATGTTAATACGGTTGACAGTTCCTATCAGGCTGGTTTCGACGCAATGAAGGAAAAAAAAGCTGGAAGAGGTGTCAGGCGGAAAGATGACCGTTGAGATCCATCCAAACGGCGAATTAGGCGGAAATGAAGCAGAATTAGTTGAGAAGATGGCAACAGGAACCGTTGATATGATCGTTGCTTCTCCAAACTTCGTAGCAACCACCGGTGTTAAAGAAGCAGACCTGTTCTCTATCCCATTCCTTTACACAGGCTTAGATCACTGGACAGCAGTTGTAGACGGTGAAGTTGGACAGACCATTACAGATAAGATCAATGCAGGCGGCGTTCTTCATAACTTAGGATACTGGAGCTGTGGTACCAGAGAGTACTTCGGTGTTAAACCTGTAAACACAGTAGAAGATTTCAAGAACGTAAAGATCCGTGTCCAGGACTCTGATGTAGTACGTTCCGTATGGTCTGCGCTGGGAGCAAACCCAACCACACTGGCTTACAACGAATTGTACAGCGGACTTCAGAACCATGTAATTGATGCAGCAGAGAATGATCTTGGAAACATCTTACTGCAGAAGTTCTACGAAGCTGGTCCTTACGTATCTCTGACTGACCATGACATTGCAACCAGAATGTTCCTGATCGGAGCTAACAAGTACAACAGCTTAACTGATGAGCAGAAGCAGTGGTTAGATGAAGCAGCAGAATATGCCTGCAAAGAGCAGAGAGCATTTGATAAAGACCTGAACGATAAGGCACTTGAGACCATCAAGGAAAATGGCGGTATCGTAAACGAAGTAGATAAAGACAGCCTGATCGCAGCTTGTGCAGACGCTAAAAATGCAGCAGCTGAGAAGATCGGTGTAACTGATCTCTACAATAAGGTAAATGAAGCAGCAAAATAAGCAGGCATAGCAGATACGGCATTATAAAGGGAAAACGCGTATGGCTGTGTAAGTAGTTGTACGCGTTTTTTCATATGTTTTTCCGGTATGTTTGCACCAGGTCCCGTGAAAAGATTCCGGGAGAACATTAAAAAATGGAGGTTTTAACGTGAAAAAGATATGTGATCCATGGAAGAAGTTCTGTACATAGTAGGAATGGCATCTGTTGCAGTTTTCTTTGTATGCACTACAGTACAGGTATGTTCCGTGTATTTGGATTTCAGGCGGCTTTACAGAAGAGGTTGCCAACGCAGCGTTGGCATGGTGCTGCTTTATCGGATCGGCACCAATGGTTCGTTCAATGAGCATTTTAAATTTACAGCATTAACCGAAAAATTAAAAGGAAAATCCCTTTTGCAGATGAACTGGTAGGACATGTATTTGTCCTGGTCTTCAATCTGGTAGTTGGCATTTACGGCATTAAGCTGGTACAGCAGTTTGCAGCCTGGAAAATGACTTCTATGCCAGTAAGTAAAGGATGGAGCTGGTTATGTGTTCCTATTTTTGGTCTGACAGCAGCAGTGTTCTCTGTAGAAAATATCATAGATTGTATTAAGCATCCTGACAGAGGCCAGGTAGAAGATGCAGTTGAAAAGGCAATGAAGGAGGCAGAATTATGATACTGGTACTGGTTGCAGCATTTCTTATCTTATTGTTTGCAGGAATCCCCATTGCCTACATTTTAGGTCTGGTGGCACTTCTTGGTATTTCCCAGTTAAATTCTATTTCTTTAATTACAGTTGTACAGAAAATGTTTACCGGTCTGAACAGCTTTACACTGCTTGCAGTTCCGCTGTTCGTTCTGGCGGCAAACATTATGAACCGTGCAAAGATCAGTGAGAAACTGATCCAGTTCTGTAATGGTATTGTGGGAAGATTCCCAGGCGGTCTTGCATATGCAAATGTTTTAGTTTCCATGTTATTTGCCGGAATTTCCGGTTCTTCCCAGGCTGATACAGCAGGTATCGGTTCCATTTTGATCCCGGCAATGGAAGAAGAAGGTTACAGCCAGGAAACTTCAGTAGGTGTAACGGCAGCTTCTTCTACGATCGGTATTGTTATCCCGCCGTCTATTCCTATGGTTGTTTACTCTTCTGTAGCAGGCGCATCCATTGGAGCACTGTTTTTAGGCGGTGTTGTTCCTGGTATTTGGTCGGTCTTGGACAGATGTTTGTTATTTTTATGGGAAATAAGAAATATCATTATCAAAACAGGATCCAATGTCATTTAAAGACTTCTTAAAACTGGCTATAAAATGTCTTCCTCAGTATTAACACCTGTTATCATT